>ERZ772955.700-NODE-700-length-24453-cov-3.062587_pt1 | contig 24453 bp, 19 predicted proteins | sample MGYA00511133_ERZ772955 | MGnify/ENA primary metagenome ERZ772955 (study PRJEB29015, sample SAMEA2737914) | human oral metagenome | biome: human oral; feature: human-associated habitat; material: dental | place: China | collected 2149 ... | reverse complement strand
GCTCCGCCGCCCTGCTGGGGATGAGCGCCATCATCGTCATGCCCACCGTCACCCCGCAGATCAAGGTCGACGCCGTTCGCGCCCTGCTCTATGTGCTGTTGAAGGGCGAACGCGCAGCAGCCTATAACGTGGCCGACCCCAACTCGGTGTTCACCATCCGCCAGCTGGCCGACACCTTGGCCGCGTTGGGTGGGAAACGCGTGGTGATGGCCGAAGCATCGGCAACCGAAAAGCAAGGTGGCACGCCCATCACCTTAGCCACCTTCAACACCGAAAAGCTACAAAGTCTGGGCTTCACGATTGAGGGAACATGGCAGGAAAAACTGCAAAAGACGCTCGAAGCTTATATCCATTAGCCGAATGTCTCCGTTTCGGTTGACACGAATATAAAGTTATGCCAGCACTTCCCCGTTTCGGTTGACGCAAGCATAAGGTTATGCCAGCCATTCCTTGTTTCGGTTGATGAAAGCATAAGGTTATGCCAGCCGTTCCTTGTTTCGGTAGACGAAAGCATAAGGTTATGCTAACCATTCTGCAAATCGGATTATCGTTCACGGGCCTTCTGACGAGTCCATTCGCGTTAAACTATCTAAAAACAAAGCCCGCTAACGATTAATTTGATAACTTCGTGGCATTGACAAACAAATAACGAACCTTAAAACAGAGATTTTATAATGACAATTCCAACCGTTTTTTGGCTTGTGCCGATAGCATCTGTGACAAGCCTGTGTATGGCGTGGTACTTCTTCCGCCAAATGATGAAAGAAGAAGAGGGTAATGAACGCATGATTGAGATTGCCTCGCATGTCAGGAAGGGCGCGATGGCCTATCTCAAGCAGCAATACAAAGTGGTGGGTGCGGTGTTCGTCGTGCTCGCAGTGCTGTTTGCTTTCATGGCCTATTACTTGAAGATACAAAATCCCTGGGTGCCCGTGGCTTTCCTCACCGGCGGTTTCTTCTCGGCCTTAGCAGGTTTTTTTGGCATGAAGACCGCTACCTATGCCTCGGCACGCACGGCCAATGCCGCACGTAAGGGCTTGGACAAGGGGCTGAAAGTGGCCTTTCGCAGCGGTGCCGTCATGGGGCTCGTGGTGGTAGGCTTAGGTTTGTTGGACATCGCGCTGTGGTTTTTCATCCTCAACGCCGTCTATGCCGACTCGCCCTTGGCCCTCATCACCATCACCACCACGATGCTCACCTTCGGTATGGGTGCATCGACGCAGGCGCTGTTTGCACGTGTCGGCGGCGGCATCTACACCAAAGCGGCCGACGTGGGTGCTGACTTGGTGGGCAAGGTGGAAGCCGATATTCCCGAAGACGACCCGCGCAACCCCGCCACCATCGCCGACAATGTGGGCGACAACGTGGGCGATGTGGCCGGCATGGGAGCCGACCTCTACGAGAGCTATTGCGGCAGCATCCTCTCCACCGCCGCCTTAGGTGCCACGGCCTTCGCGCTGTCGCCCGACCTTCAGCTGCGTGCCGTCATTGCGCCGATGCTCATTGCCGCCGTGGGCATCTTCCTTTCGCTCATCGGCATCTTCTTGGTGCGCACCAAGGAAGGCGCTTCGATGAAAGACCTTCTGCGCGCCTTGGGCATGGGCACCAACGTCAGTGCAGCGCTCATCGCCGTGGCCTCGTTTGCCATCCTCTATCTGTTGGGCATGAACAACTGGCTGGGCCTGTCGTTCTCGGTTCTGACCGGCTTGGTGGCCGGCGTCATCATCGGGCAGGCCACCGAATATTACACCTCGCAGAGCTACCGTCCCACCCAACGCATCGCCGAAGCCAGCCAGACGGGTGCGGCCACAGTGCTCATCAAAGGCTTGGGCACCGGCATGATCTCCACCTGCATCCCCGTGCTCGTCATTGCCGTAGCCATCATGCTGAGCTATCTCTTTGCCAACGGATTTAATTTGGATATGCGCGCCGATGCCATTGCCACCGGCCTCTATGGCATTGGCATTGCCGCCGTGGGCATGCTCTCAACCCTCGGCATCACCTTGGCCACCGACGCCTATGGACCGATTGCCGACAATGCCGGCGGCAATGCCGAGATGAGCGGTTTGGGCGAGGAAGTGCGCCATCGCACCGACGCTTTGGATGCCTTGGGCAACACCACCGCCGCCACCGGCAAAGGTTTCGCCATCGGCAGTGCGGCCCTCACGGCCTTAGCCCTGCTGGCATCGTATATCGAAGAAATCAAGATGGCCATGGTGCGTGCCATGGAGAAGGGGCAGACCTTCATCGACATGGCCGGCCAAGCGTTTGATCCCCACACGGCCACCATGCCCGACTTCATGGCCTATTTTCAAGTCAACCTCATGAATCCGCGCGTGCTCATCGGCGTGTTTATCGGTGCAATGGCGGCCTTCCTCTTCTGCGGTCTGACCATGGGTGCCGTGGCCCGCGCCGCACAAGCCATGGTTGAAGAGGTGAGGAGGCAATTCAACGAAATCAAAGGCATCCTGTCGCATGAGGCGGAACCCGATTACGGGCGTTGCGTAGAAATCTCCACCCGCAGCGCACAAGCCGAGATGATTGTGCCCGGCCTGCTCGCCATTGCCATCCCCATCGTGGTGGGCATGCTGCTCGGCGTGGCCGGCATCTTGGGTCTGCTGGCCGGCAGTTTAGCCACCGGGTTCACCTTAGCCGTGTTCATGGCCAACGCCGGCGGTGCATGGGACAATGCCAAAAAAATGGTCGAAGAGGGGCACTTCGGCGGCAAAGGTTCGCCCTGTCACAAGGCCACCGTCGTGGGCGACACCGTGGGCGACCCCTTTAAAGACACCTCGGGGCCCAGTCTCAACATTCTCATCAAACTCATGTCGATGGTGAGCATCGTGATGGCCGGCCTCACCATCGCTTTCCTATAAAAGCTGGCACAAGCCCCGTTGCAAACCATGAAAGGCGTTCGAACGATGTTCGGGCGCCTTTTTCTATCAACAGGCAGCGACACATTTGCCGGCGCAAAAGCGAAGTCGTTTGCCCCTTCGGCTCCACCTTATTCTATATCCGATAGGTTGGTTTTAACCATCGCATGCATCCTCCCTTCGTCAAAAAAAAACGAGTTTTTTCTGCACCCGAGGGTCAAGCGTCAAAAAACAACGATGTTTTCCTGCATATAGGAAGAAAAAGCGCGTTAGTGAACGCGTATCTAATCCGTTCCCGAGGGGAAACAGGCTTTGCACACGGCGGAATGGGCGTTTCGCCACGCAGTTTTAGACAAAAATGGACTATGTTTAGACGATTTCGAACCCCGGTTTGCAGAATTTCTCCCTAACTTTGCAGCGGGTATTAAATTCCTAAAACCATTTGTTTTATCAATCTATCTTTACATCATCATGACATGAGAAAAATTATACTGTTATTGATCTCCATGATTTTTTGCTGCTCGGTCTATGCGCAGCAGAAAAATCTCAGCGGAACCGTGAGCGATGCCGACAGTGGCGAGCCGCTCACCGGCGTTTCTGTGAAAATCAAGGGCACGAGCCAAGGCACCGTGACCGATATTAAAGGACAATACCGCATTGCCGTGGGTGCAGGCCAAACGCTGGAGTTTTCGTTCCTCGGCATGGCCACGCAGCAGGTGGTGGTGAAAGCATCGTCGGGCAGCAGGCTCGACATTGCGATGCGTCCCGACCAACTGGCGTTGGAAGATGTGGTTGTGGTGGGCTATGGCGTGACGAAGAAGCGCGATCTGGCCGGCGCCATCACCTCGTTGAAACCCGACAACATTCAGGCGGGCGTGGTAAGCGACATGTCGCAATTCCTCAAAGGGCGCGCCTCGGGCGTACAGGTGAGGCAGAACTCCTTGGAACCCGGCGGCAGCGTGTCGGTGAGGGTGCGCGGAGCCTCGTCGGTGAGCGCCGAGAACGAGCCACTCTATGTGATTGACGGTTTTCAAACCGACAACATGACGCAACTCAACGTCGACGATATCGAGTCGATTGAAATTCTCAAAGACGCCTCCACCACCGCCATTTATGGCGCGCGAGGTGCCAACGGCGTTATCCTGATCACCACCAAGAAGGGAAAGGCCGGCCAAGTGCATGTGGAATATTCCAACAGTTCGGCCGCCAAGCTGATGTATAACCCGTGGGATTTGCTCGATGCCGGCGAAACAATTGCGTTGGAACGGCGCTTGTATGAGCAAGACCCCACGATGACCAGCAGCCGGTGGACAGCCGAGCAGGCAAAGTTTCGCGGTCGCGGCACCGACTGGGTGAGAGAAACAACGCGCAACACCGTGACCAATTTGCAGCAACTGTCCGTTTCGGGCGGCAGCGATCGGCTCACAGGCTATGCGTCGGCCAACTATCTCACCGAGCCCGGCATTCTTCACAACACCGATTATCAACGATTTGGCGGACGCACCAACCTCACTTTCAAACTCAACAACCGCATGCGGATGGGAGCAAACATCAACTTTGCACAGTCGAAAAAGAAATTCCTCGACATGGGCACCATCTCGTCGGATAAGAACATCATGTATCGCATCTTCAATCTCGAGCCTTGGAAAAACACCGAGGGCTACGATGTGTTTGGTGTGAAAGCGCGTCGGCCGGGTGTGTTCGACGAGATGAACGGTGCTTCGCTCAACCGCACCTTCACCACCGTCTATGCTACAGTGTTTGCCGAGGCCGACATACTGCCCACGCTCACCATCAGCGGACGCTACACCTATGCTTACGACCATTTGAAGACGCAGAAATATTACGACCGATCGACCACCATTGGCCAGTCGTATGGCGGTCAGGCATTCATTGCGCACGAAGAGAATGCCAAGCATCAAATCGAAGGAGTTGTCACGTGGACACCGAAATTAGGCACCCAACATGCGCTGAAACTCATTGGCGGCACCTCCTACATTCATCAGAAAGGATGGGGCGACGAAATGCAGGCCTACGGTTTTGCCTCGGATGTGTTTAGCTATCGCAACATCGGTGCTGCCGAACATTTAGATTGGATTGGCTCGGGCGAGTCGATGCTGAAGAAAGCGTCGTTCTTCGGACGTGCCGAATATATCTTTGCCGGCAAATACATCGTCAATGCTTCGCTGCGATCCGACGGCTCATCGGTCTTCGGTGCCGATTATCGTTGGGGCGTTTTCCCAGCTGGCTCGCTGGCCTGGCATATTGGCGACGAACCCTTCATGGCCTTCGCGAAGCCGCTGTTCTCAAAAATTAAGTTGCGCACCAGCTATGGACTCAGCGGCAACGATGGCATTCGTTTTGGTCTTTCGCAGTATCAGTATGCCGTTCGTGATGTGCACATCAGTGGCAACGAAGCGCAAAAGGGCATGTATCCGTCAAACCCCTACAACCACAAACTGCGGTGGGAAACCACACGGCAATGGAATATCGGTGCAGACATGCTGCTGCTCGACGGGAGAATTGAAGCCAGTTTGGATTATTACATCAAACGCACGAAAGACCTTTTGAGTCCCGATGCCATCCATCCGTCGGGCGGTTTCCCCAACTATACCAATCCCGACGGACGCCGCTTCGAATATACAGCGATGATGTTGAACGACGGCGAAATCGATAACCGCGGTTTCGAGCTGTCTGTTAAATCGACTAACATCAGCACCAAGAACTTCGTTTGGACCTCGATGTTCAACCTTTCGACCAACCGCAGCAAGGTGTTGAAACTCAATAATGGGCAGGCGCGCTTCCAATACATTCGGCCACACGGCTCGTATGAAGAAAAAGAATACATCATTTTGAAGGAAAACGAACCCTTGAGTGCCATCTACGGCTATGTTTTCGAGGGCATCATTCAGCAGGGAGAGCACTATAAACCGCAACCAAACTCCGTGGCAGGCGACCCCAAGTTTAAAGATCTCAATCATGATGGCATCATTGACGAGCGCGACCGTAAGGTGCTCGGCACCGGTATTCCCAAAACAATCTTGGGCTTGCAAAACACGTTGACTTATAAAAACATCGATTTTTCCATGTTTTGGGAGGCCTCGTTGGGCGCAAAGATGCTCAATCTGACGCGCATCTATTTGGAAGATAACAACCGCATTCGGGAATCCATGGACCGATGGACGCAAGGTGGGCGCAACATGACCGATGCAAACGGTCACACGTATGCAACTGCCGGAAATCCTTCGACGTCGGTTCCACGTAAAGGCTACACACGAAAGGCCGAAGTGCAATACGGCTCGTATATCAATTCGCGCTTCGTCGAAAATGCTAACTATCTGAAGTTGCGCAATGTTGAGCTGGGTTACACCTTGAAAGGCAGTTCGTTGAAACTCAATTTCATCCAAACCATTCGCTTGTTCGTGGGTGCGCAGAACCTCTTCACAATTACTAAATACAAAGGTTTCGATCCCGATATCAGCACCAATGGCAGCAGCGCTGTTGCGCAAGGGTTAGACCTTAACTCCTATCCAGCCTACCGAACCTTTAATTTCGGTGGCAAAATAACATTCTAATCATAAGATAATGAACATGACTTTTCAACATAAAATGGCAAAGTTTGTTTGGTCGGTTGTCGTGACAAGCAGTTTGTTTGCCTGCAATTTAGATGAGGAATTAACCTCGGTGTACAATGCCGACAATGCCTATGTGACCGAGCAAAACGCACAAGAGGGCGTAAATGGGATTTATCGCTATCTCAAAGGAGGCACACATCCCGCAACGTTCTATCTCAATGATGTGTCGACCGATGCAGCTTACAAGGCCGGATTGGACTACGAAATCATGAACGACAACAACCTTTCGGGCAACGTAGACGTTGCACGCGCCTACAATGGCAACTTCCAGATGATTGGTTGTGCCAACTCGGCCATTGACAACATCACCCCAATGGCAGAAAGCAAGTTTAAGATTGCCGCCCATAAAAAGGAACTTTTGGGCGAAGCCCACTTTATGCGGGCATTTGCCTACTATCAACTCACCAACGCTTTTTATCGCGTCCCGCTGATTACAAATGGCTTTTACGATGCCATTTCGTCGCCGGTATTGGCCTCTGTGGAGGAACTTGACGCACAAATGGAGCAGGATTTGTTGATTGCAGCCTCTTCTTTACCCGACACATGGGATAAGAAAAATGTGGGCGGCGAAGGCGGACGCCCCACTTCTGGCGCGGCTTACGGCTATCTGATGCGGTTGTATATGCGCAAAGCGGGTTATCTCCGCGAGCAGGGAAAAGATGCTACCGCAAATTGGAAATTGGCATTGAATTATGCCAACCGTGTCATTGCAACGGGGCATTACGCGCTTCAGCCCACCATTTGGGATGTCTTCGACCCGACGTCTGAAAAGAGTTTGTATAACAATGAGATTATTTTTGCAGTACGTTCCAGCGAGCGAGTGCCTTCGGGAAGCTCGGACATCGCTTTGTATTTCACACCCTGGAGCTATAACTACGGATGGGATATTTTCAGCATACCCTTGGAACTGTATTGGAAATACGACCCGACCGATGAGCGTTTCTCAAAGCTCTTAGTGGGCGAATACACCGATGTGTATGATGCCAACAAGAAATATAAAGTGCCGACACGCGCGCAGGTGGGAACGCTGAACAATGAGTTGAGCAGCCCGGTTGTGGTGGAATTGGCACAGGCTTACACCAACAAATATTTCTATGAAAAGGCAGGTACCTACAATTACAACACGCCCAACAATTTAATTCTTTTGCGCTATGCCGACGTGCTGTTGTGCAAGGCCGAGATTTTAAACGAACTGAATGGTGTCAATCAGACTTCCGTCGATTTGCTGAACCAAATCCGTGCGCGTGCTTTCGGCAACACAAGCCACAACTATTCCCTCACCGACTTCGCCACGCCTGACGATTTTCGCTCGGCGCTTTGTGACGAACGTCTGCTCGAACTCAACAACGAGGGCTGCCGACGCATTGATTTAATTCGCATGGGACTGTGGAAAAATCGGATGGATGCCTATATGGATGCCATCAAAACCAAGGTCGAAACGAAAGAAAGAAACATGGGGTTGGCATCGGGTGCATTGCGTGCGGAGTGGTCTATTTACCCCAAGTTTTCCACAACGCCACTCAAACGCTTTGACAAGCGACGCTATTATCCCATTCCGAAAGTGTACAGCAGCAAATATCCCGACCTGTTGAACAACCGCAATTTTAAAGAAGAATAATTGTAATCCCCGTAAAGACTGAAACGTATGACAAATAATAAAATCAATCTTATTTTTATGGCTGCAATGCTGATACTGGCCGCATGCGACAGCGAAGGCAAGGACAGCCGCTTCACCGACAGTCAGATGAGCCACATAACGGCTCCCGAAATCGGAACATTGGCGAAAGATAAGCAGACACTTTGGAACTTCGACACGATGAAAGATTGGGTGGTTGCCAACCAGGGAAACGACCCCGATAACCACGCTTCAATTGAAAACAATGCACAGTGCAAAGACGGCAAAGCACTGAAAATATACACCAATGCCAACACGCAGCAGCGCAAGAAAGTGCATACCGTGCAGCAATATGGCTCAGGCCTCTATACCTGGCGCACGTATATCGCCGATTTGGGCGAAGTAGAACGCACGAGCATCGGCTCATGGCTGTGGCATGACGACAAGCACGAGCTCGACTTTGAAGTGGGTTCCGGTACGGCTGCCGAGCGAAATGCACTCGGACTGGCTTCCGATGAAGTGGTAGCTTACATCACGAGTCAGGATAATCCGTGGATGCAGCAAAAGGTGGGTATCAAGAAGAATGCTTGGCATGAATTTCAAATGGATGTGAAATTGGTTGATAAAAAGTACTTTGTTACTTGGTTAATTGATGGAAATCCTTATGCAATTCAGCAGCTATCGTATGGCGAAGAGGTACCTTTTTATATCTTTTGCAGCACCGAAAATCTGAAGTTTATTGGCGACACGTGGCCCTATCAAACCAACTATGGTCTATGGGACTATGTTTCCTACACACCCTATAGCTATTCGGCGGCTCCAGTTACACCCGATAAACAGGTTGATCCGGTTGATCCAGCGCCTGAACCCGACGAGGGTGAGATTAAGAAATGGACCTTCGATACCATGCCCGAAGGCTGGAATGTTTGGACCAATGTAGGGGCTGATGGAGTAGGTTACTATGGTGTGAGCAACGGTCGCTTGGTGCTTTCCAACGACAGCTACTGCACGACGTCGAAGATTGAATACTCTTCGCCAGTGGGCTTTGGCAAATACGTCTGGCGATTGCGCTTCCCCCATTTGGCAGGTGCTGAAAAATTCATGGCCGGCGGCACACTCTACACGGCCAATGAAGCCAATGGATTGCACACGTTGACCATCGTCGGATGGTATGGTCCCGATGCCGAGCGCACACGTTTGGGTGCTCAACCGGGCGATTTGCTGTTGCGCATCTATTCGGAAATTCCAGCTTTAGACCGCTGTGTAAAGGTGTTGAAGCCTGACACCGACTATAAGTTGAGCATCGAATTGAAGAAAGTAAACGGAAAATATGTCATTGTCTATGCCATCGATGACGAAGTTATCCAGACGCTACCCACCAATTATGGCGCCGACTTGGTGAAATTCCTGCTCATCGCCTCCGCCGAATCCAATCGCGGTTGGATGCCAGGCAATCCGCTAACAGCAAAATATGCAGCCAAGTTCGACGAGATTGAATACACCGCTTATTAAGCCAACAGATGAAGAAAATTCTATTCTTCGCCATCAGTGCCGTGTGTCTGCTCACTGCCTGTCAGGGAGAAGACCACGGACGTGACGGCGATTCGACAACGGAAACATTTAGCGTGCAATTAAATACCGACAACACTTTGCGCGCCGATGTAACCATCAACCTGCAAGCACCAACGACCTATCACATTGAATATTGGGAGGTCGCCGACCCCACGACGCTGAAAAAGACGCAGCCGGCAGAGGCAAAAGGCCATGTGAAGCGCACACTCATCCTGCTGAAACCCCGCACGCAGTATGCCTGCCGCGTGGTCTATGCCAACGGCAAAGAGTCGACTGTGCGCACCTTCACAACGCAGTCGGCACCCGATGAAATTGCCCATGTAACGTTACTGACCGACGAAATGCCTCGCGAGTTGCCCGGCTATCTGTTGGTTTACATGCGCAAATCGCCGGGCTTCGTCTATCTGCTCAACGCCAAGGGAGTCCCCGTATGGTATCAATCCATTCCCGAGGGCGTGTTAGTGGCAAATTTCGAACCGCGCACCCACCGGCTTTATATGATTACACAGCCCGTGCAAAACGATTTCAACGAAGCCTACACCGGGCGCATTTTCAAAGTAATCGATCTGTGGGGAAACACCGTTGTCGAGAAAAAGTTGGCCACATTGCCCGAAATGGCCGGCCGCAAAGCGCATCACGAATGCCGCCCGTTGCCCAACGGCGATGCCATTTTGGTGACCACAGTCGACCGCAAGTTCGATTTGCGCGCGCAGGGTGGTTCGGCCAACGAAACCGTTACGGGAGACGGCTACGTCATCATCAACCTGAAAGGAAAGGTTGTCAGCCGGTGGGACTGCTTCGGAACGCTCAACCCTACGGCCGATCCGCAGGTCATGCGCACGAAGGAAGACTGGCTACACGCCAACTCCATCAACTACGATCAAGCAGGAAACTACTACATGACCTTCAATCGTAGGAGCGAGTTGTGGAAGATAAATCCCGCAACCGGCCACGTGATTTATCGCTTGGGCAGCACGGGCAACGTAACGATGCCGGCCGAAGGCTATGCCGACGGCATGCATTGTGCCAATCCTTCTGCGCCCGACGATGTACTGGTGTTAGACAATGGACGCAACAATGCCCACGGTTCGCGGGCGTTGCGCTATGCGATAGACCCGGTGACGCAGCGCGCCCGGCTGTTGCTCAACTGCGAGGTCCCGCGTCAATACAGCACGCCCAACCGCGGCAGTGCACAGCTCATCGACAACAACATGCTCGTGTTTGGCATGAGCGTGAAGAATTTAATTCTCTTCACCGATTGCAGTCGGCAAGCACGCATCTACCGCATTTTGTCGCTCTCCCATCTGCCTTACCGCGCAGAATATATCCCTTCAATTGAATATTAGTCCGCATTGCAGACTATTCTGATAAAGACAGTCGTTCAGCATCTGCCGAACGACTGTCTTTATTTGCAATTCACAACAGTGCTATTGCTGAATAACTATTGCATTCTCGCACCGAGATAATCGATAGCGTAGCAATGTTGCCCTAATAAAGGCAGAACTTGCTACAATAAAAACAACAATCTCGCGTTAAAGATAGCAGATGAAGAGAAAACAGTTTCTGACCACCTGCCTCGCATTGGGCTTTGCACTCGGGCTACAAGCGCAACGCCGGACGGTGCAAAACAGACCCTATACCGATTTGCGCCCTTGGCATCTCGGTATTGCGGTGGGCGCGCATGTGCAGGATGTGACGTTGAAAAATGCGGGTCCACAACAGCTCACGGCACCCGATGGCACCAACATTGCAGCCGACATTGCCGTCGACCAAGACCGATGGGATGCTGGTTTTCAGGTGGGTGTGCTGGGCGAGGCGCGCCTGTCCGCCCATCTTCAGCTGCGCTTAACGCCTACCCTCTATTTCGGTTCACGCCATTTAGTATTCCACAACCGCATGATGCCGACCCCAACGGGGCAGCCCACCGCGCAGCAACAAACGCTGAAAACAGTGTATGTGGCCGCACCCGTCGACCTCATCTTTGCCGCATCACGCCTCAACAACCATCGCCCCTATGTGCTGGCAGGCCTTGCTCCGGCTTTAAATCTGAGTGGACGCGGCAACGATTATGTGCGCCTGAAACCCTACGATATATTCTTCGCCGTGGGTTTAGGCTGCGATGCCTATCTGCCTTTCTTCAAAGTGAAGCCCGAACTCAAATTCATGTTCAGCCTGTTGGACGTGCTCGACCGCCAACGGGGCCGCACCTTGGAAGACCATCAGATGCTGCCTTATGTGAAATCGGTGCGCTCGGCCCGCACACAACTCTTCGCCCTCACGTTTTATTTCGAATGAGTGGATGAAGAACGGAGTACCAAAATCCCCCAACAATCTTCTTGCACACGCCGCTTTGAGCAGCAAACTAAGGAAGATTATTAATCCACGAATTGGGCGGTTAATATTTCCTCGAGGATTTGTTAACTCACGAACCGGTGGATTCATTTCTCCCGTTGGTTTTATTAACCCATGAACTGGAGGGTTCATTCCACACATGGACTTGAACGCATAACATGAAGAAAGCGCCACAGATGGGCGATTTCTTGTCCATCTGCGACGCTGAAAGGGGGCAATAGTGAAAGACTTACTGCCAGCACACACCCCATTTACATAGAAGGCTTGCATGATTGATGCCCGCCATCTGCATTTATCTATTTACTTTTTGATACCAGTTTAGTGGGCAAACACTACCGAATTGGCTTGAAATGTAGCTGCATTTTGCCCACAAAAATGGCGTTTTTACCATTGTGGTCAACGGGCACTTCGTGTCCATCTAAATCTTTTACGTAGCGCAGGGTGGTGAAAAAGCTGTGCGAATGGCCACCCAACACCAGATCGACACCACGCGTTTGGGCAAACACTTGTGGGTCGCCATCGCCCTCACGCAGCCAACCCAAATGCGAGATGCAAATGACAAGGTCGCACTTTTCACGCCCCTTGAGCAGCTTCACCATGTCGTTGGCCACACGCACGGGGTTGAGATATTTAATGGGCAGATAGTTTTTGGCCACCACCAAACCTTCTAAAGGCGGGTCGAGGGCAAAGACACCAATCTTCAATCCCTTGCGCTTGATGATGGTATAGGGCTTGACCACGCCATCGAGCGGTGTGCCCGTGAAATCATAATTGGAGCAGAGAATGGGGAAATGTGCCATCTTGAAAATGCGCACCATGTTGTTAATGCCAAAGTCAAACTCGTGGTTGCCAATGGTTGCTGCATCATAGTGCATACGATTCATCAACCCTATTTCCACTTCACCCTTGAAGAGTGTGTAATAAGGTGAACCTTGCGAGAAGTCGCCACTATCGAAAAGCAGCAGGTCTTTGTCGGCCTTGCGCTCTTGTTGCAACATACTTAGACGGCGCACGAAGCCGCCACGACCGGCCCAAAGTGTGTCGGCCAGTTGCTCACTCAACGGCATAATGCAGCTGTGGGTGTCGCTGGTGTGAAGAATGGTGAGCTGTTTTTGCGCCATCAGCGGCCATACCATGCACAAAAGCACGGCGGCCATCACAGCGCGCAATCTCGAGATGCGTAGATAGAATAATGTGTTCATTGTTTGCTAAGAAAAGAAAAAACTTATTTTTCAACCACGATGCGCCCTTCAACCTGGCTGTTCACCGGCTCGCCCTGCGCCATTTTGTGGCGAAAATAATTGGTAATGATGAAGCGGGTGTCGTTCTCTTGCGTCTTCGGCGAATTGAGATTTGTGCCCGATTTGAAAGCCGTGAGTTTGTCGTTGCCCTGTGCCAAATAGTCAATCGTGGCAACGCGATAGGAGGCTTTGTCATCGATGGGACGCCCGTTGAGCGCACAGCTGCGCAGCTTGCGGTCGTTGGTAAACACGAGTTTCACGCCCTTGCTCACCCCTTCGCCACCGGTGTAGGCCATTTCGGAAAAGAGTTCTTTCACTTTGTCGCCCGAAAGCGTCAGGAAACAGATTTTGTTTTCAAAGGGAGCAATGTCCACGATGTCGCCAAAAGTCACCTTGCCTTTCTTCAACGCCGCACGAATGCCGCCCATGTTGTAGACCGCAAAGTCCACCTGCTCGTTGTAATCCTTCGCCGCCCAGCACATGATGTCGGCCAGCAAATTGGAGAGATCGCTCTCGGGACGATGCACTGCCATGTCCTTAGCTGCCTCACCCACCACGGGACTCATGATGCTATCCACCACATGCCGATAAGGTTGCAGAAAGGCGTTGGCTTCAGGTTCGGGCGTGGCATCATAGCGCTTGTCGATGAGTATGCGGCTGCGCGTCACGTCGGTCAGCACATAATGTTGCCGACACGAAGCCAAAGTCAGCAGCAAGGGCGCCATCCATAAAAAAGTTGTTTTGCAATTCATACGTTCTGTTTTAGGCATACAAAGGTAGCGAATTTGCAGAAAAATGCGAAGTAATAGTGTTAAAAACAAAAAAAACAAGTGCGCAATAGCCGCCCACCACATTGTTTTTTGTACCTTTGCACCGCTTTACAACGTAACCGCTGCTGACAGAAGAGTTGTACAACATGTTGCGTTGGGCAAAAAACAAATTTAATTTTATAAGTAAAATGGATTTAATTAAAGTTGCTGAAGAAGCATTTGCAACCGGAAAACAGTTCCCAACCTTCGGTCCCGGTGACACCATCACTGTGGCTTACAAGATTGTTGAGGGAACGAAAGAGCGTATTCAGCTTTATCGCGGTGTTGTGATTAAGATTTCGGGACATGGCGAAAAGAAGCGCTTCACGGTGCGCAAGATGTCGGGAACGATTGGGGTAGAACGTATCTTCCCACTTGAATCGCCCAACATCGACTCGATTGAAGTGAACAAGCGTGGTAAAGTTCGTCGTGCGAAGTTGTATTATCTCCGCGCACTCACGGGCAAGAAAGCTCGTATTGTTGAAAAGAGAAACAACAAAACCGCAGCCGAATAAGCCCTGTTGCTTTTCACAAAGAAATAAAAAGAGGTGGAACACGTTCGCGTGTCTCGCCTCTTTTTTTGTGTGCTATGCGCCCAACAGCAAAGCATTGCCGCAAGCATCGGCCGGCATTCCGCTATGCGCACGCCGCCTTTGCGCCATTCATTCCTGCGGCGTCTCCTCGTCTAAGAACGTTTTTCGCAAACTTTCCCAATCCTGAAAGCCCGCAAAGAGCGCCAAACGATTTAAAAATTCTGTTGAAGGTTTTTCATGCCCCGTCAAATAGCCCCACAGCCGTTTCAGCGAACCTGCCGATAAATGCACGTGGTTATGGGCCAAAACTGTTGACGCTTGTTCAAAATCCTTCTGAGGTTTTGCATGTTCCACAGGCCTACTCCCCACAACATGCAGCAGCTCATTCCATCTGCGTTTCATAACCTTTCTCGAAATATAATTCAGTGGTGCAAAGGTAATCATATTTTTTTATTAACTTTGCAAAAACAAAAAATAAGCCCCCCAATGAAAGAATTAACGTTGAAGTATGGGTGCAACCCCAACCAAAAGCTTCGAAAATATTCATGGAAGAAGGCCAACTCCCCCTTGAAGTGCTCAACGGCCGCCCCGGCTACATCAACTTTTTAGATGCGCTCAATGCGTGGCAGCTGGTGAAAGAATTGCAAGATGCCACGGGATGGCCTGCCGCAGCCAGCTTTAAACACGTCTCGCCTGCCGGTGCTGCCATCGGTTTGCCGCTCACCGACACGCTCAAGAAGATTTATTTTGTCGACGACTTCGACGAGCCCCTCTCCCCCATTGCCAGCGCCTATGCACGTGCACGCGGTGCCGATCGCATGTGTTCGTATGGCGATTTCGTGGCCTTGAGTACCACGTGCGACCTGCAAACAGCACTGCTCTTGAAGCGCGAAGTGAGCGATGGCGTGATTGCACCGTCCTACACGCCCGAGGCTTTGGCCGTGTTGCGGGAGAAACGCAAAGGCACTTACAACGTCATTCAAATCGACCCCACCTATGTTCCGGCGCCCATTGAGCACAAACAGGTGTTCGGCATCACGTTCGAACAAGGCCGCAACGAGGTTCATCTGACCGACGACGCACTCTTCGCCGATGTGCCTACGCGCAACAAAACCTTTACACCCGAGGCGAAACGCGACCTCATCATTGCACTCATTACCTTAAAATATACGCAGAGCAACTCGGTTTGCTATGCAAAAGACGGGCAGGCTATCGGCATCGGAGCAGGCCAACAGAGTCGCATCCACTGCACCCGGTTAGCGGGTTCAAAGGCCGACACATGGTGGCTCAGACAATGTCCAAAGGTGATGAACCTACCGTTTAAGGAGGGAATTCGCCGTGCCGACCGCGACAACACTATAGATGTTTACATCAGCGACGACCATGATGACGTGTTGCGCGACGGCGTTTGGCAACAGTTCTTCACCGAGAAGCCTGCCATTTTAACCCGCGAAGAGAAGCGCGACTGGATTGCACAAAACACGAATGTGGCGCTCGGCAGCGACGCCTTCTTCCCCTTTGGCGACAACATTGAGCGTGCCCACAAGAGCGGTGTGCAATACATTGCGCAGGCAGGAGGCTCCATCCGCGACGACAATGTCATCGAGACCTGCGACAAATATGGCATCGCCATGGCCTTCACCCACGTGAGATTGTTCCACCATTAAGCCACCCTTCATGAGCGATATTGACGAAATCATAGAGACGGGCTTGGTGTTTCGCGCAGCACCCAAAGCGCAATCGGGCAACAATAAGGTGAAAACCAAAGCCAAAAAGAAAAAATATATCACGGGCGCGCACGGCTCTGGCAGCGCCAAACAAAAGGCAAAATACCGGGAGCAGCGTGCCAAACGCCACCGATAATCCCAACACGTCGTCCGCGGACGACGTGCTTTTTTCTTCATATTTTGGCTGTTCGTCCACGGGCGAACAGCCATTTTTATCGTTTTTCGTTGTTCGTCCACGGGCGAAAAAGCATTTTTATTAAAAACAAGCGTTCGTCCACCGCCGAACAATCATTTTTATCAAAAACAAACGTTCGGCACCCGCCGAACAAGCATTTTCATCAAAAACAAGCGTTCGGCACCTGCCGAACAAGTAATTTTCTTAAAAACGAGTGTTCCGCACCTGCTGAACACCCGTTTTCATCATTTCTCGTCTGTTGCACAAGCGCAACAACGGTGGTTTGCCTTAGAAATAATAGACCATGCCCACCTGCCATGCATTGGCACGTCCCTTTTTCTTGCCCGAAACATCGTTAAACACACGGTTGGCAGCCGAATTAAACGTGACCTCTCCCGTTGTGCCACACGCCACATTGTAGTTGGCATGCACCTGGAAATGCTTCAGCAACATCACGCCAAAGCCCATGTTCACGCTAAAAGCCGACGTTTTTAAACGCCAGTTGGCGGCGTTATCGTAAAAACTTTTACTCTTGTCGCCGATGTTAAGACCAATCTGTGGCCCCGCAAAAAGAAAGAAAGCGGCTGCATCAGCCAATCCTATCTCATAGCGCAAATTCAGCGGAATGGCTATTTGTTGTTGCTGCAAGGTGATGCCATCGCGATCGTCATAGAGCTTGGCTTGCCGCTGGTCATAAAGCGCCGACACATCAAATCCCCATCCGGTGACGGGCGATGCCACGCGCAATGTGGGACCAAAGAAAAAGCCTTCTTGGTTTTCTTTCTTCAACACGCGGTTCTTGAGCCAGAATTTCGTTACGTTCAAACCGCCTTTAAATCCAAAAGAAACATTGGTTTGTGCCTGCATGCCGGTGCTCATTCCGAACGCCAACAATGCCCATAAAATCATTTTCTTCATAAGCTAATACTTTTTATATGTTGTGATTAAAAGTTGAGTATTCATTTAATGCCGTTCCCGGCGCACCGAAACGCGTGCCGGTGTGCTGCCCGCTGCCTTTTGACTCGCGCCACGACGCAATCTTTTGGGCGTCGCAACGGGCTTGCACTCTGCCCGTTTTCGACTCGCTTTTGCTGTTCCTTGCTGCTGTGCCGCCATGCTATCCACCGAATCCTTGCGCGCTGGGTCGCCCCAAATCCGCGATTCAAAGGTCGCAATCTCCTGCTCTATGCGGCGCTGCTCCTGCGTCAAAGTGCTGTCGTTGCCCAACGATGGGCGCGTTTGTCCCAACAAATTGTCGGTCTTGTAAATCTTTCCACGATAGAGATGAAGCGTGAAAAAGTCGGCTAAGCTCATCGTCTCGGCCTGATTGAGCGCGCTCGTCCTCACCCGCTGTTTCGCCAAAGCCGGTGCAACATCATCATAGCGCACCCAAAACAAGGGATAACTCGTCGTGCCATGGCCGAAATCATCGTCGCGTTCTAAGATGGGACACAGCGCCACCACCTTACGATGAAACGAAGCAGTGGTTTGGTCATAATAGGCACTCTCCTTGATATAATAGCGCTTCACCTCGGCCGAAGGGATGTCGCTGTTGTCGATATGCACGCCCTTGTCGGTCTTTTCGTAAAAAATGTGGTGGTCGTCGAGGAACGTAAGTGGTTTGATGCGCGCATCATCGGCAAAGCGTTCCTGCCCATCCAACCGATATTGATACACGTTCACACCGCCACGTGCCGGCCCCGCCATCATGAGTTTAAAGAGCAAGGTGAAGAGGTTCATGTTGCCATCCGTAGGCACCACGGGATAAGCCAGCCCCACATTGGCGGCATCATCCAATCGAAGCTCACGATAAACATCGCGCCGCCACACCACATCTTCACTCACCGGATTGGTCGTTGGGAACGTCAATTTTGCCCGCAACGTGAGGTTGTTGGCATTCGTTTTCTGCACTTTCGCAGCAGCCTCAGCCCGCCTTGCCGGCGGTTGTGCTCCCCCTGCGGTGACCATCGTCAGCAACAAGGCCAACAACAAGTATTTCTTTCTATTCATCTTACTTCACTATAATTTCTAAAGCACCCTGCAATGTGCGCACCACTCCATCGGGCCCAACCGCACGAACATGGGTTATATAAAAACGACGGTTGCGCGAAAGACCTCGGAAGGTCTCACGCTGGCGGTCGGAAAAATCGGCTCCTGCCGACGCGATGGGCACGGCATTGCCCAAGGCATCGAAGAAAACGGTTTCAAAACCCAACACACGGAAGGGAATATCCAAGAGGCCATCGTCAATAGCTGCCTGCACACGTGTGGCCGAAAGGAGCGCACCTTTGGGCAGACTGCCGCCCTTAAACCGATTGGTTCCAAGGCCGAGATAGGCCGTTGGGTCGGGCAATTTGCGCACTTGGAAGGTCGTTGTGGGCAACAATCGTTGCTGTCCGTGGTCCATCGCGCGCACGGAAATGGTCACCGGCTGCCCCACAGCATGTGGCGTCAGCACATAATGTCCATTGCCCTTCGCCTGCAATCTGCCTCCCGTTGCCATCACTTGCACCGCATTGGTCGGCACACCGGGCACACTGACACTCACGGGATTGGGATAACCGGCATACAACACATTCATCATGTCGGCGGCTACGGTCGCTGTATGAGGCGCAGGAACCACACGATAGGTTTGCGTAAACGGGCGGCGAAGCCATTCTCCTTGGCGATTGCGCACGGCAATATAACCCGAGAAAGCGTGCTCACCAAGACCCGATACCGTGAAAGCATATTGCCCATTGGGCGTGGTTAGCGGTCGACCACCCACGACAATCTGCGGTCGCTGCGTCGTGTCAACCGCCGCCATCACGATAGAAGCCTTGAACGATTCGCCAGGATAGAGGGTGGTTTTCTCGGGAATGACACAGGCTTTCAGCTGATTCACGCGCACATCGTGCACATCGATATTTGCCACCAACGTATGCAACACCTCGCCTTCCGCATAGCGCACGTCGCTTTGCAGCTTCGAAAGCTGCGTGACAGCAGCTGCTACAGGCATGTTTTCAAAACAATATTCCTGCCAGTTCTTGCCTTGCCGGCGCGCCTGCTGTGGCACCGTTGTAGCCAAATTGCTGCTGATGATGCTGCGCTGTTGGGCGTCATCGACCATCGTGAGCAACTGGTTTCGATATTGATTGATAGCGTTGAAAAGTTCGTTTCCGCGACCTGTCCCTGGCGCAAGCATCACGATGTTGGACGCCTCCACATTGTCTTTATGGCGAATAGCCGTCACATCGCCATCGCGACCATCGGCCTGTTGCACCAAAGCCACCTTCAAATCTTGCAGCAAGTTGTAGAGTGAGTCGCTGGCCTCCTTCACCTGTTTGGCTTGTGCAAACCATGCTTTCACCTTTTCGGGCTGCTGACTTAAGGCTGCGGCAAAGTCGTGATAGAGCGCCACATTCTCACGCGAAGCATTGGCTGTGGTGCGCCTTAATCCCGCATCCACCAACGAAAAGCCGTCCAACACCTCGGTAGAGACGTTGAGTGCCAACATTGCCAGCAAGACGATATACATGAGGTTGATCATCTTTTGGCGTGGTGAGATAAGCCGTTTGCGAATAGCCATTATGGGGTTTGTGTGGGTTGTGATGCGGCAGCGCGCATGTTAGTGGTCATCGCCTCTATCATGCGGGCATAGATGCCATTCAACTGTTCAATATGTTGTGCCAGCAATTTCGTTTGCATCTGAATGTCGTCGATGGTGCCCATCTGCTGACTGGCACTCTTCAACTGCATTTCATACACCTTAGTGATGCCCGTAAGTGTGCGGTTGAGATTGGTCATTTCTTCACTGTCCTGTGTCAAGCGCTGGCTTTGCTCGCCCACCTTTTTATATAATAGCGTGAGCTGCTGCAACGCCTCCACATATTGTTGTTGTGCCTCGGCCATCCCTTCGGGTGCCGCTGTGGGTGGCACGATAGCCGAAGACAAAGGAGTTTGCATTCCAACGCCATGCGTTTTCTCCACAGCCGACTGAGCAACCGAGGCTGTTGCAACACCAAACTTTGCCGCGGCAGCAACTTCTTTCTGTTTCGCTTGATTGGCATGCGTGGTGAGTTCCATGCCATCGGTGGTCTTATCGAAAGGCCGATCGAAGGCCGAAAGGAAGAACACCACCACCTCAGTGCCCATACCTAAGATGAGCATCACATCGGCTCCCGGCAGATGAATGAGCTTAAACAGCGCACCAAGCACCACAATCGCCGCGCCCCAACTGTAGGCATAGTTCAGAAAAGTCTGTCCTGCCACGCTGTCCATCCACTTTTGCAGCCGATAGACCACATTGATTTTGCTATATTTTGTCATCGCTTTTTCGTTTGATTACTACTGGGGGTATGGGCCAAACTGCGCACACAGCGGAATCCAATGTAGCAACGTGGCCGGTTTTGATATTCCCAACTGCGCCACGCCGAACGAATGAAACTCTCGGGATCTTTCCACGATCCGCCGCGCACACTCTTCCTCTTCAACGCGTAAGGGTCTTCCTTTGCAGCCTGATAGGCCAACTGTGGGTTCAAATCGTCCATGCCTTCAACCCCCGACTCGGTGTAAACGGTGCTCGTCCACTCGGCCACATTGCCTGCCATATCAAACAATCCGTTGGAGTTGGCACCATAGATGCCCACCTTGCTTGTGATGAGATTGCCATCTTCGGTGTAGTTTCCGCGGTCGGGTTTAAAGTTGGCATAGAAACAACCTCGCCCATTTTTCATCTCTTTATTCTCCCAAGGAAATTCATTTCCCTGCTTTCCTCGCGCCGCATATTCCCACTCGGCCTCGGTAGGCAGGCGGTAACGCTGCACATAACGCGCCTCCGAACCCAAACCTTTCAGCAGATAAGCCGTGCGCCAGGCACAGAAAGCGTTGGCCTGTTCCCACGTGACACCCACCACAGGATAGTCGTTATAGGCAGGATTGCTGAAGTAATTGCGCAGATACATCTCGTTGTCGGCATGCTTAAAATCGTTCACCCAGCATGTGGTGTCGGGATAAATGTTGACGATGTAGGTGTTCAAAAAGTCCCAAGGCCCTGTGCGAGGACGGTCGATGGTCTGCTGCACAATCTGCCCATTGTCATCGATATAGGCCGTATCTTTTGAAATCATCACCACCTCATCGGCAGGCTTCACATCGGTGTTAAACTGGCGTTCGGCAGGATTCATGCGGTTTTTGCGCAACGCCGCCGCCGTGTAATCATAGATTTCATAACGATAATTCATCTGCCGCCAGTCCAAAAGTTTCTCGCCCGTCACGGGATTAGTGACATAAAGACTTTCAAATGCCCGCTGCTCCTCTTCGTTAGGATGGCGTGGAAGCGGCTTCTTCCAGTTGATTTGTGGTGCAATAGCGTTGCCGTCTTTGTCCTCGGTTATCAGATAACTCTCGTCACCTCCGTAGGCAGGATCGGCCAAACGCGTGCGCAAAATGCTGTCGCGCACCCACATCACAAACTGCTTATATTTGGCGTTAGTCACCTCGGTTTCGTCCATCCAAAAGCCATCTACCGAAATATCCTTCACCGGAGTGTTGCTGCCCCACAACGAGTCTTGTTGCGCAAGTCCCATGTGGAGGAAGCCTCTATCCACCTTCACCATGCCATAAGGTGCAGGTTCTGAAAAGGGTTTGCCGCCACCCACGCCCACGACTTCGCCGCCACGGCCTGCCAACGACATCGACCTGCCGCCGAAACAGCCCATGAAAGCCATTGCGATGAAAAGCAAACACCCTGTTCGTATCGTTTTATAATTCATATCCTTTATAATATTCTGATGCTCTGATGGCGGCCTCTGCGCTGCGAGCCCACGTTAAATTCGGTTTGATAGCCCACAAAACAGCCATGCCGTCCCTCGCGCAAATTGCTGCCCGAGGTGTAATATTCGTAATGATAGCCCAACACCACGCCATGAAATGTGCCCCCAACGAGGGCGGTAACGGCATGTGTAGGACTGTAGGTCAGGCCGCCATAAACCTGTTTTTTGTCACGTTGATAAACCATGCGTGCGGTGACATCGGCACGAAATTTCTTTTGTGTGGCCTGCAAGAGCGCCGACGTTTTAAGCGTCAAATGGGGGTTGCGAAAGTGCATATCATAGCCACCCACCAACGAATAAAGGGGCTTATGGGTCACCGCATAGGCGGGGGTAAGCTGCAACGTGGACGCATTGAGCGCATGAACCGCAAATCCTGCAAACCACAATGGCTGCGCATAATACACACCAACACCCATCGTCATTGCATGTTCTGTTGCTTTTGACGTGGGCCAGGCGGGGTTATGGGGTTGACTGGGGTCGAGCTTTTCGCCATCAAACGTTTCGGTCAGCAAGCCTATCTGTGCGCCTGCGGCCAACGTCCCTTGTCCCAATGGAAAGCGATAAGCATATTGCAACACCACCTGTTGCTGCGTGGAAAGGTCCAACTGGTGACGCATCCATTGCAGCCCCACACCATGTTGCTGGCGGGACAGCGGTAAAGGGGCATCGGCAGCCACATAGAAAGTGCGCGGATGGCGCTGCGCTCCGGCAAAACTCAAAGTCCCCTCGGCACGCAGATGCAACCACTTATCTGCGCCTACAGCCGCAGGGTTGACCACAGACTGCAAGTCAAAGTAATGGATAGGCGCCTCGTTGAGTTGCGCCTTCAGGGGCATTTCACATGTCCAAGCCACCATGACCACTATGATTTTAAGCTGAAGCCTCACTTGTTTATAACGTTTTTTCCGTGCTTTTATTGTCCTCTTAAAAAGCCATTCCTCGTCACGGGCCGCGCCATTGGCACCAAGTTCCGTTTTAAAAGCGATGGTTTTGTGTGACAATGTAGCGCATTTTACAGCGTCATCTCGCACAGATTATGGTGCAATCACGCCCACTTTTGTTTGCCCTCGAGCAGCAACCAGCTAACCTCCTGCGTTACAACAGCTAACAAGCAACCATACAAGTGCTGTTATTCATAGCCGTTCCTCTGTACGAGAGCTGGCATAACCCATGAGGATAAGAACAGACAAAGGCCGCCCTCAGTGTGCGACCTCTGTTGCTTCTATTCCTCATCGCCGGCCGATGAAAGCAAGACTAATACTCGTCATCGTTCCAAAGGAAATCGTCCTTCGAAGGATAATCCGGCCAAATATCTTCAATACTCTCATAAATATCGCCCTCATCTTCTATCTCCTGCAAATTCTCCAACACTTCAAGCGGAGCACCCGAGCGAATGGCATAATCTATTAATTCGTCCTTTGTTGCAGGCCATGGTGCATCTTCTAACTTTGAAGCTAATTCAAGTGTCCAATACATAGGATTTCGATTTTTATTAGTTGTTACAATTTGGGTGCAAAAATAATCATTTATCTTGTATTGGCAAGAAAAAGCACTTATTTTTTCTTTTCCTTAGCAATTTTGTTGCGCAAAGTTCTTTTGTAAATCCTAAAACAAAGGTGCAGCACGAAGAATCATGCTACGAGTCGGTTACCAACTATTCCCTACGATATTGTGCTAAAAAGCACATACTTCAACATGCCGATTTACTCACCAATAGTTCCCTTTTTTATCAAGCCAAGACGTTAAATATTGTTGCATAAAAGGGATTTCCTCACCTATTTCTTTGCTATCGAAAAATAAAAAGATAAGTTTGTGCCATTCATTTTAAAACATTTCAATAGGAAGCAAAAGGAAAGACTGCCCACAACCTTGGATAGTATACAACCTTGACGAAGCCTTTTCTATACCCCTATTCGCATCTTATTCAAACCATCACAACAATGAAACAACGATTTTTGGCCTTTTTGCGCCCCCTCTTCGTAACGTTAGGCATGATACCCTTAGCCTCGTTGGCACAACAACGTGTGGTTATCTCCCCGTTTTTCTCTGATTATTCTGTTTTGACTGACTCCCTACCTAAAGGTTGGTCGATGTCACCTTATATCCAA
>ERZ772955.695-NODE-695-length-24616-cov-5.343349_pt1 | contig 24616 bp, 18 predicted proteins | sample MGYA00511133_ERZ772955 | MGnify/ENA primary metagenome ERZ772955 (study PRJEB29015, sample SAMEA2737914) | human oral metagenome | biome: human oral; feature: human-associated habitat; material: dental | place: China | collected 2149 ... | reverse complement strand
CCGCCGACCCTCTGCTTGTAAGGCAGATGCTCTAAACCAGCTGAGCTAAACGCCCCTTACTTTTGTAAGGCGGGTGCAAAGGTAAGGAAAGTTTTTTATTCTCGCAAACAAATGGCAAATAATTTAGTTGAAAATCTCATTTTAGCTTGCTGTTAAGAGACTTTCTTCTTCAATTCATTTATATCTAATGAATTATTTTCTCGAAAAATAATATGAGGGTGATGGTTTGTTGTGTCGGTAATGTACTTTATAAAATGGTAGAATCTCTTATGAATGGGTAGACTGTTGATTGCTTTTTCGGTTCTTCCTTTAAATATATAGCGTGTTGGGAGGATAAAGACTTATACACTTGTATGGTATTACTATACCAAATTATACAGGTTTTCAAAGGAGGATAAAGTTGGCGATAAATACAAATTGATGCTATTTTATTCGTCTTCTACGAACAGCTTATTCCCTTATTGTTTACTATTTGTAAACTCTTTTCATGCAACTCAAAACCTATACATGCTCTTTTGGCTTCTTAAAGACGCCTAATTGACTTGCAAAAGATGCCCTTTTGAAGTCTTACTAACGCCCTTTTGAAGTCCAATTAGGCACCTTTTGCTTTGTTGCTTTATAACTAATTGATTTCCTGTTGGTTGCGGACTTGTCTTTTTAAGCGTGGTTTTATCCTTATTTATAGATGTTTTATTTGAAATTATGTAATGATTTTTCAAAACCATTTTTACATAATTGAGGTATTAAAAAGAAAGGGTTTTCTATGTCAGAAGGCGATAATAAAATAAGTAGTTTGATAGTCTTAGCTATGATTTATATTAATGAGTAACTCTGATTATTTTGTTAATAAACCACGAAAGTCATCCACACATTTAACGGAAGAATCTATTTCTACTTATAATATAATTGTTTGTTTTGTTGGTAGAAGGCATGGATAGTTTTCGTAAAATAGTTTATTTTGTTTTGCGTGAATTGTTTATTTTGATTATATTTGCATTGTGTTATATAATAAGGAACGAAAAGTAGAAGATTATGTCAGTAGAAATAAGACTGGAACAGAGTAAGTTCAAGGATAAGAAAGGAGCTGGTAAATGGTATGCTTGTACTGTTAGCACTGGAGTTGCAACGACCGATGACCTTGCCGATTCTATTCAGGAGAATACCTCGTTCTCACGTGGTGATGTGCGAGGACTTGTTATAGCTTTGATTGACGAAATCTCTTATCGTCTTCGTCAGGGCGAAACGGTAGCACTTGAGGGGTTAGGGAGGTTTCATCTGACAGTAGAGAGTGAACCCGTTGACAATCCTGACGACTTCGATATCAAGAAACATATTAAGAATGTAAAGTGCCGCTTCGTTCCTACCAGTACACGAAATGCTCGTACTGGAAAGAAGAATCAGACCCTTGCTTATGGTGCACGTGTGGAGTGGGCAGAGCCTGAATATGATGACGAAGACGATGATTAATCCCCTTCTATAAAATGTGTTGGGGTTAACTTGCATTTTTATAACATTTCTCTTGGCTTTATATATAAAGTCAAGAGTTTTTGTTTTCTCCGGAGATAAAGGGATTAGTCTGAATCTTGTTGTATTGTTGGATATTCGCCTTTCGTTTATGTAGAGAATGAGTAAACTGAAAGATGATATCTATCATTTGGTACTCAAAATATTTAATAATCCCTCTTTATTGTTCTTATTTTCGTAAGATTTATACTGTTTTTCTTTGATATTAAAAGTGTTTTGTATATATTTGCACTCAGTAATAAAGTACTTTCTCTATACATACGGATTGAAATAGAGTGTATATGAGGTTAGAATTCGTTTATCGCGGATATAATAAGAAACTTAAAACTATTAGGGGTAATACTCTAAAAATCGTTTTATAAAAGGACATTTTTTCAATTTTAGTTATTCTGTTAATCAGAAATAATAAGCTGATAGGTTTTTATAACCATTCTTTTTGTAAGATGTCCTCACTCTAAATAAACTTATTTTTTTAACATAACAATTATTTGAAATGAAAAAACTTTTACTTTTAGTATGTGCTGCAGTTATGAGTCTTTCAGCTTCAGCGCAGGCAGGTGATAAGGCACTTGGTGCACAGCTCGTATTCGGTTCTGAGACAAACAACATCGGTCTTGGTGTTAAGGGTCAGTACTACTTCACTGATCAGTTGAGAGGTGAAGCTTCTGTTGACTACTTCTTCAAGAACAAGGGTGTTTCAATGTGGGATATTAATGCAAACGTTCACTACCTCTTTGATGTAGCAAACAAGGTTAAGGTATATCCACTCGCCGGTCTTGGCTATACAAACTGGTCATACAAACTGGAATATGATAATGTTACTTTAGCTAAGGGTACAGACGGTCGTCTTGCTGTTAACCTCGGTGGTGGTGCTGAGTATGAACTTACTAAGGACTTGAGCGTAAACGCTGAGCTGAAGTATCAGATAATCAACAACTACAACCAGTTGGTACTTGGTGTAGGTGTAGCTTACAAGTTCTAAAGATATAAGGTAGGTCCTAAAGGTTCTGTGTTAGACTATAGCCTCTTGGCTAAGGTCAACGGATGGGCTTTTAGGGCCTGTCTGTTTTGTTTAAGATAAACTACGGTGGTGGTTTTTCTTACTCATAGAGGGGGTAAGTTTTTATGCTTTTGGCTTTTCTATAGCAATATAGACATTTGAAAGATATAGTCCTTTATCTTTATATTGCCAATAGAATACTTTTCTTTGTAGGATTTTGCTGAGTATGTTGGAGGTAGTATAGCTTTCTTCATTTTCCATTCTCGTCTTGGAAAGGATGATGAAAGGAGGCGTCCATTTGTCCATTGTTCCTAAACTTAATGTGTCTGGAATAAAAGGTTTACGTCTGTTTTTCAGGGCAAAACCAATGTAAACGAATATGCGATAGTCTGTACTCCTGATATATTCAATACAGCTTTCAGCTATAAGAAAGCCCTTCTTTATCCATTCTTTTTTGGATATCTCCTGTTTTGAGAAGTCTGTAATGTGGCGGTCGGTAGTGTGAACATCAGCTGTCTGAAAGCTGTCTATCCACTCCTGAAGGCTTTGTTTATATGCCATTTTAGATTGAATCAAGTATTATAAATGAAAAAACCAGATAATTGATTACCAATTACCCGGCTCTTTTTTTAGTGCGCCTAACAGGACTCGAACCTGCACAACGTAAGTTACTAGATCCTAAGTCTAGCGCGTCTACCAATTCCGCCACAGGCGCATAACGACTGCAAAGATACGCAATGTTTTGGATATAGCCAAATGTTTGGGAATTTCTTTTCTCTTATACACCTTTTCTACCTATATGATTTTTGTCAGTAAATAATCTTATACTATTTGTTTATGAGTGAAATTAAATATATATCTTTGCGAAGAAGGTTTGGTTGCTAAATAAAATATCTCCTTGAGTTCTAATGTTACCACGATATCTTATGAGAATGAAAGGGCTGTTTTTACGAATAACCGACTATGATTTTAACAATATTATTTCTTTAACTAACTAACGATTGACAATGAGAAAGACATTATTAACTGTTTTATGTATGGGAGCTTTGTATGCATCTGCTTCTGTAGTTTACAATGGTGCTGGTGAAACTGGCGTAATTATGAGGCAGAAAACAGTCTCTGTTAAGGCTACTCCTACCAAGAATGCTTTGAGTAAAGATGAGCGTGCAGCTATCTCACTTATTACGTCTATGTATAACACAAAAGGCTTTGATAATACTGCATACCTGAAGAGGCACTGTACGAAGAAGTTACTGAAGGCGTTGAAGGCTGCGTATGATTATGAATATGATCCACAACCAGATGCTTATGCTGGCTGGCTGTTCCGCTCTGGTGCTCAGGATGGACCGTCTAATGCACATAAGGTTCTGCGTGTTGTGAGTCTTGGTAACAACTGGTATCAGTATACTTTCTTGGATATGGGTTTAAAATGTACCAATAAAGTAAAGGTCATCAAGGTTGGTAATAAACTGTTGTTTGACGAGATTAAGCAGGGTAAAATATAAAACTTAGAGTTTCTTCAGAACCTCCCAATCCCTCCTTTTAGAGGGATTGGGGCTTGGGAAAGGTCTTTATCATCTTCCTTGCAAACTCAATAATAGTATCTTTGCCTCGTGCGAAGTCTTCAGAAGTGAGGGAAACTTTATAGTCTGGGTCAATACCGAACTCCGTCATTTGTTTGTCACGGTCGTACATTGGACAAGCCGAGAAGCGGACTGACCATCCATTAGGAAGCTCGGAAGAGAAGGGTAGGCCAGCACCGCCACCCGTACGGTCGCCTACTACAATAACATTTGGGCAACACTTCATATACTTAACAAACTCGTTAGCAGCAGAGAATACGCTGCGATTGGTTAATACAATGACTGGCTTTTGCCAACGAATTCCCTTTCCTGGTTTGAGATATCCTGGTTGTAACGATGAGAAGTCGTTATGACCTTTTCCCGTTTTATGCTGTATGTAGCCAACGAGTAGTTCCTCATTTGTAAAGCGTGCAGCAAAGGCTTCGGCGTTTGTAAGATTACCACCACCATTGTTACGCACATCGATAATCAGTCCGTTACAAGGTTGAAGATGAATGAAGATATCGTCAAGGTTACCAGCACCAATCGCATTTTGGAAGGTTTCACAGCGTACATAGCCGATGTTATCATCGAGGACAGTATAGTCTAAGCCGCTTGCAATGAGGTAATCAGTCTTAAGATAAAGACGTAGAAGCGAATCAGAGTAGTTCTTGGGATAGTCTTCATGCCATGACCAATACCGACCTACGTTGAAAGAGGTATATAAATTGACGTGTCCGTCTTTTAGTTCTGAGAGCATATTAGTCATTACTTCGAACTGTTGTTTGGCTGTCATAGAGTTGTCAAACTGGCGTGCATAGCGACTGTGTACCTCCTGCCAGTCTATTCCTTTCTGTGAGAAGAAACAGTAATGCTCATCGATAATTCGCCACAAAGCCTCAAAGTTGCCTTGCGGACTATCTGATTGCTGGTCGTTGGTGACGCAACTTGTCACAGTACTGAGTAGGGTCAGTGCCGGAATAAGTAAGTATAGGAAGAAGTGATATAGCTTTCTCATGGGATGAATTTATTGATAGAAAACTTACGAACAATACCTAATACAAGGAGATTACTCCACACATGCTGGCGCAGTTGGTTAATCTTTGCCTGCTGATAATCGCCAAGATAGCCAACACGAAAGGTCGTATGGCGAACCGTGAAATCAAGAGTAAGCAGCTGGCGGAGCGATGGGGCAGATACAGGAGTTGTGACAACAAGGTTATGATCATAGTTGTCACGAGTGAAAATCTCGTAATAACTCTGTCCGTAATTGGGCGAGAATGTCAGTCCAATAAGCGGTACTTGCACTTCATATCGTAGTTGGAAAGGAAGATTTCGAAGGCGGAAACGATAAGTAGCAACGGCATTTGGAGCGATATTCACTTGTCCGTAAGCCTGTGCAGGATTGTTAGAATTACGCATATTGTAAAGGAAACCGAGTCGTGTATCAACTCCTCCACCCACTTTTAAGCGTAGTTCTCCCTCTCCAACGTTCCATTGTCCTAAGGCATATTGCCAGTTGTATTGGAAGTTGTAGAAGCCACCTAATTCATTGTTATTCTCCTTTCTATTATGTACTGATAGTATCTGTGCTTGGTGAATGAGTTCTCTTGATAGCTTGGTTCCGTTCTCACGCACAGAATGAGAGATATAACGAAACTCTGTCCCTGTATATTCTTCAGGTGAGAGGTAGGTGTCGAGAGTGTTTACAGCACCTATTCCCAACATCTGTGTATTGGTAATTACCTTGTTACTACGCAGTGTGTCCTGTGCAAGTGTAGGTGATGATAAAGCGAAAAGAATTATTGCTGAAAGGGAGAAACAGCGAAATAAGGATTTTTTTATGTTCATAGGCGTAATGGAAAAGTATCAATAAAAGTGTAAGTCAAATAGATGTTTGGTGTTAACCTTTGGGTGATAAGGTCCCAAGCGTTTATAAATAGTCTTTGAAGGAGGGGACATACGGGCGGTATGTCCCCTTTTTCAATTCGTTATTTATCGTGTTGTTTATTCATTGTCGAAGAGGTTTAGCTGACCAGTAATCTCATCGATGACCTGCTGTTGAGACTTACCTGCATCTGGATCAAGGTTCTCTTCCTTTTCTACAGTTGCAGAGTTCTCATCTTGTACGTCATCTTCATTACTCTCGTCATCTCCTTTCTCCTCTTCAGGGAAGCGTGTTGGCTCTAACTCTTCAATCTTGTCAACTGTCCAAGTTGTCAATCGTTTACCCTTTGCCTTGAATCCCTTCACGCCAACAAACTGCTCTGCATCAATCTCCTCAGTGCCACGTGCGGCATCAGCACCACCATAAGTAATCTGTATGCGAGGGAAGGAAACATCAGTCAGCAGTACCATCTGCGAATCAGGATTATCACCAATAAAGTTCTGATGACGCTTACTTGCTTCCATCTGGAATCGCTTCAGGTATGGATAACCTTGATTGTCAGCATCGAAGATGACAGCTGTCCAAGGCTTATCAGCATCAAACTTCTCTATACGGAGAATGTTATCTTCGTAGTGGTTGGATGCGTCAAAGTTGGTAATATAGAATTCTCCGTTCTTAAGTATCACAAGGATGCTGTCTTGATCAGAGAACTCTCCAAGGTAACGACCATGGTCTTCGTAGTTGATGCGGTTGACATCTGGGTCAAACCATACCTTACGTCCACCCAATGTAGAATGTCCGTGGCTCTTCAGTGAGATGCGGTGAATGCTCTCTTTGGTCAGCAGATTACCCTTTGCTGCACGTCCCTTGATGAGGATATCGGCAAAGTTACGCTCCATGAAGATGTTTTGCTTCTTCTTATCTGGGTTCGGATCGAGTGTAATCTTTATCAACTCAGCCTCACCATTAGGGTTGGCAGTGAAGTAGTTAATCTTTGAACCAGGCGTACCGAGGGTTACGTTATATTCCTTATCGCGTGTGATAGAAGTCACATTGAAGCGTTTGATATAGTAAGGTCCCGTCTTTCCGTCACGATAAACAACGTTATAAATCGTACGCTTATCGTTCTTCTTAAACACCTGTACGTGAAGTACGCCCTTACCCACAAACACCTTGTCGGCAATTCGGATAACCTTATACTTACCATCACGATAGAAGATAATCACATCATCAAGGTCAGAGCAGTTCTGAACGAACTCTGCCTTCTTAAGACCTGTACCAATGAAACCTTCCTGACGGTCAATATATAATTTCTCATTGGCATCAACCACCTTAGCAGCAACGATTGTGTCGAAGCTCTTAATCTCTGTACGACGTGGATGGTCACTTCCGTACTTCTCTTTCAGGTGTGTGAACCATTCGATTGTGACACGTACCATCTCGCTGAGGTCCTTGTCAATCTCGGCAATCTCTGCCTTAATCTTCTGAATCAGTTCGTCTGCCTTATCCTTATTGAACTTCAAAATGCGCTGCATTTTGATTTCCAAAAGGCGGATGATGTCGTCACGTGTCACCTCACGGATAAACGTCTTCTTATATGGCTCGAGTTTTGAGTCGACGAAGCTCACAACTTCATCAATATCCTTAGCTGTTTCGAACTTACGCTCCTTATAGATACGGTCCTCGATGAAGATACGTTCAAGCGAGTTGTAGAACAACTGTTCCTCTAATTCATGCTTGCGAATCTCCAACTCTAACTTTAATAAAGCCTTCGTATGCTCGGCAGAATTGCGCAATACATCAGACACCGTGAGGAACTCTGGCTTGTTATCTCGGATGACACAGCAGTTTGGTGAAATGTTTATTTCGCAATCAGTGAAAGCATAGAGGGCATCAATAGTCTTGTCGCTTGATGTGCCTGGTGTGAGGTGAAGTTGAATCTCCACCTCCGAAGCAGTCATATCCTCCACTCGGCGAATCTTCAACTTACCTTTCTCTACCGCCTTGGTGATAGACTCTTGGAGTGTGTTGGCAGTCTTAGTGAAAGGAACCTCACGGATGACGAGGGTTTTATTATCAAGCTTTTCAACCTTTGCGCGCACCTTCAATACACCACCACGCTGACCATCGTTATACTTCGATACATCAATGCTACCGCCTGTTGGGAAGTCCGGATAGAGCTGGAACTCCTCACCACGCAGATAGCTGATAGCTGCATCACAGATATCGTTGAGGTTATGTGGTAGAATCTTGGATGACAAGCCTACAGCGATACCTTCAGCACCCTGTGCCAAAAGCAGTGGGAACTTTACAGGGAGCGTAATCGGCTCTTTGTTTCTGCCGTCGTAAGAAAGTTGCCATTCTGTTGTCTTAGGATTGAAAACAGTCTCTAAGGCAAACTTAGACAGGCGTGCTTCAATGTATCGTGGCGCAGCAGCACGGTCGCCCGTAAGGATGTTTCCCCAGTTACCCTGCATGTCGATGAGTAGGTCTTTCTGTCCTAACTGCACCAAGGCATCACCAATAGAGGCATCACCATGTGGGTGAAATTGCATCGTATGACCAACGATGTTTGCTACCTTATTGTATCGTCCATCATCCATTCGTTTCATAGAATGGAGAATACGGCGTTGTACAGGCTTCAAGCCGTCCTCGATATGAGGTACGGCACGTTCCAAGATTACGTAGCTGGCGTAATCTAAGAACCAGTTTTTGTACATGCCAGAGAGATGATGTACGGCAGAGGCATCAAACCTATCAGCAGGTTTATAATCAGAATGGGAATCCTGTTCCTGAGTCTCTTCCTCAGGACTCTGTCCATCCAAGTCTTTTATTTCGTCATCCATATAGTTCTTGTTTTATCACTTAAAGAAGCAAGCTTCATAAGACTGCAAATGTACGAAGAAAAAAGTAAATAGGCAAATTATAGTTTGTTCAAATGTAGGATTTGGTTTTCTGTTTGCAACCTACTCTTGTTTCACTTGCACCATAGCATTTTTTCAAGTTAAATCGGTTGTTATGGTCTGAACAGATAAGTCTCCTTTATGATTGGAGTCAGCCTCCGCACCAATGGTGCGGGGCGTCAACACAAGTGGTGCGGAGGCTTAACACTATTCGTTTTGAGCATCAATATGCCTGTTAAAAATGTAAGAAAAGTTCATGATTGTTAGCATAATACTATCTTGCAAGGCATTATTTACGAGATAGCATGACGTCAGTCAAATCAAAAGACTAATAACCATTCTGGTTTGACTATAAATAGTTATTGGAATCATTCTTGCATATCCAGATATATTTGCGTATCTTTGCACAGCGTTTTTTCGCAAAAAGTTAACTATAGTATAAACATAAAAGAATATATTCGGAAGAAATAGTTAATGAGTTTAAGGCATCCTTGACTCGACTGAGATACCAGAACTAGCACTTCATGAACACATCAGTACAGTCAAGGCGATGGGTGGTTGCGCTCTTATATTGGGGCGTGGACAGCTTGGTTGTTGTCTGATGTGGGCTGTGCTAGGCCTTGGTATCAACCACTACCACGCCCTTTTCCTTCAAGAAAAGGGTATTTACTTTCTATATTCGTACAAAAGTAGTGGTAGATGAGCAACTTAAGTTTTCCTCCAGTAAACATCTCAGAAGTTTTGTCTGGTCAAGAGCTTGCGGACAAATTATATCATTTAATAGGAACAAAATTTTCTTTATCAAAAAATCCTCGTACAAATGGTTCGACATTGCGTAAAGCAATAGCAAAACAATTGGATGATGGAAGTATTAAAATTGCAGACAAGAATGATTTTGAGATAATCCCATTGAAGAAAAAAGGTGTCCCTAAGTTGTTAGCATGTTTGGCTGATTCGTATATTGTAACAACAGGAGACAACTATAATTTACAAGTCTGGAATAGATTTCCAAATACCTTAAATGTATTAGTCAAATATAAGAAAGACGATACAAACATAAAATGCAATGATATTAGACTAATTCTAGTTCAAATAGATACTGAAAATCAAAAAATAAAGACTATTGTAGTTGCAACACCTCAATATATAGTTGATCATTTTGGGGCTTTTGGTGTTCCAACTATGAAATACCAACTTATTATCACAGATGCAAAAAGAAAGGAAATCACAAGGCATTATTTGAAATGTCTTTTTTTTGATGATACTCCCAAGATGTCCTCTCATACTCAAAAGAATTATTTTAGTATAACTGACGATATTTCCACTTCACCTCAATCAGGAAAATTATTATCTCTTGATGTTATTAAGGATAAAGTTGTCAATTCTCTTCTTGGCAAAAAACTTACGACAGCTGATACAAAAAAACGTGGACAAGAATTAGAACGACTTGTTGCAACCCTCCTTGGTTATCAAGTTGATGACACATTAGTTGGTGGCTATCCAGATATACCAAATCAACTTTTGGAGATAAAAGTTCAAGATTCTCCAACAGTTGATTTGGGTAAATATTCTCCAAGTAATCCTGTCGTTATAGACACAAATCTCGATATAACAACGGAAGACGTTCGATATTTAATAGTTCTTACAGATAAGAGTGGTAATATAGAAGGCGTGATTTTGTGTCCTGGAAATAAACTTGGCGATTCTTTTACCTTTGTCAATGACACAAGTTATAAATGCCAACGTTCAATTCCCATGAACTTTTTTAATTCCTTTAGTGAAAAATCAGTTTTTAATCCTAAGTATCCAGACAATCAGTAATACCAAAAGATATTTTTACCAAGTTATCAATCTCAGATGCAAGTATTTCTTTTTCACGTGCATCTGAGGTATTGTTTAATTTTTCCACTAATGAAACAATCTGTTTTGAAGATTCCAATTTTGGAGAAGGCATCGGATATTGTTCAACATATTGAGCGAGATAACGTCTTCTACCTGAATATAACTTATTGTTAAAACATAAATCATGGTATCTAACCATTACGCTAGAATTACTTACTCCTTCAATCAATAATAATAGAGACCTCTCTTCTTCATTTTGCGCACACATCCAATAACAATTACCATTTACAATAGCCCCACTTTCATCAAAACAAAAACGAGGACGTACACTAATATCTGGGAAAACGACTTTGGGCATCTTCCAAAAAGCAGGATTTTGAGGAACCCAATATTCATACCATTTACGCCCAGCTTTAATCAAATATTTTCTTTCTTCTAATTGTTCTCGATGTCTTTGAAGGTAATGAGATGCTAATGGAAATTTTTCAATGTCAAACACTTGTCGTTTCCCATCTTTTGAATAATGAGGATATAAGACATGTAACATAGAATCTTTATCTATCGCCCATGGCTCGATGTTCTCTTGTGAAATCATTGAACAAAGGAGAGTTTCCTCTATTTCAAGCCCTTCTTTATCCCACAGTTGCGAGATGAATATATTGTCTGCACATGATTTTATGCCTACTCTTACTTTAAATTTATCTTTTATTCTAAAAGCTGCATGCGCATTTATAGTGTCTATCCATTTATTTTCATGCGCATCAGACATTTGCCAGATACTTGTTTTGTCTGTAGAATGCTTTAGCAATCCTCTCTTAAACATATATTGCTGTTCGCCGACAGCATAGCAACCTGATTTTTCAGACCTAAGTATGTCAAAAATATTTTTGTGAGAACACATGGTATTGCCTTCTTCGTTTTTATGCGTTTCTTCCGCTTCATAGATACTCGTATATTTCCCTACCTTTGAAGAGAAATTTTTATGCAACTTTTTTTTGCCTATAAAAATAGCCGGCAACACTGCTGCATTAAATAATTTCGTATCACCAAGGTCTATAATCTCAATTATGTCATAGTTATCGAGGAGAAATTTTCTAATATCACCTCCACTTTTAGTGCTGATGTAACGGTTTGAGGTTATCACACCCAGTATTCCTCCTTTTTTAAGAGCATTTGTCATTGCCATCAGGAAAGGATAATATAAGTCTATTCGACCTGTTAGATTAAAATCATGGGCAAGTTGTTGCGCTCTAGCAGCTCCCAAAACTTGAGTTCTTACATACGGGGGATTAGCAATTACTATATCTGTAAACTCTTGGCATAAGTTTTCTGTAAATAGATTTGTTACAGAAGGACATACGGTTAAGAAATCTTCACAGATAAACTTATGTTTTTTTTCTCCACTCATTTTATTCATGAGTGCTTCTGCCTGTTCTAAATATTTACTGTTAGTATCATATCCAATCAATGACATAATTCTTTTCCCACCCATTCTACTCATTGCAGACAGTAAAGAACCGTCACCACACGCTGGGTCTAGAACAATAAGGTCGTCCGACGAACTTTCAATTTGAGATAATATCTTTTCTGATAAGAAATCTGCTAATCCAACAGGGGTAAATGTCGCTCCTGATTTTTTGATTTCCGTATATGTATTATTCATAATTTCTTTTCTTTGAATTTGTTTTTAACTCATATTCTGAAATGTCTTCAGCTACCATATTAATAACTTGGCTTGCATTTTCTTCTTCACAGAGAAGTGAGTACACTTGCTCTGCTAGCCAATATTTTCTTAGCTCCATTGCTGAAATATGATATATGCTAGCAATCTTATCTACCATATCTCGTTTCATTTTACGTTCTCCTTTTTCAAAACGGTTATAGACAGCAACATCAATATCCAATATCGCAGCAATTTGTCTTTGAGTAAAACCATTTGTTTCCCTCAATTTTTTAAGTTTATCTGTAAACTTCATATATGCAACAATGTTGATAGATTCTGGCAACAAAATTACAATAATTGTTTTATTTGAACAAACAATCGGATGAAAAATTGCCATACTTTGTCAACAAACTTAGATTGTCTCATGAATAATCGATTTAGGATAAAGTTTCGTGGTAAACCTGTTCTTATTCGGCTAAAAAAACGTAACTTTGCGGTAAAAATAAAGGTATAAATAGATAATTATGGCACAAGAGGATGTTTTCAAGAAGATTGTAAGCCACTGTAAAGAGTATGGTTTCGTCTTCCCAAGTAGTGATATTTATGATGGTTTAGCAGCTGTTTATGACTACGGTCAGAATGGTGTTGAGCTGAAAAACAATATCAAGCAGTATTGGTGGCAGTCAATGGTATTGCTGCATAGCAATATTGTTGGTATCGATGCCTCTATCTTTATGCACCCTACAGTATGGAAAGCAAGTGGCCACGTTGATGCTTTCAACGATCCATTGATTGACAACCGCGATTCAAAGAAGCGTTATCGTGCTGATAACCTTATCGAGGATCAGATTGGTAAATACGAGGAGAAGATAGAGAAGGAAGTAGCTAAGGCTGCTAAGAAGTTCGGCGAGTCTTTCGATGAGGCTAAGTTCCGTGAGACTAACCCACGCGTTCTTGAAAATCAGAAGAAGCGTGACGATCTTCATGCACGCTATACCGAGGCTATGCAAGGACCAGACTTGGAGGCTTTGAAGCAGATTATTCTTGACGAGGGTATAGTAGACCCAATCAGTGGTACAACTAACTGGACAGACGTTCGTCAATTCAATCTTATGTTCTCTACCGAGATGGGTGCATCTGCTGATGCTACTAACAAGATTTATCTGCGTCCAGAGACAGCACAGGGTATCTTCGTAAACTTCCTCAACGTACAGAAGACTGGTCGTATGAAGTTGCCTTTCGGTATCTGTCAGATTGGTAAGGCATTCCGTAACGAGATTGTAGCACGTCAGTTTGTCTTCCGTATGCGTGAGTTCGAGCAGATGGAGATGCAGTTCTTCTGCCAGCCAGGAACCGAGATGAAGTGGTTTGAATACTGGAAGAAGCATCGTTTGGCATGGCATGAGGGTCTTGGTATGGGTGATGAAAACTATCGTTTCCACGATCACGAGAAGTTGGCTCACTATGCTAATGCAGCAACAGATATAGAGTTCCACATGCCATTCGGCTTTAAGGAGGTTGAGGGTATTCATTCACGTACCGACTTCGACCTTTCTCAGCATGAGAAGTACTCTGGCCGTCAGGTAAAGTACTTCGACCCAGAACGCAATGAGAACTATACTCCATACGTAGTAGAAACATCTATTGGTGTTGACCGTATGTTCCTTTCTGTTATGTGTCACAGCTATACTGAGGAGGCATTGGAGAACGGTTCAAGCCGTGTTGTTCTGAAGTTGCCAGAGCCATTGGCACCTGTTAAGTGTGCAGTTCTTCCTTTGGTTAACAAGGATGGTCTGCCAGAGAAGGCGCAGGAGATTGTGAATAGTCTGAAGTTCCATTTCAATACACACATGGAGGCTAAGGATTCTATTGGTAAGCGTTACCGTCGTCAGGATGCTATCGGTACTCCTTTCTGTGTGACAGTAGATGGCGATACTTTGACAGACAACACAGTTACATTGCGTTATCGTGACTCTATGAAGCAGGAGCGTGTACCAGTTGAGAAGCTGCGTGAGATTATTGAAGACCGCGTATCTATCACTGCTCTGCTGAAGAAGATTGATATTGACTAATTAAAAGAAGGATAGCAGAGTAGGCTTTTTAGAAGCTAATAGAGTATCAAAGTTCTCTATCGTTTCTAATAACCCCCACTCCGCTATCCCTTTCTGATTTAAATAAAAGACTATGACAAAGAATATAAAGATGCTTATTCGTCGTGCTGCACGTGTCTTCTGCTTGGGCGGAATGCTGCTTTCTGCAGGTCTCTTTACCTCTTGTACGGAGAAAGATAACACAGTAGAGGAGTTTACTAATTGGCAGTCGAAGAACGAAACTTATTGGAATAAGCTTTATACTACAACGCAACAGAAAATTAAAAGTGGGGACACCTCTTGGAAGATAATACTTAATTATACTTTTCAAAATCAGAAACAGACTTCTGGTTCTGCACTTACTTATAATCCTGAGAATTATATCATTGCACATGTAGAGCAGGCTGGAGCAGGCACAGCAAGTCCGTTGTATTCTGATTCTGTGTCTATGCACTATATGGGCCGACTGATTCCATCTACAACTTACACGGCTGGGCTTATCTTTGATAAGTCATGGTCAAGCAATACTTTTAATGCAACAACTTCACGTCCGAATCATAGTTATATAGGTCTTAGTTATGATTCTAAGGGGAAACCGATAAGTCTTGTAGATGGTTTTACAACTGCTTTGATGTCAATGCATCGTGGTGATCATTGGACAGTATATATTCCTTATCAGTTGGGTTATGGTGCGAGTGCTTCGGGTATAGTGCCAGCTTACTCAACGCTTATCTTCGACTTACGATTGGTTGATTTCTCTCATCCAGGTACGAAGCTGAAGGATTCATAATTTAAGATGTATTGTCATAGCCTTTTTGAAAGGTCTGAATGACCTTTAGTCTTATAGGTAGGGACACAAGTTCCCGTGTGTTCGACTCAATAATAGCAGTGAACAGACGGGAGCAAGGTCCCTATTTTACTTTTAATAATTCGATATTCTTTGCGAGGGGCTTTTGTTTACTATCTCTCTTTAAGCTCTCATTATTTATTATTCAGTTTCTCATTTATTCCAAATTATAGTTTCCCGTGCGTATATCCTTTAGTAAGTCTGTTACTGAAAGTCTTCTTGCCAAGATTCGTAGTGGTGAGATGATGAGCAGGAATGAGAAGTTTAATCTCATTATCCAACTCAGTATCCCATCTATCTTAGCGCAGGTGACGACAGTGCTAATGTTCTATATTGATGCGGGAATGGTGGGTTCGCTGGGTGCAGAACCATCAGCAGCTATTGGACTTGTTGAACCAGCGACATGGCTTTTCTTCTCTTTAGTGAGTGCAGTGACAATGGGCTTTTCAGTTCAGGTAGCTCACTTTATTGGCGCTAACGACTTTGCGAAGGCGCGTGCAGTGATGCGTCATGGTTATATTTTCGGACTATGCTTTGCATTGCTTTTGTTGCTGATAACTTTTCTTATCGGTTCTCGCCTTCCTGTATGGTTGGGTGGTGGTACTGATATCCAGCATGATGCAACTGTTTACTTCCTTATCTTCTCTCTAATTATTCCCTTCCACCTTATTGAATATATGTCAGCAGCTATGCTGAAGGTATCGGGTGATATGCGTCGTCCGAGTTTTATGGCGATATTAATGTGTGTGTTGGATGTGATTTTCAATTACTTCTTTATTTTTCCTACACGCACAGTTTCACTTTTAGGGGTAGAGATGACGATGCCAGGTTTGGGTGAAGGAGTGGCAGGTGCAGCTCTCGGAAGTCTTTTATCCTTCGTTTGTGTAGCACTTCCATTGGCTTATTATGTAATCTTTCGCAGTCCTATCTTAGCTTGGAAACAGGATGTCGAACGTTTTGTTTGGCGTTGGCAATATATATGGAATGCAATGAAGATTGGTGCACCGATGGCGTTACAATATCTTCTGATGAATGGTGCACAATTGGTTTCTACAATGATTGTAGCTCCTTTGGGTAACATCGCTATCGCAGCGCATTCGTTTGCGATTACCGCAGAGAGTCTTTGTTACATGCCAGGACATGGTATTAGTGAGGCTGCTACAACATTGGTAGGGCAGAGTGTAGGTGCAGATAGGCGTGACCTTCATCGTAGTTTTGCGTGGATGACTGTGTCACTTGGTATGGTAGTCATGGCATTTATGGGTGTTGTGATGTATATCTTTGCTCCAGAAATGATTGGCTTATTGTCTCCTGTGGCTGACATCCAGGCTTTGGGAACTTCTGTTCTTCGTATTGAAGCCTTTGCCGAACCATTCTTCGCTGCAGCTATTGTTGCTTATAGTGTCTGTATAGGAGCAGGCGATACGCTGAAGCCATCCTTAATAAACTTGGGTAGTATGTGGCTTATCCGTCTGACCTTGGCTTATGCACTGGCAACGCAGTACGGTCTTCGTGGTGTCTGGTTTGCTATGGCTGTTGAACTCTCTCTCCGTGGAATGATGTTTATCTTCTATCTTTTTAGGCGTCTTAGAGAAACATAATACGTTGTTATGTTATAAAGATATGTTATATATAATAAGGTAAAAGAGCATAACTGTATCAAGTTGTTATATTATATGAAGGTAAGAAAAAGTTTCTTTTATTTATTGTCTAAACACCATTTTCTGAGAGAAGAATAAAGTTTTGAATAACTGCTTTTGACATATTTTATTGCCCAAAAGTGTGAAAAAGATGTTGAAAAAGCACTTTTTTACTAAATAATTAGAATTTTTTCTATGAAATTATGTAGTCTATTCAAAAAAAGTACTATCTTTGCAAACCGAATATAAATAAGTCGCTAAAATTAACAGAATTAATATTAAGCATTTATGAAAAAGTTTTTGATTGCACTTTCGATGCTCGCTATGGGTATCACAAGTACACAGGCTCAGGTAGCTTACGAGAAGGCTAAGGCATTTGACAACGTTTACCTCGGTGTAGAGGGTGGTGTTATGGCTCCTCTTGATCTTAGTCGCGTAACTCCTCTTAACGCAGCAGCTGGTCTTAAGCTCGGTAAGCAGTTTAGCCCAGTTTATGGTGCAAACCTCGAGGGTCTTGCAGTCTTCGGTGATAACCGTTGGCAGACAGGTTCTTTAGGTTTCTCTCACAGTCACACAATTGTTCGTGCCATCAACCTCGGTTTGAACGGTACTATCAACTTCACAAACCTTTTCTGCGAGTACAACCCAGATCGTCGTTTCGAGGTAGGTGCTGAGGCAGGTATCGGTTACTGGATCACTTACGGTGACAAGCACATCATTCAGACTAATAACACTGGTGATGATACAGAGTTGACAGCTAAGACTGGTCTTACTTTCGCTTACAACCTCGGTGAGAAGAGAGCTTGGCAGCTTTATGTAGAGCCAGCTGTTCTCTGGAACCTTACACACGGTCCTGGCGATGCTATTCAGTTCGGTAAGCACGCAGCTCAGCTCGGTCTTTTCGTAGGTCTTAACTACAAGTTCAAGACTTCTAATGGTACTCATAACTTCAAGGTGTGGAATGTTGGTGAGTTGAACGATGAGATTAACTCTCTCCGCGATCAGCTTAACGCTAAGCCAAAGGAGGTTATTAAGGAGGTTGTTAAGGAAGTTGTTAAGGAGGTTCCTGCACAGACAACTCAGACTCTCTGCATTGACAACTTGGTATTCGTAACATTCGCTCAGGGTAAGTACTTCCTCACAAACGAGGCTAAGAAGGCTCTTGATGACGTTAAGGCAGGCCGTCACGTGCAAATCGTAGGTACAGCTTCTCCAGAGGGTTCAAAGGCACTCAACGATCGCCTCTCTCAGAACCGTGCAGACGTTGTTGCTAAGTATCTCCAGAGCCGTGGTGTCATCGTTGATGAAGCTAAGGGTCAGGGTGTACAGGGCGTAACTTCTAACCGTTTGGCTGTTGTTTACGTTAAGTAATTAAGCTACCAATTAGCTAACCTTAATAAGGTTGGTTGACTGAAATAATAAACAGGGATGAATCTTTAAGGTTTGTCCCTGTTTTTTATGTCTTATTTTGTTCGTTTCTTACCTAATTATACTTTATTTATCTGTGTAAGAAAAATATATCAAGCTGTGAAACAGAGCTTCATTTGTAAATTAGACCATAAATAATAGAATACCTCTCTGTTTTATTTTGCCCTTTAATCTATTTAGCGTACCTTTGCATTGATTTCATGTTATTTGATAATGTCAAAGGAAAATAGATTCGACCTTTTAAATAAAATACAATCGCCTGCAGACTTGCGTAAGCTTTCTTTGGATGATTTGCCAAAGTTATGTCAGGAGTTGCGAAAGGATATCATAGAAGAGGTTGCCGTTAATCCAGGTCATCTTGGCTCCAGCTTAGGTGCAACTGAAATAACGGTGGCGTGCCACTATGTTTTTAATACTCCAGAAGATCGTATCGTATGGGATGTCGGTCATCAAGCATACGGCCATAAGATTTTGACGGGTCGTCGTGAGAACTTCTGTAATAACCGTAAGTTAAATGGTTTGATGCCATTCCCTTCTCCTTTTGAGAGCGAGTATGATACCTTTACTTGTGGACATGCCTCTAACTCTATCTCGGCAGCCTTGGGCATGGCTGTTGCTTCTAACCTTACGAAGCAGCATCGTCATGTCGTTGCTATTATTGGCGATGGAGCCATGAGTGGTGGTTTGGCTTTCGAGGGTCTGAACAATGTTTCCAGCCAACCTAATGACTTACTTATCATTCTTAATGACAATGATATGTCTATTGATAGGGCAGTGGGTGGTATGGAACAGTACTTGTTGAAGCTTGACACTAATGAGACATACAATCGTTTACGCTTCAAGGCGTCACAATGGTTGCATGATAAAGGCTTATTGAATGATGAACGTCGAAAGGGTTTACTGCGTTTTAACAATGCTCTTAAGTCAGCCTTAGCACATCAGCAGAATATGTTTGAAGGTATGAATATTCGTTATTTCGGACCTTTTGATGGGAATAATGTTGAAGAGTTGGTTCGTATTCTTCGTCAGTTAAAGGATATGAAGGGACCAAAATTACTCCATTTACACACCAAGAAGGGTAAGGGATATGAACCTGCTGAGAAGAGTGCGACGGTATGGCATGCTCCAGGTAAGTTTGACCCAGAGACAGGTGAGCGTATAGTGCAAGATTGCAGTAATGAACCTCCAAAGTTCCAAGATGTATTTGGAAAGACATTGTTAGAATTGGCAAAGAAGAATCCTCGTATTGTAGGTGTCACACCAGCTATGCCGACGGGTTGTTCTATGAATATAATGATGAAGGCTATGCCTGACCGTACCTTTGATGTTGGTATTGCTGAGGCGCATGCAGTCACTTTCTCAGCTGGTATGGCAAAGGATGGTTTACAGCCTTTCTGTAATATCTATAGTGCCTTCTCACAGCGTGCATATGATAGTATTATCCACGATGCAGCTATACTTAACCTTCCTGTAGTCCTTTGTTTGGACCGTGCTGGATTGGTAGGTGAAGATGGTGCGACGCATCATGGTGCTTTTGATATGGCTTTCTTGCGTCCAATTCCTAATCTTACCATTGCCTCTCCGATGGACGAACGTGAACTTCGTAGATTGATGTACACGGCACAGTTGCCTGATAAGGGAACTTTTGTGATTCGTTATCCACGTGGTAATGGTGTTTTAACTGATTGGGAGTGCCCGCTGAAAGAGATAGAGGTAGGAACAGGACGTCGTCTTCATGATGGCTGGGACGTTGCTGTATTGAGTATCGGACCTATTGGTAATGATGTTGAAAAGGCTATAAAACTGATAGAGAGTGCTGAATCTCCAAAAACAGAAGGTCATTGTCCATCAATCGCACACTATGATATGCGTTTCTTGAAACCATTAGACGATAAACTTCTTGAAGAGGTTGCAAGTCGTTTCTCACGCATCATAACGATAGAAGATGGTGTACGTAATGGTGGATTGGGTTCTGCTGTTACAGAGTGGATGAGCGATCATGGCTATACACCACAGATAACTCGTATGGGTATGCCTGACCATTTTGTAGAGCAGGGAACGGTACAACAGCTACGTGAAATCTGTGGAATAGATCTTGAAAGTATCAAGAAAGAGCTAATTAAGGCTAACTGATAATTTATCACTTACGCCTCACCATCGTTCAAACGAAAAAGAAAAAGAAATGAAAATCATCATAGCAGGAGCATACGCCATAGGAACCTATTTGGCAAAACTACTTTCTCGTAATATGCAAGATATTGTACTCATGGATGAGGATCCAGAGAATCTGGAGAAAATCAGTAGTGAGTATGACTTGCTAACTATGGAATGTTCACCCACAAATATAAAGGGACTGAAAGAAGCAGGTGTCGAACATACCGACCTCTTTATCGCTGTTACTCCAAGTGAATCAGCTAATATCGCATCTTGTGTTATGGCACATCAGTTGGGTGCGAAGAAGACTGTTGCACGTGTGGACAATCCAGAGTATGTTGAAGAACAGAATAAGGAGTTGTTCCGTCAGATGGGTGTCAGTGATATTATCTATCCAGAAATCCTTGCAGCAAGGGATATTATTAATGGATTGAAGATGTCATGGGTACGCCAACGTTGGGATGTGCATGATGGAGCATTGGTAATGTTGGGTATCAAATTGCGCGAAACTTGTGAGATACTCAACCGTCCTTTGAAAGATATTAGTGGTCCTGATGATCCTTATCATGTAGTCGCTATAAAGCGCAATGACGAGACGATTATTCCTGGAGGTAATGATACTTTGCAGTTATATGACTTGGTTTATTTCATGACCACAAAGCAGTATATTCCGTATGTTCGTAAGATTGTTGGTAAGGAACAGTATGTTGATGTACAGAATGTTATCTTTATGGGCGGTGGTAAGACTGCTGCACGTGCCGTAAAGATGCTGCCTGAATATATGAATGCGAAGATTATCGAGTTGAACCCTGCTCGTTGTGAGGTTCTGAACGATGCCTTTAGTGAAGATAGATTGGTCATTAATGGTGATGGACGTGATATTGGATTGTTGCAAGAAGAAGGTATTCGTCATACACAAGCCTTTGTGGCTTTGACCTCTAATGCTGAAACAAATATTTTGGCTTGTCTGACTGCTAAGCGATTAGGTGTTCGTAAGACAGTAGCATCCGTAGAAAACTTTGATTATGTTGGTACAGCAGATGGTCTTGATATTGGTACGATTATCAATAAAAAGGCACTTGCTGCCAGCCATATTTATCAGATGATGCTTGATGCAAACGTAGCTAACGTAAAGTTTCTTATGTCTATCAATGCTGATGTGGCTGAATTCGTACCAAGTCCAGACTCAAAAATAACCCGAAAGGTTGTAAGAGAGTTAAATCTTCCTAAGGGAGTGACTATTGGTGGACTTGTAAGAAACAAAGAAGGAATGCTTGTTTCTGGTAATACACAGATTGAAGCAGGCGACTCTGTTGTGGTCTTCTGTTATAATGTTGATATGAAAAAGGTGGAGAAATTATTTATTTAACCATGCTTAATCTGAAACTTATTTCCAAGATTCTTGGCTCCTTGTTATGGATAGAAGGCGTACTGATGCTCAGCTGTCTATTCGTGTCTTTGTTTTATAATGGCAGTGACATTATACCATTCGTGTGGAGTATTCTCATAACAGTAGGTGCTGGTTTTATCTTCAGACTGTTAGGTCGTCATGCTGACAACCTTTTAGGACGTCGTGATGCTTATTTTGTTGTAACGATATCTTGGATTCTTTTTACGATATTCGGTACACTCCCCTTTATGATTAGCGGAGGTATTGGGAGTTTCACTGATGCATTCTTTGAGGCTATGTCAGGCTTCACTACAACTGGTGCAACGATTATAGACTATCCTGAACATCTACCAAAAGGACTCCTTTTCTGGCGTTCATTGACACAATGGATTGGTGGATTGGGAATAGTATTCTTTACTATAGCCATTCTGCCTTCTATGGTGGGTGGTTCGGTAAAGGTCTTTGCGGCTGAAGCGACTGGTCCTATCAAGAGTAAGCTACATCCGCGACTAAGCACAAGTGCTAAGTGGATATGGGTAGTTTATTTGGTTCTGACTACTGCTTGCATTCTATCATATAAGGTATGTGGTATGGGATGGTTTGATGCTTTCAACTATTCAATGACCAGTACTGCGACGGGTGGATTCTCTACGGAGAGCGGTTCTATCACAACCTTTCACTCTCCAGCAGAGGAGTATGTCTGTGCATTATTCTGTTTCCTATCTGGTGTCAACTTCACATTGCTATATGCCTCGGCAGCAGGATTAGATATTAAGAAGCTCATAAAGAATAGTGAGTTCCGTTTCTACACCATAATGGTACTCTCGTTTACTATTTTTATCTCCTTTGAACTTGTTTACCGCAATCATTATGAGATAGAGCATGCTTTCCGTAGTTCTCTTTTTCAGGTAGTTTCCTTCATAACAACGACAGGACTTTTCAGTGATGATGCTGCCAAGTGGCCTCATGTCACATGGGTTGTCTTGGCTGCTTGTATGTTCTTTGGCGGCTGCTCTGGTTCTACCAGTGGTGGTATCAAGAGTATTCGTGGTGTGATGTTATTAAAGGTGGTGCGCAATGAGTTCCGTCAGATACTCCACCCTAATGCTGTCTTACCAATGAAGGTTGATGGAGTGAATATACCACAGTCAAAGCGTGTAACACTTTTAGGTTTCATCGGACTTTATCTTATTTTGACACTCTTCTGTGCCTTTACGATGATTGCGGTTGGTATTGATAACACGAATGCTATCACGATTACGTTGAGTTCTTTAGGTAATGTTGGCCCTACTTTGGGTATGGAAATTGGTCCTACAATGTCATGGGCACAGCTACCAGACTTGGCAAAGTGGATTTGTTCCTTTCTCATGCTTGTAGGTCGTTTGGAACTTTTTACGGTCTTAGTACTCTTTTCTCCAGCTTTCTGGAAGGAAAACTAAGGTAGGTAAAAGCCTGAGTTTGGGTTATAGTTCTATCTACATTGATATCTTCTAAAGGCTTTTAGCATTCCTTCATTTCCAACGTTGGTGAATTATTTTCATGAAAAGAAATATTTATTTTCACGAAAGAAAATATTTCTTTTCATGAAGAAAAATGTTTATTATCGTGAAAGGAAAGTGTTGATAGCTGAAAATGCTTTCTATCTCCCCTAACTTCTCTTTTAGTTATATAGCGTATTATATTGTTATCAAAAGCACTTTATTTTGTCTACAAACAGGGGCAAATTCTTTAAAATAAATAACATAAACGGATCATACAACTTTCTTATTACTCTTTTAACAGTAATTGTGTTGGAAATAAGTTGATAATGTGTAAATTTGTGACCAATAAACTTAAATATAATAACCAAAACGCACTATAATGAAAAGAAAGAACTTATTTTTTTTAGTAATTGCATTCTTTGCAACATTCTCATTAGCCTCTTGTCTTAACGACGATTATGAGAGCAAGGCTAAATTGCCAACAGTAGAAGAGTTGAAGGCTGCAAGCCATACTATTCAAGGCCTTTATCGTGGTAAACTTTCAAGATATGGCCTAAATGAACGGGAACAACTTGAAAGGAAAGATTCTGTGAATACCACTTGGGAAATCAAAGATGACACAACACTTATTATCAAAAATATCCCAACTAAGATGTTGACAGCAAGTATTATTGATACTGACTTGAAGCAAGCTATTGAGGCTTTGCCAAATCAGGAAATCAAATGTGCTATTAGCGTATTCAATGTGAAACCAATCCTCTTTTATATTGCTCCTTATCGTTTGGATTTAGGCAAGGTTACTTATGGGGGTAAAACTCATGATGTAGCTGTAGCTTTCCTTTTCAAGAATAATTATACCTATGGCGGTTATGATGCAGATCGCAAGGTGCTTGGTGCTCGCCTTTTAGAGGCAGGAATGGTTGTTGATGGTGTCTTCGACAAGTCTGTTAGTAAGGGTGTTGACTATTTCTTCCTTGCTTCTGAACCAAGAGTATAATATGTATATAATAGAATAAACGAAAGTCTGGGATTTTCTTTTCAGAGATTCTCGGACTTTTGTTTTCTATAATGGCTAATCGTAACTATTCAGCGATAAGGTGTATAAACTATTATTGATTATCAGTAAGTTACATAAATAGACACAGACAAATTCCAATAAAGAATGTCTTTTTGAGCTTTTTTGCCACAATATTAAGCTCATAAG
>ERZ772955.685-NODE-685-length-24911-cov-3.403766_pt1 | contig 24911 bp, 21 predicted proteins | sample MGYA00511133_ERZ772955 | MGnify/ENA primary metagenome ERZ772955 (study PRJEB29015, sample SAMEA2737914) | human oral metagenome | biome: human oral; feature: human-associated habitat; material: dental | place: China | collected 2149 ... | reverse complement strand
TAAAAGTCTATGGAATTCTTTCAAAGATCGCTTTCTTGATGCTAAACCTAACGCCTCGGCGCCGGAAAGCGAGTGCAAAAGTAGAACAAAATCCCATTACCACCAAACACACAACAAACTTTTTTACGCAAAAACGAAAATAATTCCAGAGATGGCAAAATTTGACATGCAGAAATAGCAGAATCCCCAAAAGACAACCTAAAACCGAGATAAAAAAACGGTCTTTGCTGCTCCCCTTCTCTTCTTTTTATTATAAACATTAAACATTGAAGGGGGATCTAAGGGAAAAAATCCGTGAATTTACGATCAAGTTCGGCGTTTTCCCTTTATTTTTCGATGATGGTGCATCGGATTCTAATTATCTTAAAAAAATATGCCTGTCGCTTCAAGCCTCGAGTGATCAACTCTTATTTTTTATATCGTTTGGTGGCGCCAAACTATGGTTTGCTGCCACCAAACGATAGTTTCTTCCGAGCAAACGATAGTTTGCCGGCAGCAAACAATAGATCTCGAAGGGCTACGCTTGCTATTGTTTGGAAAAAGTTACGGATATTGCAGAGTTGGGTGAAGGATTGAATGGCGCCGGCTATACCATGTTATATGGTAGTGAATAATGGGCGGGATTGTCTTATCAAAGTATGATTGCGGGTATTTATGCTAATTGGATTGGAGCGTTACTCTATGCGACACGGAATTTGCGATCGTTTACATCCGCAAGAAAAAGCGAATATTTAAGTAGGCGATAATCGTTGAGAATGAGTGATGCATCAGAGAAGCTTGCGCAAATTGAGATAGTGTTCGTTTTTTTATCAACGCGCGTCGCCGGCGTTGACTAAGGGAATCGTTGTATGAAATATATTCGTTTTTGCATTTGGGCTATGATGGCAGAAAGAAAAAGTCGGGCGATGCTTTTTGCGCATCGTCCGACTTTCTATTATGTATTGACTAAAAAGAATTTAGTCTTCAATCGGTTCAAAATCCTCTTTTCCTACGCCACAGAGGGGGCATACGAAATCATCTGGAAGATCTTCAAAGGCTGTGTCCGGAGCTATGCCAGCATCTGGGTCGCCTAATTCGGGGTCATAAACCCAGTCGCAAACTGTACAGCGATACTTTTTCATCGTAGTAATTGTTTAAATTGTTAATACTATAGTCTTGTTCAGTGATGTCACTTATTATTTTATTTTTCTTGAACGAAGGCTGCGCTTAGCGGGTCGTGGATTTGCGCAAAACGAGATTGCTAAAGTTGTTGATCCAATCGGGATGCTCCTTGATGAAGCTATCTATATGGCGCTTGCGCTTTTCTTCTAAGATTTCATCTTCTGCTATAAGGATACCAGTCTCTTCGACATTGCCAAAGGTATCGTTGACGGCTGTACCAAAACAGCGCATCGTCGGACTCAGTCCCATGTAAGCATTGACTAAGGGCGGGATGTTGTAGCCCAAGCGGCGCACGGCCTTGTTCAATATTAAATAGTCTCTTTTTAAATCGTCTTCGCAAAAAAGTTGCTCCAGATCTCTTTGTTCTGACTCCAAGCGAACGGGCTGAAGGGGGGTGATTAAATTATCTCGATCGCCAAAATGCTTGTGCAAGAAGAAGAGGATCATATCTCGGGCTTGACGATCGAAAGAGGGGTACATCGTCATTTTTCCGAAGAAATATTTCAAGCCGGGTATGACTACTGTGAGTGCGCCTAAGCCATCCCACAAATTATCCAAGGCAAACAGGCCTTTGGTCATTGCTCTGCTGCTCTGATACTCTAAGGTGACGAAAGAGCGCCCTAACTCTACGGTGCGTGGGAAATAGTCGCGCAAGAATTCATCAGAGAAATGAAAGAGATGGCTTGTAGCTAAGATGGGCTGCCCGAACTCATCAAACGCAGCTTCGGCACCCGGTAAGAAACGGTAGCCTCCTAAGATCTCTAAAGAGGAAGGATTCCAAACGATTAATTGGTAATAGGGATGTTCGCAAACATCCGACTCGTCTAAATCGCAGGCCTTTCCGGTGCCTCCGCCAGCCGTACGAAAGGCAATCTCGCGCAAGCGCCCTATTTCACGCAATACGTTAGGCGCTTGATGATAGGTAACGACATAGATTTCGTTACCTCCCTTATTGGTGGTGCGAAGTTTCCGCTCGGGCGTCAATTCGGCGGCCAATAGGTCTCGCTCTACGGGGGCGATGATTGTTTCTTCCATTCTTTATTTATTTTCAGCCTGTAGTCAAATTGTTTCTGCAAACAAAGAGTTTCAGAGTTGGTAGACCTTTTCTCTCACATATGCGGCCCATTCTTGGTCGGAGCGTGAACGATCAAAGGTCTGCCAGGGGATGGGCTTGCCTATCTTGATTGTAAATGTTTTATTTCGGTTCTTATACATCTCATCTACGAGAAAAAGCATCGCAACATTAAACTTTATGTGCAGCCACTTGCAGATATTTGCAAGTCTGTAGAAGAAATTTGAGTTGTGCCCGCTAAAATAAATGGGAACAACGTCGCGCTGCGAACTAACGCTTTTCGTAATAAACGTCTTTTTCCACGCAAGATCTCGAATTTGCCCATCTTTTTGCCGACGACTGCAGAGTCCGGCCGGGAACATGATAATATGATCATTGCCCGCAAAGCCTGCTTCTACCATTTTTGGAAAGTCGCGGCCTTTTTTTCCGGTCGTGTTGATGGGAATGCAGAGCGGCGCTAAGCCGTGCAGATTCATCAAAATGTCGTTCACCAAATATTTAATGCGACCATCGTAATGCTCACCAAGAACTGCGCCTAAAGCAACGCCATCTTGACCACCCAGCGGATGATTGCTCACAAATGTATACAGCTTTCCATCACTCGGCGAGGGGAGATTCTCGCGGCCTTCGACCTTCAACTCAACGCCTAAATAGCGCAGACAATCCCAAAGCCAAGGAACTCCTTGACGGTCGCCCTCTTCTTCAAGAAAAGCATTGATTTCTTCTTGGTGAATTGTCTTCTTTAGCCAACTCACCATAAAGCGGGGGATATAGCCGGCCTTCTTTCCGACTTTATCGTGCAACACTTTATCGATATCTATTTTGAAGATTGTGCCGTCCATTCTATCATTGCAAATCTACAACGCCTTCTTCTTTATCATCGACGCAAGGCATTATAGTAAATGACTTGCAAAAGTAGTAATTTTCTTTATCTGAAAGCCACAGGGAACAATATAAATGCATTCTTCTCGCAGAAAGCAAAGAGCGAAGAGCTATTTTTGCCACGCATTGCACACACCGCATTTTTTTGTTCCTTTATTTAATGCCTTTTTTGTAAGCCTCAGCCAAAGCTAAGGCAAGAATACTATTGCGTATACTGTCGTTTCAGCTCCTCGAAGCGCTTGCTAATGCGGCAACCAACGATTGAGCATCAAGAGAACAGCATACGCAATAAAAGGGGGTGGACTTAGCGGCGTCGACCAAAGATGCGCAACAAATATAAGAACAGGTTGATGAAATCCAGATACAACTGCAAGCTGCCAATTAAAGCCATCTTCATCGATTCTTCATTGCGTTCTTCACCATATAGGTAAAGCAACTCCCGAATCTTTTTTGTATCATAGACCGTAAGGCCAATAAAGATGAAAACACCTGCGTACGTCGTAATCCAATATAAGGTAGAACTAGCAAAAAACAGATTTACAACACTCGCGATAATCAATCCGATGAGCGCCATGTATAAAAAGCGCCCAAAAGATGAGAGATCGCGCTTAATAAATGTGCCCAATAAAGCTAAAGCGCCAAACATGCCGGCCGTGACAAAAAAGGTTACGGCGATGCTTTCTGTTGTATAAACAAAGAACACGCAGGATAAGGTCGCGCCATTCAAGATGGAATAGAGCACAAAAAGAATGCCGGCTTTTGCAAAAGACATCTCCATTAAGCAGGCCGACAAATACATCACCAAACCTACTTCTGCAAGGAGCAGACCATAAAAAACGAAGCGATTGGCAAAGATCAATTGTACCAATTGCGGTTGCTGCACAACGAACATTGCCATTAGCCCCGTCAAGCTTAAAGCCAAGGCCATCCAAGCATACACATCACGCATCAGAGCAGCGAAAGCCGCCGGGCGTGACGCGGTTGAAGTATAGTTTACTACATTTTTATCTTCCATATTCTTTTATTTTTGATAAAAAGCGCCGCGCCAGCGGCGCGCGCCTTTCGTTTTTAATTACTATATACTACTTATTAAAATGAAGGGTGTGCCCCATTCTATCTTTCTTTGTACGAAGGTAGCGCTCATTATAAGGATTGGGCGTAATTTCTATGGGCACGTTTTCCGTGATCTCCAATCCGTAAGCCTCCAAGCCCACGCGCTTCACAGGATTATTCGTCATCAGCCGCATCTTTCTCACGCCAAGCATACGCAATATTTGTGCGCCGACGCCATAGTCCCGCTCATCCGGGTCATAGCCCAAATGGATATTGGCATCTACCGTATCATAGCCTTCTTCTTGCAGTTTGTAGGCAGCAATCTTTGCCATCAGTCCAATACCACGCCCTTCTTGATTCAGATAGAGCACAACGCCTCGGCCTTCTTTTTCTACCATCTCAAGCGCTTTGTGGAGTTGGTCGCCACAGTCGCAACGCTCGCTGCCAAAGATGTCTCCCGTCGCACAAGAAGAGTGAACGCGGACCAGAACGGGCTCATCATCTTTCCATTCGCCTTTAATCAGCGCGACGTGTTCCTTTCCATTACTCTTTTGGCGAAAAGGAATAAGATGGAAGTGTCCATATTTAGTCGGCATATCCACTTCTTCTCCCTTCTCCACCAAAGATTCCATTTTCAAGCGATAAGCTATCAGATCCTTGATCGTCATGATCTTCAAGCCGTGTTCTTTGGCGAATACTTGCAACTGCGGCATGCGCGCCATCGTCCCATCTTCGTTTAAGATTTCAATGAGTGTGGCGGTCGGATACAGACCTGCGAGTCGGCACATATCAACTGATGCTTCCGTGTGTCCGGCACGCACCAAGACGCCGCGATCCTGCGCGTATAAGGGGTTGATATGACCCGGGCGGCCAAAGGTTTCCGGCGTGCTGGTCGGATCTGCCAAGGCGCGGATAGTAGCTGCGCGATCGTGGCTACTAACACCCGTCGTGCAGCCTTCGAGTTTGTCGACCGTAACCGTAAACGGTGTGCCCAACATACTTGTATTTGATTCCACCTGACGCGCCAGGCCGAGTTCGTGACAACGTTGGTTCGTAATAGGTGTGCATAATACGCCCCTACCATATTTTAGCATAAAATTAACGCTCTCCGGAGTGGCAAACTGAGCCGCCATAACGAGATCGCCCTCATTTTCGCGATCTTCATCGTCTACGACTACGACAAATTTGCCGGCTTTCAGATCTTCCAAGGCCTCTTCTACAGAAGCCAACTCGTATTTTTCATTCATCATGATTATTGTATTGATTAATGGGGTTTTGTTTTGAAGTTAATAAATCGTATGATGTAGCTTCTTTGCCTGCAGCTTTCGCCACAAGGGGGCGCAAGGCAGAGCAAACAGCCGTGATTTGTTTCATATCTTTATGGAGGCGAAGCCTGAAGCGCCATATGCGAAACCACAAGATAAAGCCCACCGGAAGCAATACGCCGCAAAGGATATTGAGGCGCTTATTTTCAAACGGTGAGGTATGTGCCCGTGCATAAATCAAGGGCAATTGGTTCAAGCGATAAAGGATTTCGCGTCGATCCGAATTGGATAAAGCCTCCACAAGTTGCTCTACGCGCTGTTGTATATCTTCTGCAGCGTGATCGGGGCGCGATTTGAAGAAAGCACGTATATAACTCGGTGCTGCATAGAGGCGTTTATGGTCCGCATAAGCCTTGCAAATCTGCTCCAACTCGTCGATTTCTTCAAGAAGCGCCGCATAATCAGGCGTTTCGATAATCACTTCTTTGCGCGTGATGTTGCGTTTCGAGCGCAAGCCCAGCAGACGTTTGAAGAGAGCTGCATAGACATCCGCATTGAACACAACGGAATCATTATTAGCCTTATACGTCAGGAAGCAACCCAAGGGAGTGAGCACCACAGTCGAAATCCACATACCGAAGATCATATTCCAAGCGCCGTCGCGCGCCATCTTCATGCCCGAAGTGTTGATGATGTAATAGAAAATGAAGAGAATCACGGCGATGATGGTCGGCATACCCAGTCCACCCTTGCGAATAATAGCCCCCAAGGGTGCACCAATGAAGAAGAAAAATATGCAGGCGATAGACATCGTAAACTTCTGATGCCACTGGATGCGGTGTGTGCGCACGCTCTTATCGCCTTCTTCCGTCGTCAGGCTTTTCCACTCTAATTCAGAGGCGTATGTAGCTGCCGAAGCTGCGGCTGCGCGAATGGTTTGAACGCGTTTTTCAGCCGGCATGCGGGCCATAATCGTATCAAAGTCAAACTTCGCACCTTTGCCCAACCGTTTCAGAGCAGCTGCGTGTTGAGGTTGAAGTGGCGGGCAACAGTAAGTCGTCTGCTTTGCCTGTTTATAATTGTCTTTTCCTATGGAGTCCAGCGCCGTATTCATCGAGTCGATCGAAGCAGACAGTTGCTTCAGATTCTTTGTTATGGCCGATCCGCTCCATTGCTCCGCATCCTGCTTCTCGAAGTTACTGTTAAAGTCAATGATGAAGCGCTTATATTGAAAAGTCTCTCGATCGTAGGGCACGCCCTTCGTATTAAGCGCCGCTTGCGCCCCGCCGGCTTGCAGATTCTCAAACTGTTCGCCGTTCCAAATATCAAATATGAGATGCTCCTTATCATTTGTCACCTCCAAACGCCCGGAATCGGCCACTACGATCTGCGCCTTGTCGAATCCCTGGTCGGTTTTATAAATCATTACATTGTAGAGCTTACCCGTGGCCACGTCTTTGCGCTCTACGTATAGGCTGAAACTGTTGATTTTCCCATAAAAGACGCCCTCCGGTATTTCCAGCGCCGGCGAAGTCTCTCTCAAACTCCACAAAAGTGAGGTCAGATTTTTTTGTGCATCAAGCGCCGCACGATTCTGAAAATAAAAGGAGACCGCTGCAAGGCCTATGACGAGCACAGCAAGCGGACGCATAATGCGCAGGAGCGAAACGCCGGCAGCTTTCATTGCCAAGAGTTCGAGCCGCTCCCCCATATTACCAAAGGAGATCAGCGAGGCCAGCAACACTGCAAGCGGCAGCGCCATCGGAACCATCGTAATGGCCATGTACCAGTAGAATTGACCCAGAATGTCCATCGTTATGCCCTTGCCAACAATCTCATCAACGTAGCGCCACGTGAATTGCATCATCAGGACAAACAAGGTGATAAAGAAGGAGCCGGAGAAAATCAACAAGAAGTTCCCCAGCACAAACCGATCCAACTTTTTTATTCCGATCAACAGCTACATTATTTTGCAAGCAAAAGTACTACAATTATACTGAAAGAAGAAATATTCAGGAGAAAAGGAGAGCACACGCAGCCAACGCACTTAACAAAAAGCCAGTAAGGCGTTGGGGCAAGCAGCGCAACGCAGGTTATCAACAACTACGAAACGTCGGTTTTCGAGTGGCGCATGGCAGTGGCGCACGCCCAAATCGTCATTCGTTTGGCCCGACCAAACGATGGTTTGCTGCCACCAAACGATAGTTTGCTCCCGCCAAACGATGGTTTGCCGGCAGCAAACCACAACGTCAAGCACTTGCCGGAACAACAAATCAATCTTTTACATACTGAATACAAGCGAATTATGATAAGAAAAGGCTTTGGAGGCGTGATTTGTACATAACTGAGCAATGCCGGTAAAAGCCGCATCGCCGCTCGGCCGTTGGGATTTGTCGAAAACTGCAACTCTCTTCTTACGGCAAAAGACGAGCAGCCGAAAATGGCTGATCTTGTTGCACTATAAGCGTATGCGCGGGCTCACTGCCCTACTCTCCGCAGTAGCAGGCGCAAGGTTATGGGTTGTAAACGACGCGCAAAGCGCAGGTACATCAATCGGCCGCATCAACCATTAGGTGCGAGGGCCTCAGTAGGCCTACCGGGGTAGCACGCAGATGCGTGATAACAAAGACAAAATAGTATTTTTAAGGCTGAACGGAAGATTTTCCTAAAAAAGGCTTGGTCATATAGAATTTATCTTCTACTTTTGCACTCGCAAAAAGGGAACAAGCTCCTTTTATGCCGGCGCGATAGCTCAGCTGGTTAGAGCGCATGATTCATAATCATGAGGTCCCCAGTTCAATCCTGGGTCGCGCTACAAAAAGGCGATAACTTTTCAGAAGTTATCGCCTTTTTCTTTTTCAACAATAAGCCGCCAATCGCCGCCGCCCAATAAAAAAGGTGTCGACAAGCAGCACTCGTCGACACCCTATGCATATGCATAATTGTATAGCTTATACTTTGACGCGGTTTAGATAGCTGCCGTCGCGCGTATCTACCTCCACGGTTTCGCCTTCGTTGATGAAAAGCGGCACACGTATTTCTGCGCCCGACTCTAACTTAGCCGGTTTGGTTGCGTTTGTCGCAGTATCTCCTTTCAATCCCGGTTCTGTGTAAACGATCTTCAACTTCGTCTTCACCGGCATTTCGGCGTAGAGAATCGTATCTGTAGACGCATCGCTCACAACATCGAGCACGTCGCCTTCTTTCATATAGTCAACGCCCGTAATCATATCGCGCTCGATCGTCACATCGTCCCAAGTCTCTTGGTTCAAGAAGTGGAACACGTCACCATCAGCATAAGAATACTGATAAGGGCGGCGCTCAACTCGCACATCTTCCAAGGCTTCGCCAATATTGAAGCGGCGCTCCAATACGTTGCCGTTGACTACGTCTTTCAGCGTCGTGCGCATAATCGTATTGCCCTTACCGGGCTTTACATGAAGGAAATCGATGCAGAAATAGAGCTTGCCGTCTAAGCGGATGCAAGTTCCTTTCTTGATGTCTTGTGATTTGATCATTACTATTGTATTCTATTTTTGTTATTTCAATATTTGTGTGTGCAAATATAGGTAATTCGCCTGAATATGAAAAGCTAAGTGGGGAATTTCACGCATCTTACACGCACTTTACTACCGATTTGTCGACGAAAAAGGCCTTAAAGGTAGTCGGGTAAGCGGTATAGATGTTGCGAATTGCTACCTTTGATGAGGATTAGGCAGTCGTGGAGAGGATGCTCACGGAGCTGCTGCGCCACGGCTTCGACGGAGGGAAAGTAGCGATAGCGCTCAGCGAAGGGCTGAAACTCCTCGCCCACGAGCCAGACGTCGTCCAGAGTCATCGTAGCCACTTTGTCGATAATGGCTTGATGCTCTTGGGCTGAAGCGTTGCCGAGCTCGCGCATACCGCCGAGTATAGCCATCTTATGCGGGTGCTCGATGAGCTGAAAATTGTCTAAGGCAGCCGCCATACTGGTGGGGTTGGCATTGTAAGCGTCGACGATGAGCGTATTCGTAGCCGTGCGCAGGAGTTCGCTGCGATTATTCGTCGGACAATAAGCCGCTATTGCCCGACTAATTTGTTCCGGTGTCACGCCAAAGCGCACGCCGACAGCCACGGCCGCAAGTATATTATCTATATTATAAGCTCCAATGAGCTGCGTCTTGACCTCCTGCCACGCTCCTCCATTGACGCGGAAGCGCAAATTGAGGCAAGGATCGCAAGACAGCACTTCGCCTTCCACATCATAATCTTTACCGGGCCGACCATAAGTGATGCGCGATAAGTCGTGCGCGATCGGCTGCAAATAAGGGTTGTCGGCATTGATAAAAACAAAAGCGTCTGACTTCGTGCGCAGATAGTCGTAAAGCTCTCCTTTCGTTCGTATTACGCCTTCAAAAGATCCGAAGCCGGCCAAGTGAGCTTTGCCGACATTGGTGATAAGTCCGCAATCGGGATCCACAATTTCACTCAGCAACTTAATCTCTCCCGGATGATTGGCGCCGGTTTCGATCACGGCAATCTGATGGGATGCGTTCAAACGCAACAGCGTTTTAGGCACACCGATATGGTTGTTGAAATTTCCCTGCGTAAAGAGTACATTATAACGTTCGGAGAGCACGGCAGATACGAGTTCCTTTGTCGTCGTCTTGCCGTTGGTGCCTGTAATCTGAATAACCGGACCGGTAAATTGATGGCGGTGGAAGGCAGCCAAGGCTTGGAGCGTCGTCAAAACATCATCGACAAAAATCAGTCGGTCATCATCGACCACAGACGGATCGTCCACGACGGCCAAAGCGCAACCATTATCTAAAGCTTGGTGGGCAAAGCGATTGCCATTGAAAGTTTCGCCCCGCAAAGCGAAAAAGATCGACCCCGGCGGGCAGTCACGCGTATCCGTCGTGATTTGCGGATGCAAAAGGTATTGTTCGTATAATTCTTTTATGTTCATATCGCTGCCAATTAACGTGCAAAAGTAATACTTGTCAATGATACTTTGCCTTGATCTGCAAATAAATTGAGCAATAAGCGCACCGACCGAAGCGATAAATGCGACAATGACGGCGCAAACCGTAAGTCGGGGATGGCTCAGCCCAAACAAGATATTTATAAATAAGAGACCGATGCGACAGAATAAGCATCAAAATGCGCTCGGCAGGCTCAAGTTACGTGATTTTCTTACTATATTTGCCGTGAATTATGAAAGAGCTACATTCTTATACGATACGCTTAGCCGGCGGACGCTTATTCAGCCTCGACAGTCCGCAGGTGATGGGCATACTTAACGTCACGCCGGACTCTTTCTACGCCGGAAGCAGACAGCAAAGTGAGGAAGAGATCGGCAAGCGGGTGCGGCAAATAGCAAAAGAAGGGGCTTCAATGCTCGACATCGGCGCTTATAGCAGCAGACCGGGCGCAGATGATGTGCCGATCGAAGAAGAAATGGCGCGTCTGCGCCGTGGCCTGACGATTGTGAAGCGCGAGGCGCCGGATTTGGTAGTGAGCGTGGATACTTTTAGGGCTGACGTGGCGCGAATGTGCATTGAAGAGTTTGGCATTGACATCATCAATGATATTTCGGGCGGCCTGCTGGATCGGAATATGTTTCGAACGGTGGCTAAGACCGGAGTGCCTTATATATTGATGCACATGCAGGGCACGCCACAAACGATGCAGCAAGCGCCACACTACGAGGATTTCCTTAAAGAGGTATTTTTGTATTTGGCTGAAAAGGTAGCGCGCTTGCACGACTTGGGCGTAAAGGACATTATCATAGATCCGGGCTTCGGATTTGGCAAAACGCTGGAGCAAAACTATGAATTGATGAACCATTTAGAGGAGTTGCACGTCTTCAAACAGCCGCTATTGGTGGGCATTTCACGGAAATCTATGATTTACAAACTGCTGAAGACGACGCCGGAAGAGAGTTTGAACGGCACGACTATGCTCCACACGGTCAGTCTGCTGAAGGGGGCACACATTTTGCGCGTGCACGATGTAAAGGCTGCGCGAGAAGTAGTGCGTATGTATGAACAAATGACCACTGTCTAAAACAAGGAAAGAACTTATGCTGACGTTCGGAATCAAAGATATTATCGACATCCTCCTGGTAGCTTTATTGCTCTATTACATTTGGAAACTAATGAAGCAATCGAGCGCCGCCAATATCTTTACGGGGGTTCTCTTCTTCGTTATTGGCTGGATTATTGTCTCCCGCTTCCTCGAAATGCACCTCTTGGGAAGCATTATGGACAACTTGGTCAACATCGGTGCGGTGGCCTTAGTCGTTTTGTTTCAAGAAGAGATACGCCATTTCTTTTCAACCATAGGTTCTACGTCCGGTTCAAAATGGGTGACGCGATTATTTAAGAGTCAAAAGGAGGAAGTGCAGCACGAAAACGTAATGCCTATCGTCTTGGCCTGCCTGAATATGAGCAAGCAAAAGGAGGGCGCACTGATCGTAATCGAACGTCATACCGGCTTAAAGGAAATCATACGCACGGGCGAACTTATCGACGCCGACATTAACCAAAGATTGATCGAAAACATCTTTTTCAAAAATAGTCCGCTCCACGATGGGGCTATGATCATCAGTAAACAACGCATCACAGCCGCCGGCTGCATCCTTCCGGTCTCGCACAACAACGACATTCCTCGCTCGCTCGGACTACGCCACCGAGCAGCCTTGGGTATGACACAGCAAAGCGACTGCTTAGCCATCGTTGTTTCGGAGGAAACGGGAAGAATCTCAGTGGCAGAAGACGGACATTTTCACCTCAAATTAACGGCAGAAGAGCTGGAACGCATTCTTACGGAAGCTTGGATTGCGTGACTTTGGCGCGGCACGCTTTGTTCTTTTAACAGAAAAGCCTAACTTTGCACTCATTACTTACAAACATAGCCACTCCTTATGAGGAAACTATCGCATATAAAACGAATTCGTCTACACAACGAAGGAAAATATACATTGCTCTATACAGGCCTTTCTTTGGCACTACTCAACACAGCCTTATTTTTCTTATTAAGAGATCTCACACTCTTTCCTTTTTATGTCGTCTTGGCTATCAGCCTTGTGGTCTACGGCATTATTATCAATTTCTTCCGATGCCCCATTCGGCGCTTTGCGGAAGCCACTGAGAACACCGTGGTCGCCTCAGCGGATGGAAGGGTCGTCGTTGTTGAAGAAACAGAGGAGAATGAGTATTTCCACGATCGGCGTATTATGGTCTCCATCTTTATGTCTTTATGGAACGTACACGCCAACTGGTTTCCGGTAGATGGCATCATAAAGAAGGTTGAGCACCACAATGGCAATTTTTATAAAGCTTGGCTACCAAAGTCAAGCACGGAGAACGAACGCTCTACCATTGTCATTGAAACGCCCGACGGGCAAGACATCTTGGTAAGACAAATTGCGGGCGCCGTTGCGCGCAGGATTGTAACTTACGCACGTCCGGAGGAAGAATGTTATATCGATGAGCATTTAGGCTTCATCAAATTCGGTTCGCGCGTCGACATCTACTTGCCGCTCAATGCCGAGATCCTAATCCAGCCTGGACAGACGACGGTCGGCAATCAGACAATTATTGCACGCCTTCAGCCCAACGAATAACGGAGGCTTCTCCAAATGAAAAAACATATTCCCAACGCACTAACTTGCTGTAACCTGATTTCAGGTTGCATCGCCACTGCCTTCTCACTCAATGGCGATTTTGAAGATGCTTTTATCTTCATTATTATTGGAGCGATCTTCGATTTCTTTGATGGATTCGTAGCCCGACTACTCAAAGTTTCATCTCCCATCGGGAAAGAGCTTGATTCGCTGGCCGACGTCATTACGTTTGGCTTCGCACCGGCCGGTATCGTATTCTCGCTTTTGGTTGACACGGAAACAGTTACAGACCTCATACTACATCTTATAATCTCTTCCTCTGCCTTTCTCATCGCTGCATTCTCAGCCTTGCGCCTCGCCAAGTTTAATCTCGACGAAAGACAGACCCAGGGTTTCATAGGCCTGCCAACGCCTGCCAACGCCTTATTTTGGGCGGCCATTGGCAACTACTATGCCGACGACCTCCACTTATTAGGCTCAAACGAATGGATAGTTTTGCTCATTGGAATAGCCATCAGCTGTTGGTTACTCGTTAGCGAAATACCGATGTTCGCACTAAAGTTCAAGGACTTCAAATGGAAAGGCGACAACATCCTGCGCTATTCGTTCATCTTACTAAGCGTCATCTTGCTTATCCTGCTCGGTTGGGGCGGCTTCGCTGTTATCATCATTCTTTATATCCTGTGCTCTATTTGGAACAACTTTTGCTTTTCCGGAAAGAAACAGGCGTAAACACGCCGATTAGTCATTTCAAATTAGCACACATAAATGGACGGTTTCTTCTTCATATTTTTATTGTCAATAGCAGTACTGCTATTCTTCATACTCTCTCCTATCATACGCCTAATTCGGCAGTTCCAAAAGATAAAAAAGACCTTTTATCAGCAAACGACGAAAGCGCAAGAGAGAAGATCGCAAAGTGCGCAAGAACCCCGACAGCAAGCTCCGACAAAAAAAATCTTCACACCCGATGAAGGGGAATACGTAGATTTTGAAGAAATCACTGATGAGAATAAGTCGCAATAAACAGCTTACGACAACTTACCATTCACGACTATTTATCATCAAATGCAGGGAAGGCATTTGAAATGCCAAAACAAAAAATCCACCTCGAATCCTTTTTACTTTTAGACATAAAGGCCCTAAACAGAAACCAATGTTAGGGCCTTCACTATATATTCAAATAAGAGACTGCTTCACAACGCTTGCACAAACGAGAACGCGGGAAATATTCATGAAATAATTTCCCCTTAATATAGGATTCAGTCGCGGTGCCGACCACTCTGCCACATTTAGCCGAGTGTACATACGGAGCAACGCATCGCCGAAAAATCAGAAAAAGATATTATTGAAGCAGGCTTTTTCATTTACTCCTCTCACGAAGAACTACTTACCTAAAAGCAAATACCCTCTTCTGCCCCATCTCTTTGATTCTCGCGTCTCTTATAACAACATATTTTCGCGTACTACTATTGCTTTTTAGATTCTTCCCTAAGTTGCCACATAGCTTTTACTAAACGTTTCCTAATTTAGTGCTAACTTTTTCAAAAATTATTCCGTAAAAATCGTACCTTTGTGGGCAAAAGAAAAAGTTTCACCACGGTGCAACTAAATTAGCACCACGGAGAAAAATATTTTTTACCGTGGTGACACCAATTTTTCACCACGGAGAAAATCTAAAACTATGCGTTGCGCGGCAAAAAGATGAGTAGAAAATTGCGATAAGGTGCATAGGAATTGCAACGAGATGCGCAGGAAATTGCGGCAAGGTGCGTAAGAAGCTACAATAAAGTGCACAGAGACTTGCGGAAAGATGCCTAAGGAGAGCTAAGAAGCGGAGCGGGCATCGCAAAATATGCACAGAGGGCTCAGTTGCCGGACGCAGAAGAGAACGGAAGAATACGAACAGAAAAACAAATACCAGCTTATGACTGTAGCTTACAAACTATTGAAAATAGGAGGGAAACTCCCGAAAAACAAAGATTTACGTATAGTAGTACACGAAAATATGACGGTCGGAATGGACCGAATGGGGAAAAACATCGAAAAGGCTACGACGCTAACCACAGCCGACCTCACAGGTTCGCTCGATGCACTGAAAGCCGAAATTGCCTACCAGCTGATGGAAGGCAACCGCGTGCACCTGCCCGGCCTCGGTTACTTCTCGCTCGCCGTCAAGGGTGAAATCTGCGAAGATGCCAAGACGCACCGTTTCCGCTTGCGCAACCCCGAGGTAAGAAGCGTAAACTTCCGTCCTGAAAAGGACTTTATGCGCACGCTACGAAATGCGAAATTTGAAAACGCCACCTATCGCAGTCGCCTCCACACTACGCCAACGCCGGCGGAAGTCGATGCCGCCCTCACACGCCTCTTTGCCGCCGCGGATTACATCTTCCCAAACGACCTGCAAACAGCGCTCCACCTATCCAAGTCTATGACTTATCGCCTCCTCCGCAGTCTCGAATCGGAAGGCAAGCTCCGCAACGTAGGCTCGCGCTATCGCAAAATGTATGTCAAGGGATGAAATTGCGACTGACAACTAATCATTAACCATAAGAATTAAAGTGCATAGAATTATGAACAAAGATCGGAAAGAGTATTGGCATATACAGATGTATAAGCCTTATGGAAAAGAGGATGAAGCGAGAGTTGATTCCAAGAAAATGTTAGAAAGAGAGGAACCTATTATTGGAACCGGCGAATGGGACAACTATCAATGCGAAAACTTTAAGACAATTGAGAAAGGTAGCATTGTGCTTGTTCGAGAAGGAAATGAGGCTATTGCTTTATGCCAGATTATTAGTGATAACTTTACTAATAAGGAGCTGACCGATGAGTTTCTTCATAAAAATTTCAGGCGGGTTAAAATATTGGCGTGGGCTAAGGATTATAAACAGCCTTCTAATTCTAAACTCTTCACGCAAGGAACTTTTTCCTCATGCGGCCACAGGACAGAACAATATGAATACATCAATAATTGGTTAAAGCATATAGAAAATATGGAATTTACAAACAAATGTGCACGCCTATTAGAACGCAAGCGCAATATCATTATTCAAGGTGCGCCGGGAACCGGTAAAACTTATAATACGGCCAGTATAGCCCTGAAAGTTTTGGGCGTAACTGATATAGATTTAACAGATCACGAGGCTGTGATAAGGCGATATAAAGAACTGACGGGTAAGCGCATCTTCTTTACTACGTTTCATCAGTCTTTAGATTATGAAGACTTTGTCGAGGGGTTAAAGCCGCGTGTGCAAACAAATGAGCAAGGGGAAAGCGTCGGCGTAACCTACGAGCCGGAAGACGGAATCTTTAAGCAGGCCTGCCAAGCAGTAACGGAGGACGAAAGTAAAGATATAACCGAATGTATTAACGATTACTTACACCATAAGATTAACGGATTCGAGAACAAGAGAGTGATTCCTACAATTACAGGAAAATCTTCGTTTTATGCTTGGTGGAATGAGGGTAATACTACCATTAAATGCAGAAGTATACATTCAACAAGCACACGTGAAGAAACACACAGTCCATCGCCTCTTAATATAGAAAAAGTAAAACTTCAAGCTCTAGGAGAAGGAATGGAAAACAATTGGCCTGCATACGCCAAGGCTTTCATAGAAGCAGTAAAAGAGGAATACAATATACATGGCAACAACAAGGTAGTCCTCATCATTGACGAAATAAACCGAGGCAATGTAGCCAAGATCTTTGGCGAATTGATAACGCTGTTAGAAGTTGATAAGAGGGAAGGAAGCGAGCATCCTATTCAGGTTACTTTGCCTTATTCCAAGGAGCTGTTCAGTGTACCCAAGAATTTATACATCATCGGAACGATGAACACCACCGACCGCAGTACGGGCACGATTGACTATGCATTGCGCCGGCGTTTTGCTTTTGTTACATTAAAATCTGACAGGTCGGTTATTGAGAAACATTATACCGAGCCTACACTAAAGAATCAAGCGCTCGAATTATTCAAGAACATTAAAAAATTCATCGAGGAAAAGCAGTGCGGAGACTTAGGTATAGATGATTTGATGGTTGGTCATAGTTACTTTATGTCCGATTCAGAAGAGGAACTACGGGAGAAGATGGAGTATGAAGTATTGCCACTTATTGCAGAATATATCAACGATGGTATCTTAAACGTGAGCAGCGAAGAGAAAAAGACCGCGTTTGAGGCCTGGTGCGATTTGCAGCCTGCTACGATTGAAGAAGTCAACGAAGAAGAGGAGCAAGAGGGAGAATGAGTGTGATACTGCTTCAAGAACATGGACAATTGCCTGTCAGTAAGAAGGAGGATAAATATGACAGGTTGGAGCTTGTTGAATGGTGTAAGCGCACGGACAATTCGCCTGAAGCCTATTATGCTTCATACAAAATTGGGGCAGAATGGATCGATGAGCAAGAAAGTTTGATTGTAACGACAAAGCACAAGATGGAGCAGATTGACTTCGTGAGGATGTTTATGACCTGCTTTACTTCTGACTTATCCTTAGCATCATTCTCTACTATCTACGAGATATACATTGACAAGCCAAGCATAAAGGCGCCTGCACTTCAAAGTGTCGTAAGTCCGCTACTTGTGCTGCACTTTCTTGGTGCCGTAAGCAGAATTAAGGAATTGAAGAAAGGATACGTCAGTCGAAGTGAGAACCTGAAGAAGGTAAAAGGGCGAATCAGCATCTTGAAGAATGAGCGACAGAACATTGCTATTAGGCGCTACGATAGGGTTTTCTGCGAGTATGACGAATATTCGGCCGACATTCCGGAAAACAGATTGATAAAGAAAGCACTCTTATTCTCTCAGCGCTTGCTTCAAGGCTTAAACGAACGGTCCGCAGCTGTAGCAAAGTTGCGATTGAATAAAAGTCTTGCACTATTTAGTGAGGTCAGCGACAAGGTTGAAATTAAACAAGTGAAGCGACTACGCGCTCACAAATTGTTCACAAATTACAATGAAGCAATTCGACTGGCAAAACTAATCCTTCGACTCTTTGATTATAACATTAGCAAGGTAGGTAGCCATGAGGGAAAAGTCGTTCCATTTTGGCTTGATATGTCGCTACTCTATGAGCATTATGTATATGGGCTGCTTCACGAAGCCTATCGTGAGAGAATTACTTATCAATTCAAAGGGAAGACGGGATTTCCTGATTTCTTGTATAAGTCGAAAGAATACAAGGCCATCTTAGATACAAAATATATTCCGAAGTACGATGAGAAGTCTTTAGATAAGGACGTCGTTCGCCAGTTGAGCGGCTATGGTCGCGATTTGCGCATTCTCACTCATTTAGAATATAAAGATGTGTCACCCATACCTTGTATTATCATATACCCGAAAGAAGGGAAAAGAAAAAATAATCCTTTCTTAGGCAATAATCTCAGGATGTTATGTGGAAAGTCATTAAAAGGTCTCTTAGAGTTTTACAAGATAGAAGTATCGCTTCCAACGATAAGGTAAACAGCATAGAATGCAAGTTTCGTTGCGCCTATTATCCAAGTTCTCATCAGATATGGTAAGCGTATAGTTTTTGGGGCGGCATTTCAAAAGAAATACCGCCCCAAAAGTTTCTTGTAGCTTAAGAAATAATGAACTATGCGTGATGCTCATTATTTTGCCGCTGCGCCAAGGCAGCTTTCTTCTGTTCATATAAAGCTATGCGCTTGCGGCGTGAAGAAATAATCTCGTAGCGATAGACAAACAGTGTTAGGATAAAGTAGCAAAAAGCTTGTATCCATAAAGCGTACCACTCTGTCTTCACGCTAATCATCTCGCCGCCCATACTATTGATCTTCACAAAGGCATTGATGCCGAATGTAGAGGGAAAGACGTAAGAGAAGTATTTCCAAAACGTAGGAATAGCTGTTGCCGGCCAACTAATACCGCTCATAAACAACAGCGGGACGGAGAAGAAGACGACAATGATAAAGGCCATCTCGCGCTGTCGGATCAATACGGAAATAGTCATAGAGAAAAAGATAACGGCTAAGATGAACGGAATAATGATCATCCATATATAGGCCGGATTTCCTATTTGCGGCAAATTAAAGATGTGCGGTATGACGCCTAAGACGTATACGATATTCCACAAATAAACAAGCAAGTAAGCAAAGCCCTTACCTAAGACAATGCGCAAAAGTCCGTGGTGATGACGATGAATCAAGACCAGTTCGTGATAACTATTTTTCTCGCGCGCCGTTCCCGCAGCTACGCCAACGCCTAACACGAGCGTTTGCTGCAAGATTAAGATTAAAACCGCGGGGATCAGGAACGCAGCATAACCACTCTCCGGATTGTAGATGTCTACCTGTTCGTAGGCTATCGGATAAGTGGTTACCTTATCTTGCTCATCGGTTGTATTGCCGGCCCTTTGCACTTTAATATCGGCATTCATCGCCAGCGAGACGTTGGTATTAGCCAACAACATCGCTTTGTAATATAAAATGCCACTCATATCCACGAAGATGCTCACCTTTGTTTGTTGCATACGCGCCAAATTCTTTTGAAAATCTTTGGGGATATAGATAATGCCATAGACCTCGCGCCTTTTGATCAATTCGCGTGCAGTCTGCATATCCGGACAACGATAAGTAATTGCCACATCGGGCGTCGCATCAACTTTACGAAGGTAAGTGCGACTTAGCGGCGTAGCGCAATCGTCTACCACGGCTACCGGCACATCACGGATGACTTCATTATTATAAATGTAAGTATAAACCAAAGGATAGGCCAAAGGGACAATGATGAGAAAAATCAAGATGCCCGGATCGCGGAATATCGTTTTCAATTCTTTGCGAAAGACATAATTCCAATCCTCCAAAGCTTCCTGAAAACCTTTCCGCCCCATTCTGAACGGATAGGTAATATAGCGCCACAAACTTTTCAATGCCTTGCGTAAATTCATAATCCGGTACTCCTTACGGTTGATATTTGATCGTCAGCACTTCCTTCTTTAAGAACGGCGCTGCAATCAGCGGAATGCAAGCAAAGGCTATTAGTCCGCCAATAAAAGGTAACGCATTAGACAAGTCATAACCATCCAGCGCTCCGTTGACATAAAGCAGATAATAGTAACGCAAAGGGAAGAGATAAGCCAATCCTTGCAAGGGCGTATCCATCGCTATGCACGGAAAGGCCATACCGCAAATACTAAATGATAAGACGCCCCATAGCGAAGCAAAACTTAAGCCCAAACGCAGCGTTGGCAGCAACGTAAACATCCCGACGGCCAGTCCTTGGCAAGCAATGATAAACAGCAAGGCCACGATTGTCATTTGCATAAACCCGCTATGGCAGGGGAAATGCAGGAAGCCATACAAGATCACATTGAAGCAGCAAGCCGTGAAGAAGAAAACCAGCGTCTGCGGCAGGAGTTTGCCGCCCAAAGCCGTCAGCATATTCCATTTAGAGAGAGATAACCATTGTCTTGCCGTCCCCTGTTTGATTTCCATACCTATACTATATACCGTCAGCATAAAGATAAAAATCCCAAGAATGCCGTAAAGGATAAGATTGCTCAAGTAAATGTTATAATTCAACCAAGGGTTACCTATCGGGTGCGTATCAATAACGATCGGTTGTATAAACGCCAGCGTCTGCTGCTCCGTAGCCCCCTTGGCGCGCAAGGTTTTTTGCGTGGCGGCTGCAGCTGCTAATTCCGACATCATACGCATATCTCGCGAAGCAAAGGCACCGCCCATAAAGTAACTCATATTCGAGTAAAACGATATAGTCGGCTGATCGCCACGCGTAGCCTGCTTCGTCACGCCCTTTGGAATATAAAAGAAGCCGTAAATCTTTCCCTCCTGCATAGCGCGGCGAGCTTCCGTCACGGTTGGGTAAGCAGCGACAATCTCTGATTGCTGAAAAGCGTCGAGGTTGCGCAGCAACTTCCGCGTTGTCGGCGTGTTGTCTTCATCTACGACGCCCATCGGCAGATCTGTTGGCAGGCCCTGCCACATCAAAGTCGTGAAAAACAGGCAGCAAAATAGCGGAGCCAAGATCAACCCAAACCAATAAATGGGCTGATGAAGCAGTCGTTTATATTCGCGTAGCGCTACGTTCCACAACGTTCTCATATATTATTGTCTATAAAGGTTGGTCAGAGAGGCAACTATCGCCTACTCTCTCCTATGTATTATTGATGTTGATAAAGTGCCGTCATACCCGGACGCAGGCCTTCGATCTTTTGCGTGAGGCGCACGCGCACTTCAAACGTTTTCATATCAAATTGGCCCGTACTCTTCGTTGCTTTCCACGTAGCATAGCTACCCAAAGCCTTGATGTAGAAAACCGTTCCCTCAACCGCTTTATCTTTGAGACCGGGAATCGTCATCTTTACCTTTTTATGGAGGCCGAAGTCTGCCAAATGGTCTTCACGCACGTTAAACGTGACCCAAATATCATTGATGCGGGCCACATTCATAATCGGCGCGCCCGTCCCGACAAGTTCTCCTTGCTCCGGAAAGATTTCCGTTACTTCGCCGTCTTCTGATGCAATGAGATAAGTCTCTTTAATATACGAACGCACCTCGTTGACTGCGCCACGTGCCTGGCTCACTACGGCGCGGGCAGCTGCTTTATCTTCATTGCGAGCGCCGTTGCGTGCCATATCGTATTGAGATTCCGCGGCGCGTGCCGTAGCAATGGCCGCTTTTAAGTTGGCTGTGGCTTCGTCGAGCTTCTGTGCGGTCACGACGCCTTCATCTGCCAACTTCTTTACGCGGGCATACGACTTCTGTGCTATTTCTACGCCCGCTTGCGCCTTTTGCCACATATCGTAAGCGCCGCGAATCTGCTCTTGGCGGGCGCCATTATCGGCTTTCAAGTTTTGCGCTTGGGCAGCCGAAGCCAAGCCTTGCGCCTGTTGGAGTTTGGCTTGCACCTCGGGAGCTGATAAGATGGCCAGTGTATCTCCTTTGTGCACGTAATCGCCTTCCTGTACGCGCAGTTGGGCTATGCGTGCAGGCACTTTGCTTGATACGCGATATTCTGTGACGTCTGCTTGGCCCTGAATAGTCTCCGGTTCACTGTTGAAGGCATAAAGTGAGCCTATCACCACCAAAACAATCACTCCGACAATAATCAAAATAGCCGGAATCAGATTGATTTCCCTCTTTTTAGATGACATATCTGTTTGTTTTTTCTTGTTTTACGAGTAAATAAGGTGCGACTTCACACACGGCTGTCGCAATTTTTTATTGTGCGTTCAAGATACCCAAAGCCTTTTGCAAGGCAGAAGCAGTCAACATACTATCTATCTCCGCGTCAATTCTATCACTCTGCGCCTGCAACCAAGCCGTTTCGGCCGCCAAGACGTCAGTCGTGTTAATCACGCCTTCTTTGTAGCCCAGCGTAGCCACGCGCAAGTTCTCATTGGCTTTTTCCAAGTTCTTTTCCGCCAAGCGCAATTGCTTGTTAGTTTCCTTTACGCGAAACATTTCTTGGTTTACCTGCAGCCCTATCTTTTCGCGCACTTCTTCAGCGCGTAAAGTAGCGATCTGAGCCTCAGCCTTTGCCGCTTTAATCTTATAGCGACCTTCTCCCCAGTTCCATACGGGCACGCTCAACGTAACGCCGACGCTCCAGTCGCCTCTAAATTTCTTCTCAAATCCGTTATACATGGCCGGATTCGTTATCGTGTAGCCGCCCATCAAAGCTAAGTGCGGCAAGTAATCGGAACGGACGATGTTCACCTTTTCCTGCGCGATGTTGATCGCACTTTGCAGTTGGCAGAGTTCGGGGCGATTCTCGTAAGCCGTTTGCTCATCGACCTTGACCACGGTTCCGCCGACTGCCAAATCGTCTCTGTTCTCGTCAGCCGTTTCTATATTCTCGCCCGGTGGGAGTCCGCAGAGCTGACACAAGAGCATGCGCGACAATGTCAAGCCATCCTCCACCTTGGTCACCATCATATCGGCCTCGTTCAGTTTTACGCTTACCTGCAACTGATTGGCTTTCGTGGCCACACCGGCATCGATCATCTTGGTCACGTCTTGATCCAAGTGGGTCAACATATCTCGATAACTGCGCGCCAGTTTCAGCTTGTTAGACAAGGATACCGTCTGCCAATAAGCGCGATCCGTTTCTAAAATCAAGTTTTGCTCATCCACGCGCAGTTGCTGATTTGCCACGTCCTGAACATAATGCGTCAAACGATCGTAGGCGCGAATCTTCCCACCCATATAAAGCGGCTGTGTAAGGAGAATATTGCCCACGACGAGGTTACGCGAGTCCGTACGGAAAGCATCTGCGATGCCGCGCCCTGCCTGATTCAGTGCGCCTGCAAAGGCTTGACCTACGCCGCCCAACTGCTGCACGAGCGGCGCCAACTCGGGATGTCGGGCAATAATGCCTTGGGCGATCTGTCCAAAAGTGCCGGAGAAAGCATCAGAGAGACTTGTCCCCATATTGGACAATGCATTTTTCTGATCCTTACTCAGCACCGAGATCTCCTTGCCGGTGCGTATGTAAGCCGCCTGCGCCGTCAGTTTGGGCAGGTAATTGGTGCGCGCAGCTTTATGCGTATTCAGCGCCACGTCGCGATTGGTTCGACTAATGGCTAAATTCTTATTATTTCGTAAGGCAAGTGCCCGACAACTATCGAGCGTGAGCACTCTTTGTGCCATCAGCGAAACGCCGGAGCAGGCTATGATCACCAGACACAAAACAATTCTTCTACACATCATTGGATATTATTGTTTATTCACCCGTCGTGATACCGCAAAAATAGTAATTTTGATTGAGAACGACCAGAGAAAGGAGAAATATTGACCAATAACGGCGCCTCTGTTGGGAAGAAAAAGAGGCCTCAGAGGTAACACGAAGCCGGCAGTGTGCAATATCCACTCCTAAGCATTGATATGGTGTTGGCCTCGAACGCCTTTTGACCTCTTTAACTTTGTGCTCTATAGAGAGTATCTGCATTAAGCCAGCGCAGACGGGCGCCCGAGAAACCAAGGAGTGAGATGCAAGAGATCAAGGACTTTGCATACAGCAAGTGAACCTATTACGCAAAGTGGGAGGGCTATAAATAAAAAGAGGAGGTGGGTAGAATCGAAGGCAAGATATCGTGGGAGCAAGATCTTACACACCTTAACGAAAAGCGGAGAAAAAAGAAAGATCACGAGAGAGTTTCGCCCCAAGAAGAGAAAGAGGCGTTTCAGAACCCGAGGCAGGCGAGGATAAAGGGCTAAGGCTGTGGCAATCACAGCATAAACCGTAAGCATACCGCCCAAGGTTCCTTTATGAAAGGTGTCAGGTCGGCAAGCCAACAAACCAAGCACAGGGAGCGCCCACCACGAAGGGCGAAAAACTTGGAGGAACGTGAGTCCGCTCTGTCGCACGATGAGACCGATTGTGAAATAGAGGCTCATATCCCACGCCACCAAACCCACGTAAGCCAAACTGAAATAAGCGAGTCCCAAGGCGAAGATGCGCGATAAGGTAGGCCCCTTCAACCACCGAAAAACGACGAAATAAAGTGAACTACATAAGATAAGCGTGTGCAAATACCAGTACGGCCCGACTGGATTGAAAAAGATTTTTTCGACAAAGACAAGAATGGTGAGATCTTTGATAGGATCATGTACCGGAACAACAGTCGATAGCACTATATAGGCCGGCTCTAAAAACAAATAAGGCACAGTAAACCACCACAAAGTGCGTGCGATGTGTCGTCCCCCCTTATTTACGGGCATCAAATAGCCAGATATGAGAAGAAAGCCCGGCATGTGGAAAGTATAAACCCACTGTTTAAGCAGCGGATAGTGGTCAGCAAAATACAGTAGATGAAAGGCCACCATAAGCAGAATAAAGATGCTTTTCAAGAAATCCAATTCTTCAATACGCTTGTGCGTG
>ERZ772955.683-NODE-683-length-24943-cov-16.241241_pt1 | contig 24943 bp, 14 predicted proteins | sample MGYA00511133_ERZ772955 | MGnify/ENA primary metagenome ERZ772955 (study PRJEB29015, sample SAMEA2737914) | human oral metagenome | biome: human oral; feature: human-associated habitat; material: dental | place: China | collected 2149 ... | reverse complement strand
GCTTGCGCGCGCGGCCCGCCACGACAGAGCGTGGGCGCCCGCCGCCCCTGAAGCCAAATGGACCGAGTTGCTCGCACCCGCGGCCGCGCTTGCCGCCCTCGACGAACTGCGCGATTCTTCGGCATTGACGCCGCTCTCCGAGTGGGGCGCGGTCAAACTTGGAGCAGTCACCGGCAACAACGGTTACTTCACGCTTTCTCCGTCTCGCGCCCGCGAGCTTGGCTTGGACCGCCGCGACCTGCTCAGGATCAGCCCGGCGGGAAGCTCCCATTTGCGCGGGATGTCTCTCACCTCAAAGGCGTTGGCGGCTCTGGGAGAAGAAGGCCGAGGAACGCTGCTTTTCAGGCCGCGAACCCCCCTGTCCGCCGCCGCACGGCGCTACATTCGCACGGGCAGCGAAACCGGCGTCGACCTCGCATACAAATGCAGAGCGCGGGACCCGTGGTACATCGTTCCGCTCCCGGCCGTACCAGACCTTTTCCTGACGGCAATGAACGCCGAAACGCCCCGTCTCGTGGCCAACAGCGCCCGCGTGCACCACCTCAATTCCGTTCACGGCGTCTGTCTGGCGGAAGAACTCCGCCGCTTGGGAACCGAGCTGCTTCCCCTGGCCAGTCTCAATTCTGCGAGCAGACTCAGCGCCGAGCTCTCCGGCCGCAGCTACGGAGGCGGCATTCTCAAACTGGAGCCTGGCGAAGCCCGCAGATGGCTCGTCCCTTCGCCCACGCTCGTAAGCGAACGGCTCGAAGAACTGCGGTCGATCAAAGCCTCGGTCGCGCGGGTTCTGCGGCGGGGCGAGCTGTCCCGCGCAACCGAAATGGTCGACGCCGCCCTCGGACTGGCGAGCGCAAAGCCGGGCTCGGCCGAACCCGGCGGCCTTTTCGCGGCTGCCGCGGCTCTGTCGCGTCGGCGCATGGACAGAGGGAGGAAGCTTGGCCGATAAAGCCGAAGAAGCCAGAGCCGAGGAAGCTGGAACCGAGGCAGAAGGCCGACCGCGTTACGCGCTCGTTTTCGCAACGGCGCGCTGGTGCGAGCCCGCTGTTCCCATGCGCGCCATCTTCGACGAACTGGTCCGTGACCTCGAACGCAGAGTCGTCGAGGCCCGTCGCAGCGTCGCTTCGCTCACCAACGGAAACCTGCCCGTCAGTAACGCCTCGCCGCCTGCCGGGTCCGACTCGCTTCTCACTTCGGCCTTTTCGCGCATCGCAGGCGTGCGCGGCATCATTCTCGACGTCGACGAAGTCGACGCGGTCTTTGCCTCGAGGGCCGACGACGCCGCATCCGGCCGTCCCCCCGATCCCGCTTTTGAGCTCGACCCGCTCATTTCCCCCGCTTTCGCCGAAACGATCGACTTCGTCCCCATGATCGTCCTCGTGCGGGAAGGGAACCGGTCCACAGAGGACCGGAACCGGGCAACGGAAGGCCGGAACGGCCTGACAGATAACCAGAACCGCTTGACAAATAGCCAAAACCGGCCGACAGAAGAACAGCATCCTCTGCAAAAGGAACCGAACAGCGGGGTGAATCGGCGCGAAGCAGAGGGCGGGGAACTGGTGCGCTTCGCCGGTCAGCTGCCAAAGCTTCACATTCGCGACCGAATTCTCGAAGCGCTCGGCGACGACCTTCTTCCTCCGGCTGCGTGAGTTTAGCCGATCCGTGGCAAACTTAGAAGGGTCGCACTTCCGGCGGGAACGCGTCCGGAAACCGGGGTGCGCATAGTCGACCGAGGAGACGCCATGAGCGACAAGCAGAGGAACGCCGACCGGGCGAGCGCCAATCGCGCGGCCGTTGCCACCGGCACACGCCTGGACCCCTGGTACAACACCTACGCCGATCGCGCGCTCGGAATGAGGCAGTCCGAGGTTCGTTCGCTCTTCGCGGTGGCAAACCGCCCCGAAGTCGTCTCGCTCGCCGGGGGCATGCCCAACATCGAAGGCCTGCCCCTCGAGTTTCTCGCGGAGATGAGCAGCCGCCTTCTGCGCGATCGCGGCGCGTCGATCCTCCAATACGGTTCAGGCCAAGGATCCGATGAACTGCGCGAGATGATCGTCGAGGTCATGCGCCCCGACGGCATTCGCGGCCATGCGGACGACGTCGTCGTCACCACCGGCTCCCAGCAGGCTCTTGACCTCATCTCCCAAATCTTCATCAACCCGGGCGACGTCGTCCTTGCGGAAGCCCCTTCGTATGTCGGGGCCCTCGGAACTTTTCGGGCCTATCAGGCGAACGTCGTGCACGTTCCTATGGACGCCGAGGGCCTCGTTCCTGAAGAGCTCGTACGCGTCATTGACGAGCTTGAGGCCGAGGGCAAACCGATTAAGTTTCTCTACACGATTCCCAATTTCCACAACCCGGGCGGGGTGTGCCTTTCGGCCGAGCGCCGCCCGCGTATCGCCGAAATCTGTCAACGCCGCCACATTCTCGTGGTCGAAGACAATCCCTACGGTTTGCTCGGTTTCGACGGAGATCCGATCCCGGCCATTCAGTCGATCAATCCCGACGGCGTCGTCTATCTTGGCTCCTTTTCGAAGACGTTCGCGCCCGGCTACCGCGTTGGTTGGGCGCTGGCGCCCACGGCCGTCGCCGCACGGCTCATCCTCGCCAACGAGAACGCGCTTCTGTGCCCATCTACCTTCGCGCAGCTTTCGATCAACGAATACCTGCGCACCTACGACTGGTATCAACAGGTCAAGGAATATCGCGAGATGTACCACGAACGCGGGCGCGCCATGCAGGAGGCGCTCGAAGAGTACATGCCCATGTGTTCCTGGAACAGCCCCGAGGGCGGCTTTTACACCTGGGTCAAGCTGCCGGAGGGCCTCGACGCACAGGCCATGTTGCCGCGCGCCGTCACCAATCTGGTGGCTTACGTTTCGGGAACCGCCTTCTATGCCGACGGCCAAGGACGGGACCATATGCGCCTGTCTTTCTGTTATCCGACGCCGGAGCGAATTCGCGAGGGCGTACAGCGCCTGGCCGCGGTGGTTCGCGCCGAGGCCGAGCTCGTCGACATGTTCGGCCTGCGCGGCGGCGACGGCGCCAAACCTTCGCCTGGGGAGTTCGCATGGCCGCGAGTGTAAGGCGGGCGCAAAGACTCTGAACGCCGCACAGCGGCCGCGCGTCGCAGACGATCGAACCCGGCCAATCTTCAGCCCAATCCGACCGACCCCAATCCCGCCCGACCGATCTCAATCCAATCGATCTCAGCCCAATCCGACCGACCTCAGTCCGATCAATTTCAATCCAATCCGATCACCCACAGCACAACCGGCAATCCCGATCCAGACAACAAACGGGTCAAACAACAAACGGGTCACCCCGACCAAAGGAGAAAAAATGTCCGGACCTCTCACGGTGGCGATTCTTGCAGGAGGACTCACGCATGAGCGTGAAGTGTCCCTTCACTCGGGACGACGCCTCGCAGCGGTCCTTTCCGAGGCGGGCATGCACGTCAAAGTGCTTGACGTCGACGCCAATCTTCTGCAATCCCTCAAATCTATGCAGCCCGACGTCGTTTGGCCGCTCATTCACGGAAGCACCGGGGAAGACGGGTCGCTTCAGAGCCTGTTGGAACTCGTCGGTGTGCCTTACGTCGGCACGCCCCCTGCCGCATGCAGGATCGCCTCGGACAAGGCGGTGGCAGGCGCGGTTCTCTCAACCGCCGGCCTGAACGTTCCCGATTCGGTGACGATTCCGCAGAAACTGTTCCGCGAGGTCGGGGTGGGCCAAGTCCTTGACCTCATCAAGGCACGCTTCGATTTTCCTCTGGTTGTCAAACCAGCCCAGGGCGGCTCGGCGCTCGGCGTGACCATCGTGGCCTCGGCGGCCGGTTTGCCTCGCGCCATGGTGGATTGTTTTGCCTACGACGAGCGCGCCCGCGTCGAGCAGTATATCGAAGGCGCCGAGGTGGCGGTGTCCGTCGTCCAAACGGGAAGCGAACCCCGCGCTCTTCCTCCGGTCGAGATCGCGGCTGACGGACCCTACGATTACGATGCGCGCTACTTCGCCGGCCGCGCCGAATACTTCGTTCCCGCTCGCCTTTCCGAGGAGGACACCGCCGCCGTCAAAGAGGCCGCGGAGCGCGCCCATTTGGTTCTTGGGCTCAGATATCTTTCGCGCACGGACATCATTCTCGACGACGCCGGTCGCGCGTGGATCCTTGACGTCAACGTCGCCCCCGGCATGACGGAGACTTCGCTGTTCCCTCAAGCTGCAACAGCAGATGCTTTAGAAAGCGATACAACCGTCGACGATCTCTACGTGGAGATCCTAAACGCGGCTCTAACCGACCGACAATGAGTTAAGACCGCGTCCTGCGCAACACGCGCGTGCAAGTTTTCGTCACCACTGCACGCGCGTTCCCGCCGCGCCTAGTCCTCGCCGTCATATGTGTTCCCACCCCACCCAGGTGAGAAACATACGCACGGAGTTCTCAAGCGTCTTGCGCACGGTCTTCCCGCTCCACCCTTGCGCACGGTTTTCCCGCTCCACCAGGTGAGATGCAAACTGACAAATGACCTTAATCGTCATGAACCGTGATACAGTATCGGACGTTGACTCAGCTTCTCCGTCGGCGTTTGCTTAGCGTTTCTGCTCCGTGATATCAACGCCTGTCTCGCCGGGGCTGAGCACGCCCAGGATGCGATTGAGGTCGTCGATTGACGCGAAGTCGATCTTAATAGACCCTTTCTTTGCTCCCATTTCGACTTTGACGCGGGTGTCGAACCGATCGGCCAGCCGGCTCGACAATTCACCGAGCTCGGGGCCGTATCTTCTGGCTCGTCTACGTCCGCTAGCGGGCGAGGCAGTCGGTTCGTCGCCAAGGGCCACGATCTCTTCAACTTGTCGTACAGAAAGACCCTCGGAGACGATCTTCTGAGCAAGCCTCTCCATTGCGCCAGGGTCAGACAAACCGAGCAGTGCACGCGCATGACCGGAAGACAAAACCCCGGCAGCCACTCGCCGCTGGACCAAAGGAGGTAATTTGAGCAATCGCAGCGTGTTGGAGATCTGCGGACGAGACCTCACGATCCGACGTGACAATTCCTCTTGGGTGCACTGAAAGTCTTCTAGCAGCTGTTGGTAGGCAGCCGCTTCTTCCAACGGATTGAGTTCCGCTCGATGCAAGTTCTCAAGGAGAGCGTCTCGAAGCAGATCCTCATCTTGCGTATGCCGAATAATGGCGGGAACGGTCTCAATGCCGGCCAGCTCCGAGGCACGCCAACGGCGCTCGCCCATGATGAGTTCGTAGCGAGCTTTTGATTGCCCGGGAATCGGCGCCGCCAACGGCCGAACAATAACGGGCTGAAGAACTCCGACTTCGCGAATCGAAGCTGCCAGTTCCTCAAGCTCTTCCTCGTCGAATACGTTTCGCGGCTGTCTCGTATTCGGGATTATCTGGTCGAGGGGGAGCTCCGCGTAAGTGGCGCCGGGAACCTCAACGAGGCCTTCGTCTGCCTCACCCTGCTCGTTTTGTGCGTGGCCGGCACCTCCCGTTTGACCCGCGTCGCTCTCAACAGGCTCGTTGCCTCCGCCAAGCTCGGACTTGTCGTTCCCATCCTCATCGACCACACGGTTTTCAACGTCAACCGCACCGTCGACGTCATCGCGGGCCTCCGAGACCTCAGCTCGACTTGAATGTCCGTCTTCACCGGAGGAATCAACCCGGCTCGAAGCATCTGCGCTCGCAGCAACGGGTCGGGTTGCAGAATCAGCTGTCTCTTGCTCGCCCTGAGTGGTTCCGGACGTCGAACTGTCGCGAGGCGCGGAGCTCTTCGATTCTTTATTCCTGTTTTGCCTCACGTCCACGGACGGGACTTCCTCGGAAAACTCGACGGCGCCCGCTTGGTCGAAGGCTCGAACGCTCGTCTTATGCTCAGCAGCAGAGGTCGAATGCATTCCTTCGCTCCCTCTCGAATCGGCAGGGGATGTCTGTACTTCGCCATCGAATGACGCAGCCGGACTTTGATTCAGCCCTTCTCGCGTTCCGTCTCCCGTTGAGTCCTCTCCGCTTCCTGCCAAACCCCTGCCTTTGGGCTCTATGGGCTCGGACTCCACGGGCTCTACGACAGTCCCCACAGGCTCAAATTCTGCGGGTTTCGCCTCTGCGTGCTTTACGACGGTTTCCGGCGTTGCAGTCGCTTCCGTGAACTCGTCAGTCGCCCCGGACGCAACGTTTGTGGTTACGCTCATCCGTTTTGTTCTCTGTGTTACAGGATGATCGACGTCCTGCGACGCCGCCTTCCCGACCACTTCATTTTCAGAGGCCTCTTCGAAATCACCGGAGACTTTCGCGCCGACGTTCACAGCTTTTTCACCGGCGTCTGCACGATTGTCGCTGGCGGGGTCTTCGATGGCTGCCGTGCCAACGACAACTGTTTCCCGACTGGGTGATCGGCCCTTGTCGGTGTCTTTCTTCCCAGCGGGGTTTTCCTTCCCGCCAGCATCTCCCTTCTTGCCGGTTTTTTTCTTCCCAGCGGTGTCTCCCTTTCCGCCGGTGCCTTCTTTCCTGCCGGTGTCTTTCCCCTTGCCGGTTTCTTCGCTCCCTTCCCTCAGGGGAGACGAGCTGCTTGTCTTCGACGAATCATCGCCGCTAGAAGGACGGCGTCTTTTACCAGACGACTTCTTCGCGGCTCCCTCTACTTTGACGGGAGTCTCGACTGTCTCGACATTAGAATCATCAACGGTCTTAGGGGAAGCAGATTTCTTCGCTTTTTCCTGCTTCGACGATGGACTTTTGCCGCTCTCGCGACCCGTCGATGTCACACCGCTGCCAAAGAACACGTCAATGGGACGGTCTTTAGACTCCCTTTGCGCGGAAGGAATGAGGGCACCAATTCCTCTTCCGAGACCGCGTCTGCGTTCGGCCATTCCTGCTCCTTACTCGGCTCGATTAGCTAATTCGTGCGCCGCGGCCAGATATGCGATAGCGCCACTGGAGCGGGGTGCAAATGTGATGACGGTCTCGCCGTACGAAGGAGATTCAGCAATACGAACTGACCGCGGAATCTCTGTTTCAAGCGTCTGTTCGGGAAAGTAGTCCCTCACGTTCTCCGCGACTTCTGCGGAAAGATTGGTGTTCTTTGACGACATGGTCAGAAGAATGGTACTGACTCGAAGCTCGGGATTATGAGAAGCGCTTGCGCCTTCAATTGTATGTAGAAGCTGCGTAAGACCCTCCAGAGCGTAGTATTCCGTCTGAACGGGAATGAGCACCTCTTTGGCGGCGATCAACGCATTGATAGGCAAAAGAGACATACTCGGCGGGCAGTCGATGAATACATAGTCAAATGGCGCTCCCTCGGCAGCGGTTGCTGCAAGCCCTTCACGCAGAGTGTCTCGAAGTCTGGTCATACGGTCGTCTTGGTCGGCAAGTTCAACGTCGACCAGCGATAGATTGATCGATGAAGGAACCACAAAGAGATTTTCCAGTTTCTCCGTCGGCTGCATAGCGTCGCGCATAGTCACGTTTCCAACCAGCACGTCATACAGAGTCGCAACGTTTTCGTCTCTCCTTGCACCCAAGGCTGTGGACGCATTGCCTTGAGGATCGTCGTCGACCACAAGAACGTTAAGACCGCCCTGTGCCAGGGCAGCCGCAATGTTGACAGCCGTGGTGGTCTTGCCGACGCCACCTTTTTGATTGGCAATTGCAATGATCCTCGTCGACGCCGGAACTCTGAACTTCGACCCTCCGATCGCATCAAGTCTCTTCATGTCCTCAGCGAGGCTATTGGCAAGAGGAGAGCCTTCACCTCGCAGACGATCCCACGGGCTTTCCTCCTCGGTAACCCGCGCGGCCGCCCTTCGTGCCTTCCTTATGGGATCACTCACGTATCCGCTCCTCTCGTCTCATCACATTCTACGCAAAACGGAGATTGAAGACGTCCTATCCACACCGCATTTCGCGTCCGACTTTTCCACAGGTTGACTACGGCATCTCCCAAACGTTCATTGCAAAGCAACCTCACATTTGCCTGGCGTTCTCAGTCCGCGCTTCTATATGTTGGATTGTATTTTGCACTCGAGGAGTGCGTGAACGGGACCTAGCGTCATTATCGTTTTTACTTCATTCACAGTATTTTTACGTGCGTCACGCTAGGCAACGGTCGGCATCTTTGCGCGCAGTCTAAGATCCCACCTTTCACGGCCTAAGATCTGTCTAGGCTAAAACCTGGTCGTTCGCAGTCTAGCTACCGAGAGGATCGTTGTCTCCTACTTTTCCTCTAAATTCAAACATCGAGACATACTTCGCTATTATATTGAACCAAATCTCTCGTTTTCTTTTCACTCCCCAGGGATTGCGTTGCGTTCCTTCCCAGTGCCATCAGGTCTTCATGTCTTTCTAAACAAAAGACAAGTGACTAGTCTGCTTGACCTCTCCAACGGACTGGAACGACCGTGTCAGGCGACGACGTCACCTGATAACGACGTGGAGAGTCCTAATACTAAATAGGAACACGAGGTCCTAATTAAATAGGGACACGAGCACTCATGGAAACCGGATAGCAGAATACACTTATGCCGTCCACGCAGACACTTGAACTGTTTAGGAGTCACTCCAGTCCCAGTTCGGCTTCTCGGCAAGCAGAGCATTAGAGTCAGAGATACAAACTGCGCACATGAAGCAGACGCGACTAATCAGATATACTGATGCTGCTCTATTTTCAAACGTGCCATTATTCGAGCAGCACCAGAAGACGCTTTGAACTCGCAGAGTCATCGAAGTGCGCCTTACCACCCACCACTAAAGAGGAATCGTGTCGAGGCAGTGTACTAAGACGAACTGGAGACAATTGACCGTTCTTATGTCATTGGCTTTGAAGCAACATAGTTTTTGCTATGCATCAACGAGACTAGACTGTCGGCCCTCTCGTTACAAAGCAGTTCTCATTTCAAAGCAGTGGCGTTTCACGTGAAACGCCAAGTAGCGCCGATCGGCAAATGAGATAGACGTTCAGAGTTTGAATGATCATACAGAGCAGGCGGATATAGGGTATACATCTAATGAATGAGCTGTTGCTTCAACCATGGAAGTTTGACCCAAGACACCTACCTACATGGGAAAGGAAGGGGCTTCAACCACAAAGATGGATACATGGTCGGAAATCTCGGCATCTATTCCGTGACCATCTTCATCCCGCTGGAACGCCACGTTTCCAGTCGCATGTCCACGACGTCGGTCGCAATGCAGTTGCTTATAGCTTCGCATTACCTTAGGTACAGAACAGCTTTAAGTCTCAAGTCGTCAGATACCCACAAAGCAGTTCTATGGCGACGTCTCCGGAGAAATCTATGGGTCACGAGTGTCTGTATTGACGCCTCCGATCTGGCTGACATCGAATAGACACAGACCGATATCGCGTAACGAAATCAAATTTTGACTAGTTCAGCGTTTTGAGCCGACGTCGCGTTGAGCTCACTAGCCACTTTCATACACTTACTTACTTCAGTGTTGAGCGCGCAATCTTGACTCGGAATGCCCTTACATACCAGAAACAGTAACTTCATCCCGATAGGAACTCGCCGACTTGTAACTGGTAGGAAATTGCTCTTGCAACACGATACTTCACTTCGATGCGTTAAGCGGAATTGCCGCTCAGTTGGAGCCGCACCGTAAACCAAGCCTAAGTACGTTTTGTCGACACCACATAACGCCAGAGTTCAAGTTCCGGATTTGGCATGGCTTGTAAGGTCTCGATTCAGCGAAGACAACCTGCGTTTATCAGCACCAGCCTTACTTAGCGGCACCAGCCTCGTTTATCGACACCAGTTATGTTTAGCAACACCGGCCTTCAGCAACGTTCCCACTCGGCGAGCGATCTATTGGTTTCAATTAATCAAGTCATCTGGCAGCGTACTATCTTGCGTAGTTGACACACCTAGCAACATCCACACAGCCTTCGGAGACGCTAAATATGACATTTTTACTTTCGGTAGTCGCCAACGAACGCCGCACGTAGACTATGTTTCACGTGAAACGCAATCAGACCCTAGATCCTTCAAACTTTGGTGAAGAGATCAACAAGACCAACGCCCTACTCCGAATGTTCAACCAGCACTTACACAACAAAAAGGGCTTCTGCCGTCCACTTACCTGTAGTGATAGGCGCTCTTTTAACTTCTACTTAGAGCATCGACTCGTTCCGCGACGACCAACTGATTCGCCTACTGCGTGTCAGGTCGTGACCTCGGAAAGCAAGCCAGCGGTCGCTATCGGGAAGGCTGAGGTGTCTAGCTCCAGCCAGATTTACATTTGACAGTCTATTCGATGTCCAACAGAAGCGTTTGTATCCCTTCTAAGACTGGCAAACTTGCCAACTTGCCGTTTCACGTGAAACGTCGAATCGTTGACCTATGCAAGTGCTGTATCATTTGGCGCCTTCCTTGAGAACGACAACTACTTCTGCTTCTGAGCAACGAGCCGCCAACCGTTAGTCGCAGTCAATGCGGGATCCAATGACTATTTTGCTCTAGCCCCAGAACCTGATCTAGATACCCACTCAACGTAACAACTAGGACACTCAGTGGGAGGACTTGCTGCATCGGCGATTCCATCACCACCTCGAAATTCACACCGAGGATCAACATACTTCCTTGCAGAACCGAGGAGTTAACAGTCTCGCTTAATGGATCATGGCTATAACGCATACTCCACCCGGTAACTAAACGTTGGCCACCACTAAGGAACTAGATTGCGCCCATAGACTTCGTAACTGCAGTCCTACCCACCGAACTTGTAACAATGTAAGACGTAACCATGGCGCGTTGCCACGGAATCTTCCTTCCCGTAGTCAAGTCGCCTAGAATTGGGCCACATAGTCGGGTGACAATCAATACCGCCATCGTGAACTGGTTCCCTCAGCGAAGTTGAGGAGTTCAACTGCTATTTCCCTCCGCTATTTCTCAAACATAGACAGTCAGTAACTCCTATTACGTGTAATGATGCAATAGCCACGAAATCATTCGACTACTTAGCGGCCATCCCAGACCGATGGTCGTTTCACGTGAAACGTCAGATGCGCGCTCTTACGATTCGACACACTACTTCTGCTTTCGAACCTTGTAACTCAGTCGGGATCTAGTATGGCCACTATTTCGAACGGTATCTGAGATAATCAGATAGCTGCCAAACATGCTGCGCCATGAGCTATGAGCACCTCGCTCATAAACTCCGCGGGGTCTCCGGCACGTCAAACTCGATGGCCGACGACGTCTTTTGTCAGCTCTGCTGACGTTGGACGAAAGTATCGGCTCGTGAAGTTAGTGGGCTAGTACCCTTTCGTCTTTTACACCTTCAGAGCTTCGCAATATTACGGGAGGTCGGACTAATGGAATGCGGCTATTCGAAGACGTCTGGGGACGTGTCGCCGTGATTACGAAAGTCCTAACGAGTACCGAGCATTCAAATGGACGCAACTATACAGTTTGGTTCGAAGCTGCGAAGCCAGTGGAGTAGTAATTACCTCAGTTATGCACATTGACAACTATTATGCGCGTTGCCAGCTACTTCCAGAAGCCACCGCCACTAGAGCTTCACGGCCTTACAGGTTAAAGAATCCAACCGGGACTCGGCCGTGGCCCTCATTCCTTCGAAACCGTACGAGCACGTGCATAGCCGTGCCACCAGAGCACCGCGCGATCGACATGTCGGTGCAAAAATCCCGTTTCAAGCAAGCCAAATGAGCCTCAATCTTGCTCGGTTTCACGTGAAACGGTAGCGGTTCTGCGGAACGTTAAGGTATTGCATGAGCAGTGCTGAGCAGTGCCCGTCGTTCGCGCGCCACAGCCGATTTCGCGTGCCATAACCGACTGCTACTTGCAGCCAGCTTCATTACGTGAATCAGCGCAAGTAGATTCAAGCTCCACCTTGATTAACTGCAGATTCGGATCCTTATGGAAACTTTTGGGCGTCTCCAATCGATGTAAGCGGTACGTAACCAAGCAGCTTGTACACAGCCACTTCATGCCGATGGCCGTAAGTAAAGCGCCCAACCAACACAGAGCGAGTTTGGGAATAGTTACCACGACCAGTTGGATAGTGCATCAGCGCGTTTCACGTGAAACCAGAAGTAAATGCTTCTATACGCTCAATCCGTTTTCCGAGCAACGGATTTGTATCGTCTCGTCTTGCCTGGAGCGCAGACCATTTACCCATTTGAGGCGGAGAGATCTTGTTGAAGGTACGGAACTTCGAAGTAATCTTCTGATCCCGTTTTTCAGATATCGACCCAAACTAGCAGTGTCCTGTAGTCAGCCCGGCCGACTCGACAGCTCACCATCGCGTCGCCACTCAATCCACTAGTTGCCAGTCAGTTCCAGTAACAACCGTTAAGCTCCAAAACGTCTGAGCTTCACAGACCTTCGATCTCCAGTAGTGCGCTCTCAACAGTCTAAGTAAGCTGTCGTATCGGCAATGCATCTAGATAAGCTCAATTATGACAGCCATACTTGCTCCGTTTGTCAGCTAATCAGCTACGCAACTTATGTGTTCTTATGCAGTCTACATACTGCTTCTCCGCGAAAACAGGCGCTTTTGGATTTAACTCAAGGGGCAAACCGGCTTAAGACCGATGGCACTACCGTCGCTGATTCCGTCGTCCACTTCTGTGCAACAGACATAGGTGTATGTTCATCGACGGGCGTCTTAACCTCAACGCAATTTTGAACCCATGCGACTGACGCATGTTTTAACTGAGTTAACAATTACTGGTTACTCTAATTGTGATAGGAGTACTTAGCTCAGGTGGAGGGTATAGCACATAACTATTATGTTGCTCGTGATAACCACGCAATCGCCGTTAATGACCTCGAACCACTTTCGCCACACTGTTCCACGTGAAACGTCGACGGCATAGTTAAATGCCGCAACAGGCACTGAGTAGCAGTCATCAACTAGTTAGATTAACCAAAGATTCTCGTCGGATGGTGACTTTACAAGGTACCTAGATCGTGACCGCATGCAGCTGAAATGTGTTGGTACGTCACGGACTGTATGCATGAAACTCAACACCCACGGTAGTACAAGCTTGTCCAGTTTACCGCAGGGATGCGAAGCATAAGCAGCTTCCAGCATTAGCTGTCTATCCGTTCAATGCTGCAACCGCATTCATAACCCCGTACGAAAGCGGGAATCATCATCAGATTCCATCCATATCGTTCTTATAAATCGAAGCGCACCTACTTGAATTTAGCTAGTACTAATCCAAGTAGACACGCTGCCGATGCCTTTGGTAGACGCGTTTCGAAAGCACGAGCGCTGATTAGTTCACTTGTTCTGATTCGAAAAGCTGGTCAACTCGTTAATGACACTACTTGACGTATATGCCTTAGGCTGTGACCATGGGTTAATGGCGACCGGCACCGTGGCGGCAACACGATCGCTCAATCGGCTCCTAGAAATCATTTTGCAAACTTGAGCCATACAGGCACGCTTACTCACGTTACTCGCCGCCCGACGTTTGGAGTAACGACAGAATATTGTGAGTGTTTTAAATCGTTTCACGTGAAACCGCCAAGATAGAAGATATACCGCGATTCTTCGTACAGCACTATTTGCTCACCGAAGCTCAAATCGTCGGGTACTAGTTCGCTCGCAGACATGGTTGCGAATAGTTCGAAGTTAAGTAAGCGAGTATGAAGAGTCGAAGAGTCACGGCGTAGGGCACCCAACAAGCGACTGTCGAAACTGAGTGAACAGCTGAAATATTGGCCTAACCCAACTGACCTAGCCAGCGCTGTCCGAGATCATTCTGATACGAGATACTCTGGTCCGCGATCGCTCTGTCCAATTGTCAAAAGCATGAAGGCTCATCAAAAGACTCCGTTCACTTGAGCGTCGTAGTCAAGCATCGATCAAAGGTCAGCCTCATCGCCTCTCTGCCTGTAAACAAGTGGCGAACCACGATCTATCAAACTAACACACTGAGTCGGCGAGTGAGCTGACTTAGGGACGGCAAAATCGGCGGCATCCCGTATACGGTAAACGTGTACTTTGTTCAGGCGTGGTATGTGACCGACCGTTAATGATCCAATCCCTTTGCCTACACAAGCACCAGACAATTAGAATCCACCTGGTCGATTCTGTCGACTGCGTTTAGATAGAGGAAAATGGACTGCGTATCGAACTTGAGACATATCGGCCTCAATCGATCATCTTCGATCAAGATGGAATACAGCGAGAACCTCTGGAACGAAGCTCCTACACAAAGAAATCGCCTCAGTCCTACGGCCAACCACAAGGTCTTGAAAACGGCAAAATGACAAGTCTTCTGAACGGACCTAAGACCGCGATGCTCCGCGTCCAGGACACGAAGCTCATCATTTGAATCATCAAATTGTCTCTAAAATGTAGGTAGCCTGAGCCTGAATGAACTGCAGATAACTGCTATCTCGCAGATAAAGTAGAACCACAAAATCAGATCGATCCAACTGGCTTGGGGCGTCACCGCCGTATAAACCCATCAGTTGAGCATCACTCAACCCGCGCACTAATCCGATCACAATACCGACAAGTACAAAGTCGCTTGAAACTTAACACTAACCACAACCGAAGTGGAGAATGGCAACCGCGGGCAAGGTCATCGAAGTGACCGTTATCAGTATCATTCAAATCGGCCTCTCCGTCCACGGCACTAGCTGTCCATATCTACCATTGCAATCAGGATCACTGCGATGGGAGCTAAGTAGCTACTTTCCTTATGGCCTATGATCCCACTTTAAACGACTTTTGGCGGTCTGCAGGCACAAAATTCGAGGCCTTTAGTCTTCTAGCATCCACGAACTTCTCGACACAAAGTGTAAAACAGGAGCAATCATCGCCGTAAAATAGCTAAATGCCCCGTAGAGATACGCGTTGCCAAGTATGTGAAAATAGAAATGAGTCTCGCCTTCAGCCACATCACTAGCTGTAACAGACGAGATGATTCGCAGTCCGTCGCAGTTTCTGAGCTCTGGAGCATTCAAAACAAAATGATCGTCGATCAATTGAACCGCTGAAACGTTAAAGTCGGTGGCTGCATTGCTAACGCTTACTAGCGTCAAAACAACTCATAATGTATAGACCGATATTCTAATAGGATAAATAAAATATAAAATCATAAATAAAAATATGCACATTACGTATGTTTAAGGCGAGGATAACTAGGAAGCAAACTTGATGGCATAGCTCTTCGACACAGAGACAGACACAGAGACAGACAGATAATTTCAAATATGATCATCATTGGAAACCCGCTTTGCCCATCGACCTCATAAACCATAACCGATAAGACTAATCTGTTAAACCGAATAAAATGCTTTCAAGGAGTACCATAACGGCAAAGGCTCGATAACGGTACAGTACTAACTCCGAATAGATTTGCCCTACGAGCAAAAGATGCCCCTCGCCGATGGCGCTGGTTGCGATAAACATAGAACGTTGTTGGACCAGCGATTCGTCTTTGACATTCTATTTCAATCATCCGTAGTTCAAATAGCTCGCTACTCGGCGGAATGGACTACTAGGTAAGAACATAAGTGAAAATTTACGGCCACAACGTGAATAAAATAGAATTATTAGAACCGAATACGTAAACAGTAAACGCATCAAAATCATAACTAGAAAATCTTTAGCGTAGGAGCATACACCATTTAAATCACTAAACCATAGGATAAACAAAATGGCAGATCATAAGCAGTCAACGTGTATTTGCGTTGAGATTTCTATGTAAAAATAGTTCTATAATCTGAGTATATACGTCATAATATAATCAATCATCGACAACACAATATACTATCCATATAGTGTCATAGCAACTTACATAGACCGTAAACGTATAAAACATAAGGTTTGGCTGCAACGCGTCGAAAGAGTATATGACACGTAGAACATACTCACCTATGTCTATTCGTTTGCTTCTTCCTAACTTCCAATACGCGAGTCTCTTCCGTCGTTCCAAACGGAATCACCACATGGACGTCGGCCCATTTCGCGCGATACTTTCGCAGAAGGTGAATTGCATCATCAATCTCCTCATCGACTCGGGCTCCTTTGAGCGCCAACAACGAGCCGCCGCCTTTGAGTAGCGGCATTGTCCATGGGAGCAGCTTTCTCAGCGCCGCCACCGCCCTCGCCGTGACAGTATCCGCGTCTACCTTGCCGACAAGGTCTTCGGATCGTGCATGGACAACTTCAACGTTCGGCAGAGAGAGATCCTTGACAACGTCGTTCAACCAGCGTGCTCGCCGCTCCATCGAATCGACAAGGACAAGGCGAAGATCCTTGCGAACTATCGCGGCGACGACACCCGGAAAGCCAGCGCCGGAGCCGACGTCGACGACCTTCGCTTCAAACGGAATGAAATCGAGGATTGCCATAGAATTGAGGAGATGCCTAGTCCATAGGCGCTTGAGTTCACGAGGACCAAGCAATCCGCGCAGCTCGCCTTCCCTTTCGAGCATTCCTGCATAGTCCACCAGCTGTTGCCACGTATCCTGCCCAAAGTGGGAGGCCCCTCCCGAGGGAGGGGCCTCCGTGAGCACACTGTTGTCGTCCACGCTCAAGTTCACTTTGTAGCCGACGACGCTGAGCTCTTGCCGGCATTCTCGCCGTCGATTGGATCTGTCGATTCACCCGCGACGTCAACGGAAGCATCATCAGCCACACCAACAGCTACAACGTCAACGGAAGCATCATCAGCCACACCAGTAGACACGACATCATCGGACCCAGAGGGGGCAGAATCGGAAACTGCCCCTTCCTCCAAGGATTCGCCTTCTTCCAAGGATTCATCGGCGGCAGCAGCCTCACTGACAATCACATGGCGCGCATTGCCGAGTCCCTCGGAGTCGGAGGCTAGGCCGGCGGCAGCGGCGACGTCGTGAACGACCTTTCGTTCAAACGGATTCATCGGCGCCAGGGAGACGGGCTCCCCGTTGGCCAAAACGGAGGCAACCGCTTCGCGAGCGATTGCTGCGACCTCCTGACGATGTGATTCTCTGTAATCGGCGATGTCAAGCATGAGACGGCTACGCTCTCCGGTCTTCGCTTGAACGGCCAGACGGGTAAGCTCCTGGAGAGCATCAAGGACCTCGCCTCCCTGACCGATGAGACGTTTGAGCCTGCGGTCGGCGACGCCCTCCGTCACGACCGCAACAGACGCGCGATCGGCTTCGACGCCAATTTCGATGTCTCCGTCTAAGTCGGCTATGTTGAGAAGCTCCTCAATGTAGTCGGCTCCAAAATCGCCTTCGTCGTTTAACTTCTTGACGAGTTCGGCCCTGTCAGCCATCGGATCGTCCTTTCTTCGGCAAGCACCGCTGCAGTGCGTAAAAGTAGTTGTAGTTGTGGGGATTGGTAGTTGCGAACTTGGGAATTCCTCCGACGTGGAAGCGTATAAACCTCCGGCCGGGAAGCTTTCGAAGCTCGGGTGAAGCCATGGCTCAAGGAGAATCGTTGGTTAGGGAAGGACTCATTGATGCATAGAAACTCATAGCCGGAGTAAGGCGAGCAAAGGATCAGAAGTTTCGCTTCTTCTGGTTCTGTTGGACGCGTTTCTTTCGATTGGCAGCCTTGTTCTTCGCGCGCGCTCGTTCCGCTTGGCGCCGCTCGTAGCGACGTCGAGCCCGCTCAGCCTCGGTCAAACCGTCTTTGCCGCGAACCTCTTCAGGTTTGTCGGAGTCGGCTTCATCGACATCAGAGTCGTCGGCGTCATTGTGAAGCGCTCGATTGGCTGCCTTCGCCGCAGCCTTCTTCGACCTTTCCTTGCCGAGAGGCTGAACCCGACCTCCTGCGCGAGCGGCGTCCTCGGACTCAAGCTTCTCGATCTCCTCCTTGCTCAGGCCCTTGCGTTCGCGCTTTTCCCGAAGGCGCTTCTGGCGTTCCTTGTAGGCTTGCGATCCGGGCGTCGGATTGTTGCGAATGAACCAAGCCTGCTGGCACAGATTCCAGATGTTGCCCGCGACCCAGTAAACCAGAACCGCGACTTGAAGGACTCCACCCATGAAGATGTACATGATCGGCATGCCGTACATCATGATCTGCTGTGTGCGGTACATCGGGTTGCTCTTGTCCAAAGCGGACTCGGGCATGTTTTTGCGCATGAGCTGATGCTGCGTGTAGAACATCGTGGCGCTCATGATGAGGACCAGCACTCCAATGACAATCTGGCTGTTGGTCGACGCCGCAGTTCTGAAGTTTGTAGCGAGCGGCGCTCCGAAAACCGTGGACTTCTCGAAGTCCGTCGCAAGCTCTTTGGTGATAGGGCCCAATGCCTCGCGTCGCCCGCTGGAAATGCCCGGGAATGCGGAGATAACCCTGTAAAGCGCGAAAAGAATGGGCATCTGGACCAGCATCGGCAGACACGTGGCAAAAGGAGAGGTTCCATGTTTGCGGTAAACCGCCTGCATCTCCTCCTGCATTCGGCGCCGGGAAACCATGTCCTTCTTGCCCTTGTACTTCTTCTGGATCTTCTGGACCTCAGGTTGGATGACTTGGGCCTGGCGCGAGGATCGAATCTGTTTGTTGTAAAGAGGAAGCACCAGAAGGCGGACGACGACGGTGAGGCCGATGATCGACAAAACCCACGCCGCGCCCGCGCCGTCCGGAAGGCCGAACGCCACAAAGACCCGACGCAGGATCTCCATGATCCATGCGATCACCCACATGAGTGGGAAAAGGATTGTATCCACGCTACTTCTTTCGTATTCGGCGGTTACCCGCTCTTGCTGTCAAGCTTGCGAGGCCGAGCAGACCTCGCCGCCGCGGCGATCGCCCACTAGAGCCGCTTCCGCGTCCTCCCGCTCGTAGAGAGCGTGAAGCTCGTCCACATCCAGGGGCTTCGAGGGCCACCGTCCTTTGGGGGGAACCCTGTCCACTCCGCCTTTGCTCCACGGGTTGCACCGCAGAACTCGCCATACTCCTAGTAGTGTACCTTTCAAGACTCCGTGAATTCGCAGAGATTCCAACGCGTATTGCGAACATGTCGGCGCGTAGCGGCATCTTGCCGGAAAGCCTGGAGAAAGCCACCGCTGATAGGCCCGAATGGGCCAGGAAAGAAATCTGGTGAGAAAACTCATCGCTCGCCGCTCTCGCTGGAATTTCCCGTATCGGTGGGAGCGCTGACCGGCAAAACCTCGTTGCGGCCTTTGCCGCCAATCGACCCCTCCATACTCTCGTCAAGCGGCTCCCTGCGACCCTCGCGAAGCGACTCCTTGTGGCGAACCGAAGCGATGCAGCGGTCAAGGTCGGCGGCCAGATCTTGGGAACTGGCGCCTTTGGCCGGCGGAAAGACACGGACGGAAACGAGCTCACCCGGGCGAAGAATTTGAACGCGCGTCCTCATGAGATGGCGAAGCTGCCGACAGAGACGGTGCCTGACGACCGAGTTTCCGACAGATCTGGGTATGACAAAACCGACCTTCGGCGGAAGGTCGGTGACGCTGCTTATAGAATCTGCGCCGGACCGGTCGAAGCCGGAAGGATCTGCGCCGATTGCTACGAGAAGCCTGGCAGATCCGCCTCGAACGCCTCGAAAGGCTTGGGCGAACTCCGCCGAGCGCCGCATGCGGTTCTCGGCAGCAAGCACGTCAGGCAGAGAGCGAACGGCGACCCTTGCGACGGCGAGCAGCGAGAATCGCTCGGCCGGCGCGGGTCGACATGCGCTTGCGGAAGCCGTGCACCTTGGCCCGGCGGCGGTTGTTGGGCTGGAAAGTCCGCTTGGTCACGGTTGTTCTCCCTAAGACGGCGCGAGGAAGTCTCGCGAAGACTGCTCGTGTGCGAGGCACACATGACTAAACAACTTTACGCGAGGGTCCGCTCAGGGGTCAACGCAGCGTCCCCTCTGGTGAGTGGAATCTCAAGGGGGTCTCGCTATCGACAAACTACACGTTTGTTATTCACATCTGTGTCCACACCTGTGGATAAAGATCGATCTTCGAATGTCCGGCGTCAAAACGGGCAAATCTCCTTGTGAACAACATCGATGTAATTTCCACAGTTGTGGACAAGGCTGTGGATAAACCTGTTGCAATGTCCCCAAGGCTGTGTTCAAATTGGTCAGGTCCCACGCAGGAGGCAATGCGCGGTGGGTTCTCACACGTCCAAGGAGTTCCAATGAGTGACGGTAATCCGGCTAAAGACGCGTGGAATGCGGCAACCGAATTACTGCGCGCAGACGGCTCGCTCTCGGATTCCCAGGCCGCTTTTGTGCGTATGGCCCATCCTTTGGCCTGGGTGGACGAGATCTTCATGATCGCCGTGGGGTCCGAGTTTGTGAAAACCTGGATCGAGGAGCACGTCTCCGAAACGATGACCTCGATGCTCTCGAACATACTCGGACGCTCCGTGCGCATCGTCATCTCCGTCGATCCGAGTGTGAACGAGTCCCAGCCCGTCGGGACAATGGCGTCGAGCATTGCACCCAGCGCAGTCGCTCCCAGCGTCCTCGCGGCCTCGGAAGATCCTTTGCCTGCGTCCTCGCTGACCATGCCGTCGTTGGCCCCGTCGTCGTTGGCGTCGTCGGGCGTCGAAGCGGAAGAGGGTGACGCTTCGGATTCTGCGACGTCGGACTATTCGCAGCCTCGCTATCCTGGAATGTCCAGATCCTCCGAGCATTCTTTTTCAGAAACCGCGAAGTACAGGGAAAGCTCAACGGACGTCGAAGCCGGCTATGCAAGGCCTCGACCCAGGCACCTGGACACCTCCGGGTCTGGCGACGAGCCGCTGCTCCCGAGCAAGCCGGACGAATCGCACGAGTCCTTCACACAGGGGATTCGCTACGTCGATCAGACGACGATCGCGGAGGAGGCGCTTGCCAAACGCCCCGACACCGCGGCACGATCGCAGAAGGCGCGCATCAATCCGCGCTACACCTTCGACAATTTCGTCATTGGAGACAACAACCGCTTTGCCACGGCGACGTCGCTGGCCGTGGCCGAATCGCCCGGGACGACATACAATCCCCTCTTCCTCTACTCAGATTCCGGGATGGGCAAGACCCATCTCATGCATGCCATCGGAAACTACGCTCTCAACCTCTTCCCCTCGATCAAAGTCCGCTATGTGAGCGCCGAGGAGTTCACGAACGCCTTCATCAACTCCGTGCGCGACGGACACCAGGCCGAGTTCAAGAACCAGTTCCGCACGGTGGACATCCTGCTCATCGACGACATTCAATTCATCGGCGGACGGGACTCGACGGTCGAGGAGTTCTTTCACACCTTCAACGCGCTGACGAACTCCAACAAGCAAATCGTCATTACGTCAGACGTGTCTCCCAACCTCCTCAACGGATTCGAGGAGCGCATGCTCTCTCGCTTCAATTCGGGCGTGACGGCAAACATCGACCGTCCCAATCTCGAAACTCGGATCGCGATCCTGGAGAAGAAGGCCCACTCGGACGGCTTCACGGTTCCCCGAGAGGTCAACGAGTACATCGCGACCCACATGTTGACGAACGTGCGCGAGATGGAAGGCGCCCTTCGGCGAGTCACAGCCTTCGCCGATCTGTCGAAGCAGACGATCAGCCTCGGATTGGCGGAAATGATACTCAAGGACCTCATAGCCAATCCCGACGCCATCGAGATCACCGCGACTCTCATCATGAGTCAAACGGCTGGGTACTTCGACATTTCCATTGAGGAGATGATATCGACCGATCGAAGCAGGGTCCTCGTCTCGGCTCGCCAAGTGGCCATGTACCTGTGCAGGGAAATGACGGAGCTGTCGCTTCCAAAGATCGGCCATCTTTTCGGCAAGCGCGATCACACCACTGTGATGCACGCGTGCAGAAAGATCGACAAGCAGATGGCGGAGCGGCAAACCACGTACAACCAGGTTTCCGAGCTGACGAGCCGGATCAAACAAGCCGCGCAGCAGGCCTCTTTGTAGCCCGCGTGCCCGGGCTTCGCCGCAGCTTGCGCACCGGGCTTCGCCGCAGCTTGCATGCATGGCTTTTGGCTGTCCGGCGCATGGCCAGGTCGCGCAGTTCGCCGTGTGCCGGGCTCCTGTGGAATCCACATGCACTGTGCATGAGGCTGTGGCATATCCTTGATTCTTTGTGGACAAAGGCTTTTCGTCTGTGGATCTTTTAAGGTCGAAAGTGTCTCATCCACTGATTCCTATGTTTTGCACCCAGGTTCTGCACAGATCCATCCACAGCGAAATCCTTTGAAAACATTGACAAAAGTCCGGTTATCCACCGATTCCACAGGTGCTACAACTACTACTGAGAACTTATCTAGTACAGGGAACGATCGGTCTTGGACTGCACAACGAGGCGGATATGGACGACGGCCAAGCCGTTCTCGCGTAAAGTGGAGTTAGGTATGTCCTTTAAGGATTCAAAGAAAGAAGGTCTGTAGTGAAGCTTAGGGTTGAACACGACGTCTTCGCCGACGCCGTTTCGTGGGTTGCCCGCACGATCCCCTCGCGCCCTTCTCTTCCCGTTCTCGCGGGAATGAAGATCGAAGCGGACAAGGACGGCTCCGTCGCCCTATCCTCCTACGACCCGGACATCTCCTCGCACGCCGTCATAGAGGCAGCTGTCGACGAGCCCGGAACGACGCTGGTCCACGGCCGGCTTCTCTCGGATTTCGCCAGGGCCCTCCCCAACAAGCCGATTGACATGGAGTTGAAGGGCGCCAAGCTCGAAGTGGTGTGCGGGTCGTCGCACATTTCTATGCAGTCGATGCCCCTCGAGGACTACCCGTCGGCGCCGCCGATGCCCGAGGTCTCCGGCGTCGTCGACGGGGCGCTTTGGCAAGAGACCGTCGCGCAGGTGGTGACGGCCGCCTCCTCCGACGACACGCTTCCGCTTCTCGTCTCGGTGTGCATCGAGATCGAGGGAAAGACGATGTCGCTCATGGCCACGGACCGTTACCGGCTCGCGGTGCGCGACCTGACGTGGGAGCCTGCGAACGAGGACGCCTCGCACAGGATCCTCGTGCGGGCCTCGCGGCTGTCGGATATCGCAAAAGCGCTGGGATCCGTAGGCAAGGTCGAACTCGCGATAGACAACTCGGGCCGGACGGGCATGATCGGCTTTTCGGCGGCCGGCCGCCACAATGTCGCCCGACTCATCGACGGCGAGTACCCGCAGGTCCGCAATCTCTTCCCCTCGGAGGCGACGGGCTACGCCGTCATTGGGCGCCAGGAGATGCTCGATGCGATCAAGCGCGCGAGGCTCGTCGTCGAAAAGAACTCCGCCGTCAGGCTTTCCTTCAGCGAAGGCCAGGTGATCCTCGAAGCGGGCCAGGGGGACAACGCCCAGACGAGCGAGGCGCTCGAGGCGACGCTTCACGGCGAGGACATCGTCATGGCCTTCAACCCGAGTTTTCTCCAGGAGGGGCTCGGGGCGACGTCGGCCCCCTACGTCCGGCTGTCGTTTACGAGCGCTTCGAAACCGGCCGTCCTTACCGCGCAGCCCGAGATTGACGGCGAGGACGATCAGGAATTCCGCCTTTTGCTCATGCCGATCCGCACCTACGGCGGATGACGCGCAAGGCGGGCGGGCGACGGAGAGAGCGTGTATCTTAGCGATCTCGCACTGACGGATTTCCGCTCCTACGAGCGGGCGATCGTCGCCCTAAAGCCGGGGGTGACGGTTCTCGTCGGCGAGAACGGGCAGGGGAAAACAAATCTCATCGAGGCCGTCGGCTACTTGTCGACCCTCTCGTCCCACAGAGTTTCGGGCGACGCCGCATTGGTCCGCCAAGGGGCGACGGCCGCGGTGGTTCAGGCGCGCGTCGTCCGCTCTTCCGCGCCGACGACGGTCGAGGTGGAAATCTACTCCGGCCGGGCCAACCGCGCGAGGATCAACCGCGGACTCGTGCGTCCGCCCGAAATCGTCGGCACGGTGCGCAGCGTCCTTTTCGCACCCGAGGACTTGGAATTGGTCTCCGGCGATCCCGCGGCGCGGCGGTCCTTCCTCGACAGAATCATGGTTCAGCTTCGACCGCGGATGGTCGCGGTCAAATCCGAATACGACAGGGCGGCGCGACAGCGCGCGGCTCTGTTGAAATCGGCCGGTGCGGCGCGCAGGGGCGGCAGATCGGCGGATGCGGCCGCGCTGGACGTCTGGGACGTGCAATTGGCCAGGCTTGGAGCGAGGATAACTGCCGCCCGCGCGGAGATCGTCGCCAGGCTGCGGCCCCGTGTCGACGAGTTCTACGCGAAGGTCTCGGGTGGGCGCGGCCCTGCTGAAATCGCCTACCGCGCAAGCGCCGGACGGCTTACGGAGCGGGCGAACGGCGCCGGCGGTGGGCCCGACTTCGGTGAAGGCACGCAGGAAGAGCTTCGCGACGTCGAGCTCAACGAAATCCGGCTCATCAGCGCCATGGCCGAGCGGCGCGAGGAGGAGATCAGACGCGGCGTGAACCTCGTCGGCCCGCACCGAGACGAACTTGAACTCGCCCTTGGGACGCTGCCCGCCCGAGGATACGCCTCCCACGGCGAATCATGGAGCTATGCACTTGCTCTCAAGCTCGCCTCTTGGCGGGTTCTGTGCGGCGACGAATCGGGCGAATGGGCGGAGGGCGGCGAGCCCGTCCTCATCCTCGACGACGTCTTCGCCGAGCTCGACGCGCGACGCAGAGACCGTCTGGCGCGAATCGTCGAAGAGGCCGAGCAGGCGATTGTCACAGCGGCCGTCGGAAGCGAGCTTCCGGCAGAACTGGGTGGGCGCCGCCTGACGGTGACGCTGGGGAACGTCTCGGAGGAGCCCGAGAGCGTTTGGGAGAAAATGACAAGCGTCGTCGAGGAATCTGGCAATGTCGCCGAGGAAACACGAAGCGATGGCGAGGAAGACGGCGGAAATGCGCCGGTCGCGGGAAACGGCCGCGCCGCGGAGGGCGGCGGCGATGGCTGACGGTGCAATCGATGCGGCGAAGAGGGCCGCGATCGAGCGAAACGGCGACGTGCTCGCGCTTCGCGCTCTGGATCGGGCTCGGGAGGCCGCGTACGCCC
>ERZ772955.682-NODE-682-length-24962-cov-35.201871_pt1 | contig 24962 bp, 23 predicted proteins | sample MGYA00511133_ERZ772955 | MGnify/ENA primary metagenome ERZ772955 (study PRJEB29015, sample SAMEA2737914) | human oral metagenome | biome: human oral; feature: human-associated habitat; material: dental | place: China | collected 2149 ... | reverse complement strand
TGGCGAAGTGGTGCGCCGACGAGGCGAGGAAACGAGGCTATACACTGAGTGCAGTGCAGGCGGAAACATTGATTGACCGTCTGGGTTATGATCAGCTGCGTTTGAGCAATTTTATTGAACAATTGTCTTTTGCCGGGGAAATTACCGATGATTTGCTTGATAAACTAACGCCTTTGGCGAAAACGGAAAGTGCTTTTGAACTGTTTACAGCAGCGCTGGCTGGAAATTCTGGCCGTATTCATGAAATTATCGCGTATTTGGAGGTTGAGGGAGGTGCAGAAAGCGCATACCAAACAATGGGGCTATTAGCGTCGCAGGCGGTCAATTTGAATGCTTTGGTATTGTCTGGCAATGATACTGGATTTGTCGCAGCGGATTTTTCAACCAGTCCGTATGCTTTACGGAAATTATCTTCTTACGCTAATAAAATCAATGCCAGCCAGCTGACGGTAGTAAACAAAGCGCTGTTCTATGCGGACTTACAAATGAAAACAACCAGCGCCTTGCCGTGGCTGCTGATAGAGACGGCGCTGATTGAGGTTGCTTTGGCAAGAAAAACGGATAAAATCTAGCGGAACTTTTGCTATTTAGCTGCTTCTAGCTTTACGCCGGCGTTTTTGGCTATTTTACTTAAGGCACTTTTACGACGGGCGACGGTATTTTTCTTAAGCAAGCCCTTTTTTACAGCGGTATCAAGCTCGCTTTGAGCGCTGGCCAGCGTTTTGGCGCTTGGGTTGGCATGGAAAGCTTTAACGGCAGTTTTAATATCTTTTTTAATGCCTATATTGCGTTCGCGGCGTTTGACGGTTTGTTTAGCGCGTTTTATGGCGGATTTTATGATTGGCATGGTACTCCTTAAAAGTTAATTTAATCTCTAATTTTTTATTGCTAATCAGGAGGAATTATACAGAAAATAGCCAAAATTGTAAAGAGGCGGTAAAACTATTGACTTTATGGTAACGCTTATGGTATAGTGGGGAGCAAGTCGTAGTTAGATAAAAAAACAAAAAATAGGAAAAAATATGGCTGATGGATCTTCAAAGCAGAGAATAATTGACAGCATCAAGGATGTTACCAATATTTTGGTGACGGTTAGCGCTAATCCGTCGGTTGATGAATTGTCGGCGGCGCTGGCGTTGACGATTTTTTTGAACAAGCTGGGCAAGCATGCCACGGCGGTGTTCAGTGGCGAAGTACCGCCAGCGATTTCGTTTTTAAATCCAGATAAGACGTTTGAACAGACGGCGAATAGTTTGCGCGATTTTATTATTGCGCTGGATAAAGAAAAAGCTGATCATTTGCGGTATAAAGTGGTTGACGATGCGGTGAAGATTTTTATTACGCCGTACCGCACGACGATTTCCGAGAAGGATTTGGAGTTCTCGCAGGGTGATTATAATGTTGAGCTGGTGGTGGCGTTGAATGTTGAGAATGGCGAGCGTATTGACGCTGCATTGACAGCGCACGGTCGAATTTTACATGACGCGATTGTGGTAACTATGACGGCGGGCGGCGTTAAGAGCGGTTTGGGGTCGGTTGATTGGCATGAAGATAGCGCGAGTGGTGTCAGTGAGATGATGGTTGAGCTGATTAACGATCTGAGAACGCAAAGTGCAGCACTGGATGAGCAGATAGCGACGGCATTGTTAACTGGTATTGTAGCGGTGACGAATAGGTTTAGTAATAATTTGACGTCATCTAGGGTAATGACGGTTGCTGCAAATCTGATGGCGATTGGCGCTAATCAGCAGCTGGTGGCGATGAAGATAGCCGAAAGCGAGGCTAGGGCTGAGCGTCCGCAAGCTATTGAAGAAGCGAAGGACCGGAAAAAACCGGGCGCAGATAAGAAGAGCTCGGAAAGCGAACAGGCTAGAGCTGACGGTGCATTGTCGATTAATCATGAAAAAGAGGGCAGCTTAGACGATGTTTCACATCAGACTATCCAAGAAAAACGGCATGAAGCAGCGCAATCGGCGCAAACTAAGCTAGCTCATATTGAGATGGTGAATAATTCCGCCGCGTCAAGCCAGGCAGATTCGACTGCTAGTAATGATGATAAAGAAGATGACGAGCCAGCCCCAGTAAAACCTCCAGAGATTAAGTTGCCGCCAGTGCAGAGTAGCGTAAAAACTTCGACGCCTGAGCCGATAGGTAGTACGCCGTTGATGGGCGGCACGTTGAATGCAACTACCGAGCAAGCGGCTAAGGATAAAGAAAGAGAATTGCAAAATAATCAGAATAAGACAATTTTGACACACGGCGAGTATATTGGGTCTAATGAGCCGTCATTTGGCGATACGCCGTTAAATGCCGCCATGGGCAAATCTGACGAGCCGCCGAAAATTGATCCGTTTGCAAATAACTCTTCGACGGCTGCTTTGCCTGGTATGGGAACGCCGGAAACTTCTCCAGCTTCTTCAGCGGACGAATCAATTATGGATGCGATCGCTAAAGATACAACACAGTTAACTGGTAAACCAGCAGCGTCGGCTTCACCGGCGGTTAACGACCGCGAATCCGCTTTGGCGGCGGTTGATGCTGCGCTTTCTGCTGCTCCTCCAGCTGCGGTTGCAGCTTCGCCGGTGCAGCCTGCTCAGGGGCCAATGCAGAGCGCAAGCAAATCAGCGACGCCGACATTAGCCGAGCTTGAAGCTGCTGCTCCAGCTTCATCTGCGTCAGCACTGCCGCCAATGCCAGACTTTAGTACGCTGCCGCCAATACCGCCAGCACCGACAGGAACGCCGGCTGGTTTGCCGCCAGTTCCGCCGCTGGGCGGCGGTATGCCTTCCGCTCCAGTGGCATCTGAACCTGCCGCTGCGCCGCAGAGTACAAGTTTTAATCCTTCGCAGTTTCAAATTCCAGGTCAGAAGTAGTTGATGGATGAAATATTGCTGATTGATAAGCCGGCGGGCATGACTAGCTTTGGCGTGGTGGCGCGCTTGCGCCGTGTCTTATCCAAGCAGGAGGGCAAGAAAGTAAAAGTCGGACATAGTGGAACATTAGATCCGTTTGCAACTGGATTAATGATTATAGTTACAGGTCAGATGTGTCGCCGGGCTATGGAGTTTACTAAGTTGGATAAGTGGTATGAAGCGGAAATTGTCCTTGGTATAGAATCAACAACTGGCGATCCGGAGGGAGAGCTATCCAGGATATCTGATAGAAAACCAGACAAAGGCGAGATTAAGCAAGTTCTCCAAAAGTTTACGGGTAAAATAGAGCAGACGCCGCCAGTTTTTAGCGCTGTAAAAGTTAATGGCCGGCGGGCATACCAGCTGGCGCGGGCGGGTAAAGAGGTTGATATCCCCAAGCGGACAATAACTATTTATGCTTTAGAATTGATAGGATATGACTATCCAGTCTTGAAGTTGCGGGCACATGTTTCCAGCGGTACATATATACGCAGCTTGGCGGCGGATATTGGCAAAGAGTTAAAAACTGGCGCTTACTGCCAGAATTTACGGCGAATTAAAATCGCTGATTATGACGTGAAAAATGCTAAGGTGCTGGCGGATTTTGGAATTCTGTCGTGAAGTGGTATTATCAGGATATGGGCAAGCATAAGGGTTTTACGATAGTTGAAATATTAGTTGTCGTTACAGTTATTGCTATTCTGGCGACGATTTCGGTAGTTTCTTATACGGGCATGACCGAACGTGCCAGGGATTCTAAGATTCGTTCCGTTGTGAAGACAGCGGGCGATGCTCTGCAGTTGTATGAAACGAAAAATAATAGCTTGCCGTCAGGACAAGGGAAATTTAACCAGGCAAATAGCGTAGATTCTTTGGCGCCGCAGTATCTTCAGCGTGGATATAGAGATGATGCCGTAAGTAAAAATTCTTCTAATAAAGATGATATTTTTCTTTGGTATCAGTGCAAGGATGGAAGCGGCGCAGTAACTGGCGTGGCGGTTTTTGCCTCGCTGAATAGTCCTACTAGCGACGAATCATCTCGAGTTGCTACGATAAAGGCTGATTGTCATATTGCTGCCAGCGTTCCTACTTCCGGTAATCCTGCATATAATTATGCGCAGGTGTTCTAGGTTGCGTTTACAGGTTAGGCTTGGTATAATTACAGGGCTATGATTAGCAAAGATAATAAAGCGAAAGCAATTGCTTTGACTCAGGTCAATAAAAACGACGTCGGTAGTCCGCAGGCTCAAGTGTCGGTTTTAACGGCTCGTATCAAAGAGGTCACGGAGCATTTGAAGGCGAATAAGCACGACTTCATGGCGCGCCGCGGCTTAGTCCAAATGGTTGGTAAGCGCAAGCGCTTGCTGAAATATTTGGAGCGGACTGATTTTGAGAGCTACAAAGCAGTTGTTGCCAAGTTAGGTTTGCGTAAATAATTCCTATTTAGCAAACTAGACTGCTTAAACCCCTTTGTTAGAAGGGGTTTTTGATTTATGATTAACATTTGGTTTGGCGATGATTACTTCGCGACCGTCGTTGGCACCGCCTAAAGTGCAGGAATAGAGGGTTAGTTGCGGCTGGGCGGTTCGTTGTTCGATTTCTACTGCTTCCGGCTTAACGCTGCGTTTTTCGCTGATAAGGTACTCGTAGCGCTTGCCGTTATAATCAACGATGATTTTATCGCCGATATCCAGCCGGTTGATATTATAAAATGGTGACTTTCTGAGTGTTTGCTGCGGGGTCATGCCCATAATAAAACGGTGTGCGGATAGAATAAAATTGCCGCCATCCTTCGGGTTACCGTTCTCTGGCTTGCGCCACCAAGCACCGTGTTCCATAACGCTGGCGGGACCGGTAAGATATGGCAAATTAATATCAATTTTAGGGATATAAAGGCGATTTTCAGTGATAGTTTGAGTTTGGGCCAGGCGTTTCGTTGTAGAGTTGTTCGCTGTGTCAATAAATTGCGACTGAAAAAGCGGTGTTAATATCGTAAACAGCATATACGCGCCCGCCAAAATCATGGATAGGGCTATAATGGCAGTAAGTAGACTTTTGGATTTGCGGGATTTGTTATTGTTCAGCTTGAGAGACATAGATAAAGTATAACATGATTGATGGAGGATGATTTGTTTGGTGGTTCAAGGGTTTGAGAGTTTTATATTTTGGCATGAAATTTGTTATAATAGAGCCAGTTATTGTTAACGCGGAAGTGATAGAGACGAGAATTTGCGGCGCGCGGCTTTGAATCGCCAAGCCTAGCCAAGACGATTTTTCATCCCTGTTACTTGCCGCGAAGAAAGGAGCTCTTTTATGAGTATTATTAACCCGAGCGGCAAGGAGATTTTTAGCGTTACCACCGAGCTGTGCGGCCGGCCGCTGACGCTGGAGGTTAACCGCGTCGGCTTTCGGACGACGGGCAGCGTGCTGGTGCGCTATGGCGATACGGTGGTGCTGGGCAGTGCTCAGGTAGGTAGCCGGCCGGTGCAGTTGGATTATTTTCCGCTGTCGATTGATTATGAGGAGCGGTTTTATGCGGCGGGTAAAATTTCTGGTTCGCGGTTTATCAAGCGCGAGGGTCGGCCGAGCGATGAGGCGGTGCTGATCGGCCGGTTGATCGACCGTCCGATTCGGCCGCTGTTCCCGAAAGGATATCGCCAAGAAGTGCAAGTCGTGGCGACAGTGCTGAGCATGGATCCGGATTTTCGTCCAGATATGGTGGCGATGATCGCGGCGTCGAGCGCCTTGATGCTGACCGGCACGCCGTTTGACGGGCCGGTGGCGGGCCTGCGGGTGGGCCGAGTGAATGGCGAGTTTAAGGCCTTTTTGACGCCAGAGGAACGTGAGCAATCTGATTTGGATTTGGTAGTAGCTGGCATCGAGAGTGGCATCACCATGGTGGAGGCTGGCGCCAAGGAGGTATCAGAAGAGATGATTGTTGATGCTATGGCCTGGGCACACCAGGTGATGCAGCCAGCGATTGCCTTGCAGCGAGAACTGGCGGCCAAAGTGGCGCCAGCTGCGCAGGAATATGAATTAGTTTTACCTGATGGAGCAATTCAGCAGACGGCCGACGAGTGGGTTGATGGCAAGCTGGGCGAGAAAGTCCGTCGGTCGTATCCGGAGCGCAACGAGGTGGTCAATGAGATTCGCTGGGCATTCCACGAAGCGATGGCCGAAAAGTTGGGCTTGAGCGCTGAGGAATACGACGAAGTACGCGACGAATACGATGAGGCGTTCACGCTGGCATTACACAAAGATGTTCGCCGCGGTATCGTAGAGGACGGCAAGCGCCCGGATGGCCGCGCTTTGACGGAAATCCGCCCGCTAAGCTCAGAGGTTGGTTTGTTGCCACGAGCACACGGTTCGAGCTTGTTTACCCGCGGCGTGACGCAGGGTATGAACATTGTGACTTTGGCGCCGCTGAGTTACGCGCAGCTGGTTGATACTATGGAGGTCAACGACGGCGAGCGGCGCTACATGCACCATTACAATGCGCCAGGTTATACGGTTGGCGAGGTTAAGCGGATGGGCAGTCCGGGCCGGCGCGAGATTGGCCACGGCTACTTGGCGGAACGGGCCTTGACGCCGGTGTTGCCGAGCGAAGAAGACTTCCCGTACGCTATTCGCAGCGTCACCGAAATTATGAGCCAGAACGGTTCGACGTCGATGGCAGCGACCTGTTCAAGCTGTCTGGCGCTGATGGATGCTGGCGTGCCTCTCTCGGCGCCGGTTAGTGGCATCGCTATGGGTCTGATGATGGACGGTGATACGCCGTACGTACTGAGCGATATTGCTGATGCTGAGGACTTTGCTGGTGATATGGATTTCAAGGTGACCGGTACAGCCAAGGGTATCACGGCGCTCCAGATGGATATGAAGGTGCATGGCTTGCCGGTGGCAGTGCTGCGCCAAGCGATTGAGCAGAGCAAGGCTGGCAGGGCGCATATTCTGCAACATATGCTAAGTGTGCTGGCTGCGCCGCGTGATCAGCTTAGCCCGTACGCGCCGCGGATTGAAAAGCTAAAAATTGATCCAGATAAAATCGGCGCGGTCATCGGCAAAGGCGGCGAGGTGATTAACAAGATTACCAGCGAGACTGGTGCCGAGGTTGATATTAAGGAAGACGGCTTGATCACCATCGCCAGTCCGAACGGCGAATCAATTGAGAAGGCGCTTGCTTGGATTAAAAGCCTGGTCGAAGAGCCAGAGGTTGGTAAAATCTACCAAGGCAAGGTTGTCAGCATCAAAGATTTCGGGGCCTTCGTGAATATTCTGCCGGGGATTGACGGGATGGTGCATATCTCGAAGCTGGCCGATCACCGCGTGGCTAAGGTGACTGATGTGGTCAAGGAAGGACAAACCGTTCGCGTGAAAATCACTGGCATTGATGAGCGCGGTAAGATCAACTTGACGATGATCGGGCTGTAAATGATATACTAGAAGAAGTTAACGAGGAGGAGTATGGATAATAGTAACAATCAGCAGAAGCAACAGCCAGTCCAGCAACCAGTGCCGCAGCCAGTACCTGGCGGTCAGCCGCCGATGCCCAGTCAAGCACCAGTGCAGCCTGGTATGCCGCCGTATCAAATGCCGCCAAAGAAGAAACTAAGCAAGGGCGCATTGTGGGGTATTATCGGCGGATCAATCGGTTTGGTGGTCGTGGTTGTGGCGGTAGTTTTAGCAGTTATCTTTTTGAGCGGTCCAAGCAAGGAAGATTATAAAGATTTGGTGTCGATGATTAATGGCTTTGATCGGTCAGCTGTTTCTGGCGGTACGAGTTCAGACCCTGATGATTATAAAAAGAACCTTGATAAGACTATAGAAAAAGTTGACGAGTATCATAAAAAAATTGATTCGCACAAAGCTCTTAAAGATAAAGAGTTAAAAACTGCCTATGATAAGTACATTGACGAATGGAATAAGAGTAAGAAACAGCTAGTAGAGTCTGCTGAAAGTATAAGTTCCTACAGAAAGTATGCAAAAGTGTGCAAAGCTTATGTAAGCGTGAGTTACACAACAAAAACTGGCGATGAAGTAGCTAAAGAATTTGACGAAAAGATGAAAGACTGCTCTAAAACGTTGAAGGATATGGAAAAATCAAGCAACTCAAAGGTGTCAGAATTTGCTAAGAGTATGTCAGAATACTACTCAGCATTGAAGAAATATTATGTAGACGTAGCGAAAAGATTTAGCAGTAAAGATACTTCATCGGCTTATCCGACATACCCGAAATATCCAAGCACATCATCGCTTATTTCATCCATGTCAAAAAGTACTGATATGAAAGCGTTGGACGATTCATATAAAGAATTTAAGAATATCCTAGAGGAAAAAGCTAATAAATAGTAGTCAGTTTTAGCATGATTATTAAAAACGCCTCGCCAGATGGGGCGTTTTTTGGTATACTTTTGGTATAAAAAAGAAAAAAGGAGAAATTCATGAATGAACAACCGCAACCGCCTCAAGTGCCATATCAGCCGGCGCCACCGCAAGGTCCGCCAATCCCACCTCAGCAGTATGGGCATTCGCAGCAGCAATTGACGCCGCCGCAACCGATGCCTGGCCCTCAGCCGCCGATGCCCGGTCAAGCACCAATGCAGCCGATGATGCAGCAGCCAATGCCGCCGTATCAAATGCCACCAAAAAGAGTGAATAAAGGTCTATTATGGGGGGTTATCGGCGGAGTTGTTGGACTTATTCTGATTATCGTAGCGATAGTCGTGTCCTTAATTATGTTCTCTGGTCCATCAGAAAATGATTATATGGAAGCGCAGAAAGTGCTGGATGAAGCACACCCCGCCTACTCAGATATTTCGGACAAAATATATGCTTTATTTTCGTCGAGCGGAAAAGGAACAAGCAACTCAAGTGCTGTCGATTCGCTGAAAAAATCAAAACAGACGCTGGATGAAAAATTTGACAAACTCAGCAAGATGAAAGCGATTACCGGTGATAAAAAGGTAAAAGAAAAATGGGATAAATTAAACGCTAAGCGCGATAAGTTCAATAAAATGATTGATTTTTCAATTGAACTGAGTGAAAAAGTGTTGCCGACATATTTTAAGGTGTTACAGATTGATAGCTATTCAACGGTTTCAGATATCAATAGAATGATTACTGACATTGAGAATATCTCTATCAGCGATGCTGATACGAAGCAAATGATGACAGAAGCGGCAAGTTATTTGAGAGCAGTAAGAGATTATGCGAATGCTAAAAGTTCAAGCAGCTACTCTTACGATTCAAATGCCTACGATAAATATATGGATGCTGCCGATAGGTTTGAAGCGGCGCATAAAAAATGGACCAATTCGGTCGACAAGCGGACTGATGAGGCGCAGATCAAGAATGAGGTAAACGATTTGATTGAAGAGTTGTCGCATAAAGGTAAAGATTCGTAAAAGGAAAACATGGCCGCCTCGCTTCAATTAGGGGCGGCTTTTATTGAGTTATGGATAAGCAAGCTGAATTAGACGCATTAGCGGCAGAAATTATAAAAGCTGGGATTTGCCCGGAGTTGGCGGCTCAAGCAACGCAGCTGGTGATGGGCGATGGCGATGCTGATGCTGATATTGTATTTATTGGCGAAGCACCGGGCAAGAATGAAGATTTACAAGGTAAACCGTTTGTCGGTGCAGCGGGGAAATTTCTCGACGAGATGCTGGCGGCAGCTGGTTTGCAGCGCCCGGACGTTTATATTACCAACATTGTGAAGTATCGGCCGCCAAATAACCGCGACCCGCTGCCAGAGGAGAAGCGCCAGTTTTGGCCGTATTTGATGCGGCAATTAGAGATTATTCAGCCAAAAGCGGTGTTAACTTTGGGGCGGCACAGTGGCGGCGGTTTTATTCCTGGATTAAGGATTAGCCAAGACCACGGCAGGCCGCGACGGGTGCGTTTGCATGAGTTAGAGTTTGTAGTGATTCCACTGTATCATCCGGCAGCAGCGTTATATAACGGCGGCATGCGCCAGACATTGATTGATGATTTTATGCGGGCGGCGGCGTTTGTGCAGCAGAATAATCCTGAATCGTAAGATTGACACGCTGGTAACCTATAGATATTTGCTCAAAAGCCGGGGCTTATTCCCAATTCGTTTATTAAACTCTTGCAAAAGCTAGCCTAGTGTAGTATAGTGGATAATCGATATCCACTATATCTAATTCATGAAAGGACTTTATGAAGCTATCAGGAGCTGTTGAACAAGCATGCTGTATTATGGCGATTTTAGCTGATCCGCAGCGAAAAGCGCCGATAACCAACGACGCTTTAGCAGAAAAGATGTTGGTTTCGCCGACATATTTGAAAAAAATTAGTCGTAAACTAGTGGTAGCAAAGCTAATTACCTCAACACAGGGCGCTGGCGGCGGTTTCATTTTGGCGCGGGAAATGAGCCAAGTAACGCTGCATGACGTGGTGCTGGCAATCGAGGGCGAAGCGCCGTTTTTTCAGCCTCAAGGAATTGTCGAAAGAGTGTTTGCGTCGCGGCCTCGCCAGGTGGAAATTGGCATGAATATGATTGAAAAAGTCTTTTCCGAGGCGCAAGAGAAGTGGAGCGAGTATCTAAAAACGGTAACGTTAGCAGACGTTGTCAAGGAGGTAATGCATGGTTGAAAAATTAAAACGGCTGTCAAGCAGACGCCGCGTCAATATGGTGCGAGCTGAGTGGCAGCATCTCTGCAAAAACAAAATATTGCTGCTGTCGATGGCGGTTATTTCGTTTATTCCGATTATGTACAGCGGTTTTTTCTTGGGGTCGATTTGGGATCCGTATGGGCAGGTGAAAAACTTGCCGGTGGCATTTGTCAATGAGGACAAAGGCGCGCAGCTGAACGGTCAAACGGTCAATATTGGGCAATCGGTCGAGCAAAAACTCAAAAGTAATCATGATTTGGGCTGGGAATTTGTAAATAAACAGCAGGCTGATGACGGAGTCAATAGTGGGCATTTCTATGCGGTGGTGACTGTTCCCACGGATTTTTCGGCAAAAGCGGCGTCGATTACTGCTACTCAACCGCAGCAGGCGGTGATTCGCTACACGACTACGCCAGCCAAGAACTATATTGGTTCGCTGGTCAGTAATCAAGCGGCTGAAAAAGTCAAAACGTCGGTGGCTGAGCAAATTACTCAGGCGTACGCTAAGGGTGTGCTGGAAAATATCGGTAAGCTCGGCGATGGTCTGGAAACGGCGGCGGGTGGCGCGTCCACCCTGCATGGCGGTTTGACGCAACTGCAAGCCGGCGCGCAGACGTATACTGGCGGCGTCCGGCAATTGGCGGTGAATCAGCGGGCGATGGCTAATGGATTAGCGCGGCTCGGCGATGGATCGCGCCAATTGCAGGCAGGCTTGGGGCAATTGTCGAACGGTTTGCCAAGCGAATCGCAAGTTGCGCAGTTAACAAACGGTATGAAACAGTTGCAGGCAGGCCTTAATCAATTAAATACCAGCGTGTATAATCCATCGCCGACGCTTGTTAATCAGCAGAGCAAAGTGCAGAGCGAAGCGCAAATTTTGGCGCAAACTATGCAAACGGCAGCAGCGGATTTGACGGCAGCAGGCGGGACGCTACAAACATTAGGACATGATGCGGTAGCTTCTGGCGGTTCGACAACCATAACGTTACCGCAAATTAGCCAGCTTTCCCAGGCGCTTAATAAAACGCAAACGATCAGTATTCAAGCGGCCGCGCTACTTAAAGATTTGCAGACACTTACTCAAAGTCTGTCAACGCAGCAAGCGCAATTGCAAACCGGTGTTTCTACGCTGAGCAACGGCGTTAACCAGCTGGCGCCGAATGCAGTCACTGCTCTTAATGGTTATAACAGCGTCAGAGCGGTGAATAATCAATTGCTGGCCGGCTCGTCATCGCTAACAAACGGTCTGGCGCAGGCGCAAACTGGCAGCCAACAGCTAGCAAATGGCGCGCGGCTGTTAGATAGCCGCTCTGATGTACTGACGAATGGCGCTTCGCAATTGGCGGGCGGCGCGGATACTTTGGCTGTGAAATTGGCGGATGCTTCCCGGCAACTCAAAATACAACCAACTGGCGCAGCCATCCAGCAGCAAATGGCGAATCCGGTGAAGTCGGAAACGACCAAGCAGGGCGACGTGCCGAATTACGGCTACGCGCTGGAGCCGTACGTGTTGTCGCTGAGCTTGTTTGTCGGGGCGATTGCTCTGAATATTATTTATCCAATCCGCAAAACTTTTGCCGAGCAAGAAAACGCTTTTCGCTGGTGGCTGGCCAAAGCTTCGGTTACTGGCGTAGCGGCTTTCGTTCAGGCAACAATTTTGATGCTGATCATGGTTTACTGCCTGGGCCTAGTGCCAGATCATCCGGTGAATTTCATCGGGGCGATTTATTTGACATCGTTTGTCTACATGTCGATCGTGTCGCTCCTGGTAATTGTGCTGGATAATCCAGGACGCTTCCTGGCGATGGTGTTACTAGTATTACAGCTGGGGTCAAGCGAGGGAACATTCCCGATTCAAACAGCCAATGGCTTTTTCCAGGCGGTCAATCCGCTGGTGCCGATGACTTATTCTATTCGGGCGTTGCGCCAGGCTATTTCGGGAGGCTTAGGCAGTTCGTTCTATAGTGATAGCATGTGGGTACTAGCTGGATTCTTACTGGCGGCTAACTTGTTGACAATCGGTTTCTTTATCTACCGCGGCAAGCGCAAATTCGCTCATACTTCGGTAGATGGCGACGATTAATCCTCTTTGAAGCTTTTAGAAAATGCCAGCGTCTTTGGGAAAACGGCGCTGGCATTTTAGTTGGCGTAGGGTCATTTTTGACAAAATACGGGCAGTTTGCTAGAATAAAGCTACTAACGAGAGGGATTTCTAGCGAGTAAAAGCACCTCTCTACCTGGTTTTTAGATTATTGTAATAAAAAAGGAGTATAACAATATGGGTCAGCGGCGACTGGCAACACCGCAGAAGGACGATGCTAAAAAGCGTCCGCAATCAAAAAAGAGTAATAATGCAGTATTAAATAACACCACCACTCGCAAAGGCGAAGTGTTTCGGGCGCAGCGGCGGACGAGCGAGAATGTTAACCTCAGGGCATCGCAGCACGTGATTGATATACCGGTTAATAAGTCGGTTTATAACGGCTATGGCGGCGAACAATTTAGCGCCAAAATGCAGCCAAAGCGCACTCGCGGCGGCAAGCCAAAACTACGGATTATCCCAATCGGCGGTGTTGGCGAAATGGGTATCGGTAAAAACATGAATGCCATTGAGTATGATGATGAGATTATCGTTGTGGATATGGGCTTTTTGTTTCCAGGGAGTGATTATCCAGGCATCAATTACATCACGCCAGATATCACATGGCTAGAAGAAAATAAGCACAAGATTAAGGCGCACGTGTTCACTCACGGACACCTTGATCACATCGGTTCTTTCCGGCACTTTATTCACCGGATTCCAGCACCGGTGTACGGGTCAAAGTTTACTATCGGCATGCTGGACAAGTCGATGGCTGATGCGGATACCGATTTTCAGCCAGACTTTCGGGTGATGGACCCATTGAGCCACGAGATTGTTCAAGTGTCGAAGCACTTCTCGGTGGAGTTAGTGCGAGTAAACCACTCTATTCCTGATTCGACAGCGGTGATCATCCGGACGCCACTGGGTGTAATCATTGACTCTGGTGACTGGCGATTTGAGGAAAGTCCAGTTGACGGTCAGAAATTTGACCTCAAGCGGATGACTGAAGTTGCATCCAAAGAGGGCGTTCTGATGTTCATGAACGAATCGACCAACTGTGAGTCGGCTGGTACGCACACGCACACTGAGTTTGATATTCAATATTCCATTGGTCAGGTGATGGATAAATTCAGTAACAGTCGAGTGATTTTGAGCTGTTTCTCATCGCAGGTGCACCGCTTGCAATTGATTTTGGAGGAAGCGCACAAGCACGGACGCAAGGTGGCATTTGCCGGCTTTTCAATGATTCAGAACCTGGAAGTGGCGCTGCGTTCAGGAACCATTAAGATTCCGAAAGACACTGTCATGAAGATGGAAGATATCATCAAGCTGCCGGATAGCCAAATCACCGTGGTTTGTACTGGTTCGCAGGGTGAGTTTAATGCCGTGTTGAGCCGTATGGCGACTGGCGCGCATAAATACATGAAGATTAAAGGCTCTGATGTGGTGGTGTTTAGCTCTAATCCGATTCCGGGCAATGAGAAAAACGTGGTGCGAACGGTTGATGGTTTGATGCGCGAGGGTTCTGATGTGATTCAGAACGGCAAGACGCACTTGACGGGGATTGGGCCGCTGCACTTGTCGGGTCATGGCTATTACGACGATCATATTAAGCTGATTAACGCCTTGAACCCGACGTACTACATGCCAATTCACGGTGAATTCCACATGCTGGTGCACAATGCGCGGCTGGCAGAGAAAGAGTGCGGTATTCCTAGGAAGAACATCTTTGTGTGCGACGCTGGCGATATTATTGAAATTGATATTGAGCGGCAAGCTAAGAAAGCCGGTCGGATTCAGGCTGGTGGCGTGATGTATGATGATACGGGTGCTATTGTGTCTGAGGTGGTATTGAAAGACCGCATTCATATGTCTCAAGAGGGAATGTTTGTGGTGGTATTGACGGTGCAGCGCGGCACGGGGCGGCTGTTGACTAGCCCGGACATTATTTCCCGCGGCTTTATCTATCTGCGTGATTCCGAGGAATTGATGAATATGATTCGTCAGTACTTGAAACAGAAGGCAGCACGTAGTTTTGCTGGCAAGTACGACCTTGATGTGGTAAAGAAAGAAATTAAGGATGAAATTACCCATATATTATATGACCAGACCAGGCGGACGCCGATCGTTATCCCGGTGATTAACGAAGTTGGTGGTTTGAAAACGGTAAAATCGGCTACTGCTTCGAGTAGCTCTACCGCAAAGACACCGGTGCACAGCAAAAAACCTGCCGCCGCTTCAACAGAAGAGCCGAAAATGACTCTACCAACCATGCCGCGTCGCCGTTTCCCGCGCCGCCAGGTGCCAGACACCGAGGCGAATGATACGAAGGCTCGGGAACGACATGACGTGCGGGCATATTAACGTGTATAATAAATAAGTATGGTAAAGAAACGAAAGGTAGCTAAAAAGGCAGCTCCTACTAAACCGCAGCATAGTTTGCCGGCGGGTTTTTGGTCGCAAGTCGGCGCGGTGTTGCTGATTTTGTTTTCTTTGCTGCTGGTAGTGGCGTGGTTTGGTGTTGGCGGTCCGGTGCTTAAATGGATTGATACAGTGTCGCTGCAGGCTGTCGGCTATACGATGTATGCTTTGCCGATTTTGCTAATCTATTTGGCAGTGGAAACCTTTCGAGCGGAGGGCAATCAGCTGCCGCTAGCTGTTAAGTTTGCGGCGGTTTTGGAGATTGTTTGGTTTTCTGGTTTGTTCGGCTTGCTAAAAACCGCGTCGCGTCCAGAGTCTGGTGGTTTCGTCGGCGATTCAATTAATATGGGCGTTCTACAAATGGTTGATTCGGCAATTGCAGCCATAATTTATTTAGTCTTAATTTTTATTACTGTGCTGTTTATTACTCAAACGTCACCATTTACGGTATTCAGTAGAGTTTGGGAAATGATAAAAACTGACAGATCTGAAAACGATAAGAACCGCTCGGTAATGAAACAGGCGGCAAAGCGTGATTCTGGCGATAAATTGGGCGACATCAAGCTGAATGCTGGCGTGCCGATTATTGACACCGCTAAAGAGAAGAAAAGTTTACTAAAAAGTAGTAAAAAGCAACTGCCGCACCCGGAAAAGGCGGAAGAGCAAACTGCTTTGGTGGCAACTCGGGATCCAAACTGGCAGCCGCCAAGTTTGGAATTGTTAGAGAGGAACGAAAGCGGTGCTGATGCCGGTGATACGCGCCAAAACGCGCAAATTATTCACGATACGCTGTCGGAATTTAATATTGATGCGGAAATGGGTGATATTAACGTCGGGCCAAAAGTGACGCAGTATACCTTAAGACCGCCAAGCGGCGTGAAGTTAACGCGAATTACGGCGCTGGAGACGAATATTGCGCTTAACTTGGCAGCGCAAAGCCTAAGAATTGAAGCGCCGATTCCTGGACAAAAAGCGGTGGGTATAGAAGTGCCAAATCGTAAAGCTGCTGACGTGCGCTTATATGGCACGCTCAATTCTAAACAATGGAAATCTGCCCGCGAACAGCTTAGCTTTGCTATTGGCAAGGATATTTCCGGACAGGTGGTGGTCGGCGAGCTAGGTAAAATGCCGCACTTGCTGATAGCTGGACAGACTGGTTCAGGTAAGTCGGTGATGATTAATACGCTGTTATCTAGTTTGCTTTATCGTAATAGCCCAAGCGATATGAAGCTGATTTTGGTTGACCCGAAACAAGTGGAGATGGCGCCGTATGAGGACATTCCGCATCTGCTTACGCCTGTTATTACCGAACCGGAAAAGACGATTTCGGCACTGAAGTGGGCGGTTAATGAGATGGAACGGCGATATAAATTGCTGGCGGCAGAAAAAATTCGCAATATTCGAGATTATAATAAAAAGTTGCAGTCGCGCGCTAAAAAGATTGCCATCGCTGACGAAAACGGCAATGTCCAGCAGCATGAGGACGGTTCGATGCCGTACATCGTGATCGTGGTGGATGAAATGGCGGATTTGATGATGATCGCCAAGCGTGATGTTGAAGCGCTGATCGTGCGGTTGGCGCAGAAGGCCCGTGCGGTTGGTATTCATCTGGTGCTGGCGACGCAGCGGCCGAGCGTTGATGTGATCACTGGTTTGATTAAAGCGAATGTGCCAGCGCGTATTTCGTTTACGGTTGCTAGCCAGGTGGACAGTATGACGATTTTAGACCAAGCGGGCGCCGAAAAGCTGCTGGGCCAGGGTGATATGCTATTCTATACGCCAAGCATGAGTAAGCCGAAGCGTATCCAGGGTGCGTGGGTAACCGATGATGAAGTGAATAAAATAACTGATCATTTGCGAATGCAGATGGCGCCGCAATATAACGATGAGGTGGTGGCGCAGCCGGTACAGTTGAACGGCAAGGGCGGCGTGATAATGGATTTCTCTGAGGGCGGCGATGATAAATTTAAGGATGCGGTACGCGTGGTGGTTGAGCGGCGTAAGGCTTCGACAAGCATGTTGCAGACGCGTTTGGGGATTGGTTACCAGCGGGCGGCGCGAATTATTGAGGAAATGGAGGAGCGGGGTATTATTAGTGCAGCGAACGGCTCAAAGCCGCGCGATGTCCTGATATCTAGCGTTGACGAGTTAGATATCTAAGCTCGGTGTTCTCTATGGCGCGGCAGGTGTTTTGCCTAATAATTATTTAACAACTGGATTCATATTCGCCGAGTATTGTTACGTTATGTTCGGCGCTTCTGATTTCGTCAACAGCCTGATGAAGTCGGTTTCCTGCTGCGTCAACTGTTAGAAAAAACTTATATTTCCAAGGCTGTCCAGCGATAGGCTGAGAATGAAGGCTAGCTAGATTTATATTCTGGCGGGCAAAAATTTGGAGAACCTCGGCCAAACTGCCAGCGTGATGGGCAGTAGTTACAACCAGGCTGGCGCGGTTAGGGTTTTTCGGTGACATATTCGGATCAAGGACAAGGAAACGGGTTAGGTTATCATCGGAATCCTGGATGTTTGTTCGGAGAATTGGCAAGTTATATAAGTCCGCCGCCGCTGCGCTGGCAATTGCCGCAATTTGCGGATTTTGCTGCTGTTTGACAAATTCGACAGCGCCAGCAGTGTCAAAGAATTCAACTTGAGAAGCGTGCGGTAGAAAATCTTGCAGGAATTTTTGGCATTGGGATAGGGCGACCGGATGCGAATATACTTTTGTAATGCCGGGTAGTGTCGCACCTGGTAAAGTGATCAAATTTTGGCTAATGCGTAGCGTGACTTCACTGGTAATAGGGGCTGTACAGCTTTCAATTTGCCGGTAGGCTTCGTTAATGGTGCCATGAATAGTATTTTCGATGGCTACAATGATGGCGTCGGCCTTGCCCTCACGGTAGGTTCTAAAAACATCGCCGAAGGTATCGCAAGGTATAATTTCAATATCTGAGCCGTATTGTTTATGGGCGGCCTGTTCATGAAACGAGCCAGCTTGTCCTTGGATGGCGATACGCATGCTAGTATCATAGTACACTCTTTGGCTGTCGGCAATGGCTACAGTAGGGTGTAATATTGCAAATGCGGAGTAATGTTGTATGACTATTGACAATTATAATAAAATATGCTAGCATTGACAGAGCAAAATTAAAGCAAGGAAAGACGAAAGAAGAGTTCAATATGCCGCGACCAAAGCAAAAATCACCAGAGCAATTTATCGTTTCATCGCCAATTGGCGAAAAGTTAGTAGGGAAGGTATTTGAAAGAAAACCAGCCTCTGGCGAAAAGTTAATTTGGGGGGGTATTTGAAAGAAACCTCGTCTCTGGCGCGCTTCGCCTTATTGAAATAAACGGCAAACCGCAGGAGCTTAGCAAATTAGGCAACAAAGAAGAAAAAATTAAGGGAACGTTAAAAAGCGGCTATTTCGGTATTATAAAACCTGATTTCATAAACCCTAAATCAAAAGAACCTGAACCAAACAAATTATATATTAATGCAGAAATTGAGGGTCTGCTGATTCGCCGAGATGAAGTGCCGGCGTCATATTTTGAATTACAAAGACGGATTGCGCGCGAACGCGGTTATGGCGACTTCGAACTTACCGACAGGCAAAAAGAAGAAGATGTTAAAAGGCTGCGAGCAGATCAGAAGGAAAGTTTAATGAGGTGGTCTGGCTATTTGCGCAGCAAAGAAAACGGACACTCCTATCCTGATTGGTTTAAAGTATATGTTTGGGAGTCGCTCAAAAAGATGGGTGAATTTGACGAAGAAGGCGGCAAATTTAAAAAGCGTACTAAATCTACCGTGGCGCCGTGGCCAGAATTGAACGCTGAGGCGTTGTCATATGTATATGACAATGTAAGCAAAGGCGTTATTCAAGGTGAAGACATTGAAGATAAGCAAATGGCGGAGTTACTAAACAGAGGAAACTTCGCAGCTATGTACGCATATGCTATATATAGCACCGAAGTTGGCGGTTTAACGCCAGAGCTGCGTGAGATTACTAATGGATCTTGGGTAAAGTATGATCAGATTGAAGGAGAATATAGTCCGAATTATAGCCACCGCCGTACTAGGCGAGGGTGTGAGGCTACGGACGAAAGCCCTGTAGATAATAGCACTGCTATGCGGCTTGCTGGATCTCTACAGGGAAAAGGTGCAGGGTGGTGCACGGCTGGCACGCACACTGCGGCGCATCAGTTGTCAAGAGGAGACTTTTATGTCTATTACACGCCGGATAATGACGGTAATGATAAGATGCCGCGCGTCGCGATTCGCATGGAAGGCAATCAGGTTGCCGAAGTTCGCGGTATTGCACCCAGGCAAAATGTAGAAGATAACTTATTGGATGTTGTCGCAGAAAAGCTTAACACGCTGCCGGGCGGTGGCGAATATTTTAAGAAAGTCGAGCAAATGCGACGGCTAACAGAAATTGATAATCGTGTTAAAGCTGGCGGCGAGTTAACGGCGGACGATCTTGAATTTTTATGGTTCGGCGAAAGGATTAGAGGGTTTGGCCTATATGAAGACAGCCGCGTTGACAAGCTTTTAGAGAATAGGTGTCGTGAAGATGACTTTGATTTTGTACTTAGGTCTGCTGGCGATGTTGACGAATTAGCTGATAGGATGAGTATTGAAAAACTTTTCCCAGAGGAGATTAGTAAGCTTCTTGAGATTGAAGCGAATGCGGACGATATTGCATCTCGTATGGACCATCGTGAAATTAGCTATCTTTTTTCAGATCTTGCTTCGGCTGGGGCTGACATGGAGGCGATGCTCATCGTCTTTTATTGAGTATCCAGAGTTTTTCATAGCACATCTTAACAGCTTTATTGAGGTAGGAGTTAAGGAGGTTGACGACGATGATGCAATAGCTGGACTTCTTTCGCGGTTTAAGCCTGTGTCGTTAAGGCAGTATATTTATGACGCAGAAAATTTTGGACATAAACCGCACCCGATGGTCGAAAAATATGTTTACGGGTAGTAGCTATGCCCTGATTCGATTCTTTCTGGATCAGGCGGATTTCATATGGTAAACAGCACTAATTTAGTGTATAATTATCCCTGTATATTAACCTAAGGTTGCGTGAGACAGCGTAACCATCCGTACGGATTCCAAAGGAGGAAACATGAAAGAGTACGAGCTGACTGTTCTTATTCATCCGGATTTAGAGTCTACTTTAGATTCGGCGCTGGATAAGGTTCGCGGCTTAATCACCAGTAATGGCGGTGAAATTGTCAAAGAAGATAACTGGGGTAAGAAAAAGCTGGCTTACCAGATAAAGCGGGAAGATTTTGCAATCTATGTTTGCTTTGACGTTAAGCTGCCAAGCGATGCACCGCTTAAAATATCAAATATTTTGAATATTACTGATGAAGTTTTGCGCTATTTGTTAGTTAAAGTTGATGAAAAAACCCGTAAAGCCTTAAGCGAGCAAAAAGAGCAGGCAGAAAAAGCTGCCGCTGAGGAAGTGTTAGATAAAGATTAGCCGTTTATTTTATTAACTAAAAAGAGAGGGTAAAATTATGGCAAGAAGTATCAACCAAGTTATTCTGCTCGGCAGGCTAACGCGCGATCCGGAGCAGCGGACAACCGCTTCCGGTAAGAATGTCGTCAGCTTTAGTATCGCAGTGAGCCGAGCGACTCAGGATGACCAAGCAGATTTTTTCAATGTGACTGCATGGGAAAAGTTGGGTGATTTGGTTATGCAATACCTGAATAAAGGCCGCCGCGTACTTGTTCAGGGGCGCTTGCGCCAGGATAGCTGGGAAGATAAGGATACTGGCAAACGCCAGAGTAGGATTGAGGTTGTGGCGACGGACGTAACATTTTTGGACGGTCCGGCTAATGATAACAGTTCTTCTACAACTTCTGCGGCACCGAAAAATAGCAAAAGAGAGGAAGCGGTGACAGAGATCGACGATAAGCCGATTGATTTGAGCGAGATTCCTTTCTAGTATAATAAGGAGTTTATATGGCAAAAGTAAAGAAAAGTACGCCGGTAGTTTTTGACTATAAAGACGTCAAGACTTTAATGCGGTATATTAACGCTTATGGGCAGATTGAGCCAATTGGTAAAACTGGACTAAGCGAAAAACAGCAGCGAAATTTGGCAGTAGCGATCAAGCGCGCCCGCCATCTTGGCTTGTTGCCATTTGTTGCCAACAATTAATAGTAAATTAAGGTAATATCTCGCTGCTGTTCTATTTTGGCAGCGGGATATTTTGTTAGGAAGGTAAAATGTATCAACCAACAGATTTGAAAAAAGGTACGGTGTGCCAGATTGATGGTAAGCCGTATAGAGTAGTAGAGTATAGCCAAAAAGTAATGGGCCGCGGCGGATCGATTGTAAATGTTAAGCTGAAGAATTTGATTGACGGTAGTGTAATACCTAAAACATTCAAAGGACAAGAACGAATTGAAATGGCAGAAGTGAGTAATAAAACGGTTCAGTACCTGTATAATGATGGCAGTAATTTCTTTTTTATGGATCCAGAAAGCTTTGAGCAGTTTGAATTGCCGGCAGATATTGTGGACAATGCCAGCAACTTTTTGAAGGAAGGCGATGAGCTTACTTTGCAGTTTTTTGACGGCAAGGTTATTAATGTAGAATTGCCAAAAAACTTATATTTGAAAGTTACGTATACGGAAGATGTCGTTAAAGGCGATACGACTTCGTCGGTTATGAAGGATGCAACTATGGAAACAGGATTGGTAGTAAAAGTTCCAGCGTTCATTAAGCAGGGAGATATTATTAGCGTCGATACTTCAACTGGTGAATATCGCGAACGTAAAAAATAATTATAAGCTAGCACGAATTTAGTAAAAAGCGCCGTAAAGCAGCAAGCTTGGACGGCGCTTTTTTATTGCGTGGTGTTTGCGATAAGATTGAGCCGTTTCAAGCGTAAAATGATAGATTGTCGGGATTTATTGTCTTGTTGAGAAGGTGCAACTAGGCATGAAAAAACGACAAGCATAGCTGTGTTGAGCAAAATAAGTGTTCAATTGGGGTTTTGTTTATTTTTGATAAAACTTACTGTTCTTGGAGCGATATGGTTGAGAAATACGATAATATTACGTTGTTATTTATACAACTATATGTAAAAAGAACAACAGAATCTTTAATTAGATGATAAAAATACAACATTGTATAAAATACAAAGAAACTATCCTACACTCGCTAGTATTTAGCAAGTACATACGAATAAAGTAGCTGACGAGATAAAGCAGATATGTTAAAGATATTAGTAAAAGGGCAGTGTAAAATAATCAACGATGTGTATATAACTACGTTGTTAGAAAAGCCACGTTACAATTGATGACATATTTACATCAATTGTAGTAAAAATAACCTCATGGACTATTGCTGGCGAGTTGACTGCCAATTTATGGGTCGCGCGGTATTTTCGGTGATGACCCGCGACATTGAGCGGATTATGTATCCATAGTAGAATTGAGGAATGAAGCAACGGTTAGATAAATTGATGCTGGCGCGCGGATTGGTAGGTTCGCGTTCGGAAGCCGAGAATTGGATTCGTTTGGGACGTGTGCGTGTTGGCGGACAGACGGCAGCCAAGCCAGGATTGTTCGTTGATGAATCGGCGCCGATTGAATTAGCAGCGTCAGAGCGTTATGTGTCGCGGGCCGGACTAAAATTGGCGGGCGCGGCGAAAGCTTTTAATTTGGACTTTCATGATAAGACGGTATTGGACATTGGCAGCAGCACTGGAGGCTTTACCGATTTTGCGTTGCAGCACGGCGCGAAGAAAGTATACGCTGTGGATGTTGGCACCGATCAACTGCACCCGAGCTTACGCGGCAATAAACGAATTGAGTTGTATGAAAAAACTGACATTCGGTATTTTGTGCCAAGTGAAATTCCGGATATGGTAGTGATTGATGTATCGTTTATTAGCTTGCGGCAAATTTTGCCGCACGTTGCGAAAATCGTTGATAAAAATACAACGATAGCAGCAATGGTTAAACCGCAGTTTGAGGCGCAGCGCCAACAGTTGACTCGCGGCGGTGTCGTCAAGAATGACGGTGTGCGGCGAGCAATCTTGCGTGGGTTCGAGCAGCGGGCACGTGCTAATTTCATAATTATTGATAAAGTAGACAGCGAAGTAAAAGGTGCGCACGGCAACTTGGAACGGTTTTATATATTGAGAAAAGCTGGAAGTTGTTAGCGGCTTATGCGGCTGGTCGGTGATTCGCTGGCAAATTGGCCTGAGCTATATCAAATCTAAGCGATTAAATGCTAAATTATTTACTAACGTTAAATCTAAACTCAACTACATCATCTGGCTGCATGACGTAAGTTTTACCTTCGGTGCGGATTTTGCCGGCGGCGCGGGCATTAGCTTCTGAGCCAGCAGCAATTAAATCATTGTAGTCAACAACTTGAGCAGCAATAAAACCGCGTTCGAAATCGGTGTGAATGACGCCGGCAGCTTGCGGTGCTGTCCAGCCCTGGTGGATTGTCCAGGCGCGAACCTCTTTCGGTCCGGCGGTGAGGTAACTTTGTAAGCCCAGCGTGTCGTAGGCGGCGTGGATCAATTGTACTAATCCTGTTTCCTTAATACCGTAACCTTCAAGTAATTCTGCGATCTCATCAGAAGAGAGCTCCTTTAATTCTTCCTCAATTTTGGCGCAAATGAACAGTGAGCGGGCAGGTGCGACCAGGGCGCTTAAAGTTGATTGTAGACTGGTGTCAGTTAGACCGTCCTCTGTTACATTAAACGCATAAATTACGTGTTTAGCGGTTAACAGGTCTAAATCGGCGATTTTTTCATAATCAATAGAAGGCAGGGCGGACAGTGGTGTGCCGGCCTCAAGATGTCGCAGCAAGCTTTCGAGATAGCCAACTGTTTCGCGTGCCGTTGGGTGAGCCTTGGCTTCTTTTTGTAGTTTAGGCAGGCGATTTTCAATCGTTTGTATGTCTGCCAAAATCAGCTCGGTGTTAATAATCTCGATATCAGCGTTCGGATCAACCGCCGAACCATCGTGGCGCAAAATATCGTCATTTTTAAAAGCGCGCACTACATGAACAATAGCATCACACTGGCGGATATTAGCTAAAAACTTGTTACCTAGCCCCTCGCCCTTGGAGGCGCCAGCAACCAGGCCTGCGATGTCAACAAACTCAACGGTGGCTGGCAGAATTTTTTCAGAGCCATATAGCTCAGCCAATTTTTCTAGCCGCTCGTCGGGTACCGGTACGATGCCAGTGTTTGGTTCGATAGTGGCAAAAGGATAATTGGCCGCTAAAATATTATTATTAGTTAAAGCATTAAAAAGCGTGGATTTACCAACATTCGGCAAACCGACAATTCCGATAGATAAACTCATGATAGCTATTATAGCAAAATACTTGCGATTTATAGATGACTGGGTTACCATAAGTATTATGAAGAATAAGGCGATAATATTTATAAGCATACCAGCCATTGTAATGTTTATCTGTGTTGGACTTATTCTATCGGGTTATTTATACGTTGGTATGAAAAGTCCGTCTCAGGGAGTTGTTTTGTCCAGTGCTCAGTCGGCTTGCGGGCAAAGCAGGGTTGATGAGTTTAAAAAGATCATTGATTCAAGCAGCGGATACGATCAAAAGTCGTTTGATGGTATTGTCAGCGACATAAAATCAAAGGCAGACTATGATAAGAATCCGGTTTGTAATTATATAGTATTGTATCAGGCAAGCCTGGGTGACGATAAAAATCAGATAAAACAGCTGAAAGAAACATTTGAAAAATCCATTAATGAGTCTAACGATACAGGTCTGTTATATAAAATTGGAGCTACAAGCAATAACATAGATAAATTGACAGATAAAAACAGTATAGGTAGAGGATAAAGTGAAACGAACACACCTGTTTGTATTAACTAGCGGTATCCTTTTTACTGCAG
>ERZ772955.677-NODE-677-length-25063-cov-9.999680_pt1 | contig 25063 bp, 19 predicted proteins | sample MGYA00511133_ERZ772955 | MGnify/ENA primary metagenome ERZ772955 (study PRJEB29015, sample SAMEA2737914) | human oral metagenome | biome: human oral; feature: human-associated habitat; material: dental | place: China | collected 2149 ... | reverse complement strand
TACTTCCTTACCTTTTCTGTCCTTGACAGAGAATTCATAAACTGTTCTCATTTCTTGTTTGTTTTATCTTCTGCTTTTAATAAGAAACTAAATTATTATGTGTTGCAAATGTACTAATTTTATTTGTTTCTCCCTGCATTGTTTAAAAGTTTTTATGGCTAATTCGCTAAAACGTATCAATATATGTCCAGAAAGGATGATAGGGATTTCCCTATTACTAAATAGTGTATTTACATTAAGATTATTAGTTAATTGCTGTACTTTTGCATCAAACAAGTAACAGAAACTATAATATTAAAGGATAAGCTTATGAAACGAGTTGCGAAATTATTCTTAGCCCTTGCAGTAGTTGCAAGTCCTATGTTTTTTACAAGTTGTGATGACTATGATGATAATGGTTATTACTATTACAACGATTTAGTTAGTCGTGCAGTACGCAATTATCGTTATGATTATCCTAATGGTTCCGACTATTACACAGCTTATAACTGGTTCTATGCTAATTATCCAGAAGCCTATACCAATGAGTTCTATGCTTTCATGGATGCTATAGGCAGTAGCCGTAATGCTTATTGGAACAGCTATAATAACGGCAATTATAACTGGAATAACAATTACAATAACCAGTACAATTCCTCAAATAACCAACTAGTTGCAGAGGCTCAAACACTAACAGGCGAATGGGAAGGCGACATGGTTTATGAGTACACTGATGATAAAACTCACCAGCGTGTGCGCGATCAATTTAAAGCTAACATGAAGTTCTTCCAGTATGACTCTTCTACAAATTCTTTAAGTGGTAATGGTGTTGAAGTTGATACTAACTCAAAGGGTGAAACACAAACGCTTAACTTCTCATGGTATGTGAACAATGATGGTAACATTTATATCAAATATACCAAGTCAGGTACTATATTCGTATTGGATAAGAATAAAGGAAAGGACGGCTTCCACTTAGGTTATGAACAGGGTAAAGGTTATGACACCTTCTTCGGTACAGGTTATAGTACAAATACCACAGAAGTTCTCAAGTTCAATCTCGCACGTCAGAGACCGGCTTCTGCTAAGGCTAGCACACTCTCTACAAGAGTTGCAAGTCAACACACTTCGTTCGGTAAGGCAACTCAGAACGATTTTGCGAAGTTCAAGACAGATGCAGTTAGTCGTCTACACGAGAGATAATAGCAGTAGAATCGCTTTTCTATAGCTTCATATATATTAATTAGAATCCCTCTGACTGAGAAGTTAGAGGGATTCTTTGCTTCAATAAATTGTTATAATTGTTTGATACACTTTCTTTTATGACAATTTTTTTGTACCTTTGCAGCCGTTTGACTTCATTGTTGGAATGGAATCATACGTGTGATTGGAAGTGAAATGAAGAAAAGTATTCAATTTTTAAAGGACTGGACCTTACCTGTATCGATAGCCACTGGTGCAGTATTATACCTTCTCTTTGCGTTTATCCCTGCATTGGACAACGCATCGAGCATCCTTGCTCCAGTCTTCAATGCTATCCTTCCCTTATTTATGTTCCTTGTCCTTTATGTCACCTTCTGTAAGGTTGATTACCATAAACTACTTCCCGTGAAGTGGCACTTGTGGGTAGGACTCTTCCAATTAGTTAGCGTAATTATCATAGTTGGATGGATCATGTACTTCCACGCTACGGGTAAAGCTTTAATTCTTTTAGAAGCTATACTCACCTGTATTATAGGACCTTGCGCCTCAGCTGCAGCCGTCGTTACACAGAAAATTGGAGGTGACTTGACAGAGATGGTTACTTACACTTTCATTTCAAATTTCATTTGCGCTATTCTTATTCCAATTTGTTTCCCTTTGATAGAAACGAACATGGGCTTTACTTTTACTGGAGCCTTCTTGCTCATTCTTAATAAAGTGAGTTTAGTGCTAATCGTACCAATGCTATTGGCATATATTACAAAGCACTGGCACTTGTTACGCCCCCTCTATAGATGGATTATTAATGTGAATGATCTAAGTTATTATCTCTGGTGTGCGTCCTTACTGATTGTTTCTGGAACAACCGTTAAGAATATTGTCCATGCTAATGTAAGTGTTTCTTTCCTCTTACTCATAGCTATTTCGAGTTTGGTGCTCTGTTTGTTACAATTTATAGCAGGAAAATCAATAGGAGCCTTCTTCCATAATGCAGTCAATTCTGGACAAGCTTTAGGTCAGAAGAATACAACCTTTGCCATTTGGATAGCCAACACCTATCTTAATCCGCTCTCCACGGTAGGACCAGGATGTTATATCCTTTGGCAGAACATTATTAACAGCGTTGAAATTTGGCATTACTCAAAGTCAAAGAAACGCACTAATTAAAATATATTTTGTTGTGAAAAGTATTAAGTATTTAATAGCATTTATTTGTTTACTTTCCGTGCAAGTTATGAAAGCACAGAAAGGTATCGTAGACAACACAAACATTGAACAGGCAATGCGAACCAAGATGGATATTCAACCTGATGAAATGCCCGATCAGTCTATAAGTCAGAAGCCAATAGAAGACGTAAGCGAAATGTCTTTAGAAGCAAAGCCCGTTTCTTCTGTTCAGTCAACAACGTGTGTTGCTAATTCTCGCAATCAAGTTGTTTTGCTAATTGGTGATTCAATGGTCGATGGGTTAGGTGCCCGTTTTAATGATTATGCAGTAAAGAATGGCTTTGAATTTCACTCAGTTGTATGGTATGGTAGTACCACGCGTAATTGGGCAAATACACAGGATCTTCAATACCAAATTGAGAAGTTCCATCCAACCTATGTAATCATAAGTCTTGGAACAAATGACTTGGGCTATTATGACTTTACTCGACGTTCAGAGGCTATTCAAACCATCTTAGATTGTGTTGGTAATATCCCTTACGTATGGGTTGGACCATTATCATGGCGTAAGATAAAGAATAGAAACATTGTAAATGTAATTCGTGAGCGTACTGGTGCTGAACGTTTCTTTGATAGCAGTTCTATTGTTGCCGCTCGTATAGATGGTATTCATCCTACCCGTCAAGGTGCAGCACACTGGGCAGACAAGATTGTAGAATGGATGGGCGAGCCAGAACTTAATGCTAATCCGATAGAGATGGATAAACCAAATTTCACGACAAACTTTCATCATGATGAGAAGCATGGTATGAGTTACCATGGCAGACGCTAATAACGATCTATCACCCGAAACTTATTCTATCAATCAAGAACAAAGGACTCTTTAGAGCTCCTTTGTTTTTTGTTTCTATATGCTTAAAGTACAGCTGAACAATAAATTATAGTAAAAGTATATTCTAATTGGTATATATACCTGTATATCAATGTAATAATAACATCTACTGCACTTAAACTTTATCATTAATTGCCCCATAACTAAGAGCCGATCAGACCTTTAAGTTAAGGTGCAATATATGTTTAACTTAAAGTGCAAGACATGTTTAAGTTAAAGTACGAGACATGTTTAACTTAAAGTACAAGACATGTTTAAGTTAAAGTACAAGATATGTTTAAGTTAAAGTACAGGACATGTTTAACTTAGAGTACGATTGTTGTTCTATTTAGAGTATGAATTGACTTAAATTTAGTTGTTATAAGCTGAAAAACTCTCTTTAGCATTCGGCAATTATCTTTACATCGATATTCGTTTTAATAGACGATTAATTACCGTTTCATCGTGATATCAACCATTGTTCACCTTTATTTATGCACATTTAATTTTGTAATGTGCGAAGAAGTATGTACCTTTGCGCACATATTGAAGTAATGTGCAATGGAACAGATTTCGAGTTTTAATGAACTAGTAGAGAAGAGTATCATTAAGTATTGGGACATGGATGCTCTTACAGATTATAAGGGTAAGACCCTTCAGTATCATGATGTTGCCAGAAAGATTGAAAAGCTACATATCATGTTTGAAGCGAGTGGTGTACAGAAAGGCGATAAGATAGCTTTATGTGGACGCAACTCCTCGGCTTGGGCGGCTTCTTTCTTAGCCGTGTTGACCTATGGTGCAGTAGCTGTACCCATCTTGCATGAGTTTATGCCCGAACAAATACATAATATTGTAAACCATTCGGATGCAAAACTTTTATTTGTTGGCGACGTTGTTGTGACCCAGATTGATGCTACAAAGATGCCGAAGCTGGAAGGTGTTATTTATATTCCAGATTACTCCTTAGTAGTGAGCCGTACAGAGAAACTAACCTATGCTCGCGAACATCTTAATGAGGAGTTTGGACGTCGTTACCCAAAGTATTTCCGACCAGAGCATGTACATTACTATCGTGAGCAAAGTCCCGATGAATTGGCGTTAATTAACTACACAAGTGGTACTACTGGTCACTCGAAAGGAGTAATGCTTCCTTATCGTTCATTGTGGAGTAATACTGACTTTGCTAAACATGTACTTGGAGATGTCGTCAAACCTGGAAGTAATGTTATTAGCATACTCCCAATGGCACACATGTACGGCATGTCCTTTGAGTTCATTTATGAGTTCCTTTCAGGTGTCCATGTATATTACCTTACACGTATACCTTCGCCAGCTATAATCTCTCAAGCATTACAAGAAGTAAAGCCTATCATTATGATAGCAGTGCCCCTTGTGATTGAAAAGATTATCCGCAAGAAAGTCTTCCCTAAGATTCAGAACAACAAGATGCGTTTGCTACTGAACATGCCTGTTATAAACAAGAAAGTTCGTGCAAAGATACGTGAGCAGGTTTATCAAGCATTCGGTGGCAATTTGTATGAAATTATCATCGGTGGAGCTGCACTTAATGGAGAGATCGAGAACTTCTTACGCATGATAGAGTTCCCTTATACTGTTGGCTATGGAGCTACAGAATGTGGACCAATCATTTGCTATCGTGATTGGCATACCTTTGCAAAAGGATCGTGTGGGCAGGCTGCACTTCATCAAGAGGTGCGCATAGATAGTCCTGATCCTGCTAATGTAGCTGGTGAGATTCTTACAAAGGGACCTAATGTTCTGTTGGGTTATTATAAGAATGAGGAAGATACTGCACGTACCATTGATAAGGAGGGTTGGTTCCACACAGGAGACCTCGGATTAATGGACGAGGATGGTAATGTATTTATAAAGGGACGTTCCAAGAACTTACTGCTTGGTAGTAATGGACAGAATATCTATCCTGAAGAGATAGAGGATAAGTTGAACTCCTTGGCACTAGTAAGTGAATGTTTGGTTATTCAGAAAGGCGAGAAACTCATAGCTTTGGTTCATCCGGACTATGACGAAGCTCAGAGTCTTGGACTCAATGCGGAGGATATCAAGAATATAATGGAAGAAAATCGCACACAGTTGAATGCCATCATACCGGCTTATTGTAAGGTGTCAGAGATTCGTGTTCAAGAAGAAGAGTTTGAGAAAACCCCGAAGAAGTCTATTAAACGTTATCTCTATACTGAATAAGATAAGTTTAAACATTTATAGCACCTAAGGTGCTAATGACATAAGCCTTAGAGTAGGAGTGTGTCAATCATATAAATAAGGGCAAATATCCCTGCCTATTTGTAGAATCATTGATTCATTGGATAGGCGAGGATGTTTGTCTTTATATGTATTTCTTACTTATTAAAATTTACATATAACCACTTCTATAATTGCTTTCATTTAAGGATGAAAACATAGCTGTTAACCTATTTCAATTAAAAAAGTCTTTAAAAAACAATACTAAGTTTTTATTTAATATAATTTAGACACAAATCTTCGCCCTATCCGCTTTTATGTAGTACTTTTGTGACTCGTTGAATGATACATAAAATACAATATAAATTGTGAGATAATGGCGGAATCTATTGATATTAGAGAGTTAAATGAGAGAATCGAACGGCAGAGTTCTTTTGTGACAGACCTTACAACTGGAATGAATCAAATAATAGTTGGACAAAAGCATCTAATTGATTCGTTACTTATATCTTTACTTAGTGATGGTCATATCCTATTAGAGGGTGTCCCTGGTCTAGCAAAGACACTTGCTATCAAGACGCTATCACAGCTCATTGATGTGCGTTATAGTCGTATTCAGTTCACTCCAGATTTGTTGCCTGCTGATGTTATTGGTACACAAATCTATTCGCAAAAGGACGAAACCTTCCACGTAAAGAAAGGACCTATCTTCTCTAACTTTATACTTGCAGATGAGATTAACCGTGCGCCTGCAAAGGTTCAAAGTGCACTATTGGAAGCAATGCAAGAACATCAAGTTACCATTGGTGAGTCTACATTCATCTTGCCTGATCCTTTCCTTGTTATGGCAACACAGAATCCAATAGAGCAAGAGGGTACTTATATGTTACCAGAAGCACAGGTGGATCGATTCATGTTGAAGGTTGTTCTTGATTATCCAACATTAGATGAAGAGAAACTTGTTGTTCGAATGAATCTACAAGGCAATGCTCCTGTAATTCGCCCTGTTATTGGTACTAAAGAAATCCTTGAAGCAAGAAGGGTTGTTGAGGATGTTTACTTGGATGATAAGATTATGCAGTATATTACTGATATCGTCTTTGCTACAAGATACCCTGAACGCTATCAATTAGCAGACTTGAAAGAGATGATAACCTTTGGTGGTAGTCCACGTGCAAGTATTAATCTTGCCAGAGCTAGCCGTGCATATGCCTTTATCAAGCACCGTGGCTATGTAGTGCCAGAAGATGTACGTGCTGTCGCACATGATGTTCTTCGTCACAGAATTGGTTTATCATACGAGGCTGAAGCGGCTAACTTAACTACAGAGACAATCGTTAGTGAGATTATTAACAAGGTGCAAGTACCTTAATGATTCTCGTTTCATTGTTAAGTGTATTGTAAGAAAAGATAGTTTTCATCATTGTATATGGATACAACTGAGTTACTAAAGAAAGTACGTAAAATAGAAATTAAAGCTCTAGGCTTAAGCCAGAATATATTTGCTGGTCAATATCATTCTGTCTTTAAGGGTAGAGGTATGGCGTTTTCTGAAGTACGCGAGTATCAGTATGGCGATGATGTTCGTGATATTGATTGGAATGTTACGGGTCGCTTTCATCGTCCTTACGTAAAAGTCTTTGAAGAAGAACGCGAACTGACTGTAATGTTGGTGATAGATGTGAGTGGTTCTTTAGATTTCGGTACCGCTGGACAACTTAAACGTGAATGTGTGACGGAGATAGCTGCTACATTAGCATTCTCGGCTATTCAAAACAATGATAAGATAGGTGTTATATTCTTTTCTGATCACGTTGAGAAGTATATCCCACCAAAGAAGGGTAGAAAACATATTCTTTATTTAATTAGAGAGATGTTGACATTCACACCAAATAGTAAGAGGACTGACGTCGGAGTAGGACTGGAATATCTTAATAAGGTTGTCAAACGTCGTTGTACTGCTTTTGTTATTAGCGATTTCTATACAAGGAAGGATTTTAGTCAGGAATTACGTATTACAAATAGAAAACATGACGTTGTTGCCATTCAAGTATATGATCCACGTGCAAAGGTAATGCCTGATGTCGGCTTGCTGAAAGTTATTGATGCAGAGACAGGACATGAGATGTATGTTGATACACATGATATTCGTGTTCGAAAGGCTCACAATACCTATTGGGAAGAGCGTGAACAGCGGTTGCATGATACTTTAACGCAAAGTCACGTTGATAGTGTGGCTATAGCTACTAATGACGATTATGTCAAGATGTTGATAACGTTATTTTTAAAGAGAAGACGATGAAAAGGTTTTTGGTGATAATAGCGTTATTGTCTATAGTTGGTGTCAGCTATGCACAGATAAATGTTAAAGCTAGTATTGATTCTACCCATATATTAATAGGTGGAAGAACTAGTTATAGTATTGTCGTAGATGTTCCCCGTGGTACAAAGGTTTCCTTTCCTAAACAGATTGTACCAAAAGAGCATGCACAAGACTTGGAAGTGCTAAAGGTGAATCGTAGTGTTACGGATTCTTCTAATCATCAGTTGAATAAACGTACCTATGTGTTGACGGCATGGAATGCAAAGCATTATACCATTCCTGCACAGAAGGTTGTTATTAATGGTAAGACGAGTTTAACGAAAGCCGTTAGCTTTGATGTTCGTTCTATTCCTGTTGATACGGTCAAGAATACACCAATGCCACCTGATGATATTCAGCAGGTTAGTCTTACTTTTGCAGAGTGGCTTCCCGTCATTCTAATTGGATTGTTGATTCTCATACTTTTAGGGCTTGCTTATTATCTCTATAAGTCATTAAGTAGACGTAAGGTTAGTAAGAAAGAGCGTGTATTGTCTTCTTATGAACAAGCACTTAATGAGTTGGAGAAGATTCGCTCACAAATAAAGTCTTATTCAGATCAAAAGACCTATTATACGCATGTAACTGATGTCTTGAGAAGATATATTTCTAAGCGTTATAATTTTAATGCCTTAGAGATGACTTCTTCTGAAATCTTGGATAAACTACATGATGAATGTAAAGAGACAGATCTTAAAGAGTTAGAAGAAATTTTCAACACAGTAGATCTCGTAAAGTTCGCAAAATACCAAACGGGTGAAAATGATAAGAACTACTATTTCGATAATGTAGTACGTTTCATAGAAACGACAAAGAAAGATGATATTGTTCCAATAGTTGACAAGACTGAGGAGACAAGGAGTCAGCGTACTCGTAAAATTATTAAGTTGGCTATCATATTATTATTAGTTTGTTCTGTGGCTCTGTTCATCTATTTCGTGTCAGAGATTATAGGACTTCTAGTGTAATGTAAATTGAAGTAGAAATGGAATTTGCCAATAGTGGATACCTTCTTTTACTTATCTTGTTAATACCTTATTTATTATGGTATTTCCTTTGTGGTAAAGGTAAGGAACCAACCATAAAGATGAGCGATACATTCGCTTATCAACATATCTCAAAGAGTTGGAGGATTCGGATGATCCATCTTCCAATGTTTCTGCGTTGTCTAGTTTATACTTTGGTGGTCATTGTGTTAGCACGCCCACAAACGTATAACTCCTGGGATAATAAGGATGCTGAAGGAATTGATATCATGTTGACGATGGATATTTCAGCAAGTATGTTGACAGAAGATGTGTTCCCTAATCGTATAGAAGTGGCAAAAGAAGTGGCTTCAGATTTTATTAGTGGACGCCCTAATGATAACATCGGTCTGACAATATTTGCAGGAGAGGCTTTCACACAATGTCCAATGACAGTCGACCATGCCGCTTTATTAAATCTTCTTCATAATGTACGTACAGATTTAGTAGTGAAAGGATTAATACAGGATGGAACAGCTATTGGTATGGGACTTGCTAATTCGGTTAGTCGGCTAAAAGACTCAAAAGCAAAGAGTAAGGTTATCATTCTGTTGACTGATGGTAGTAATAATGTCGGTTCTATCTCTCCAATGACAGCTGCGTCTATAGCTAAGAAATATGGTATAAGAATCTATACTATAGGTTTGGGTAAGGAGTCGGAAGGAGATTTAGGAGCAATAGACTATAAGACATTACAAAATATAGCTGTATCAACAAATGGAGAGTTTTATAGAGCGCAAAGCCAAGCTGAACTTTCCAAGATTTATCAAGATATTGATAAATTAGAGAAGACGAAATTGAGAGTAAAAGCTTACAGTCATTTGCATGAGGCTTATATGCCCTTTGCATGGCTGGCATTGTTCCTCTTCTGTTTAGATTTACTATTACGTCTGACGGTTTTTAGAAGATTACCATAAGTGATTTGCCTATATATAATAAGGTGAATAACTTATTTAATGTGATAAATGAAGAATGTTTAGATTTGATAATCCTACATATTTATGGTTGTTATTGCTGATACCTCTATTAGCAATGATTTATCTATATTCTCTTCGCCAAAGTAAACGTAGACTTAAACGATTTGGTTCGCTAAAGTTAATGCATCAATTATCTCCTATGGCAAGTCCAAGAAGGAAGTTGATGAAGTTTGTTTTGGCAGAACTAATATTGACATTACTTATATTGATAGTAGCTCGTCCACAGATTGGTAATAAGATCGCAAATAATACAAGTAGAGAGGGCATCGAGGTTATTATGGCGCTTGATATTAGTAACTCTATGTTGGCTACAGATGTTGTACCTTCACGTTTAGATAAGAGTAAACTTATGGTTGAGGGACTCATGGATAAATTTACGAAGAACAAACTAGGTTTAATCGTTTTTGCGGGTGACGCTTTTGTTCAACTACCAATAACGAGTGATTATGTTTCGGCAAAGATGTTCTTGGATAATATAAATCCTTCATTGATCGGAACACAAGGAACAGACATTGGTAAAGCGATTAACTTAGCTATGCACAGTTTTACACCTAATACTCAAACAGGTAAAGCGATTGTCGTCATTACAGATGGTGAAGATAATGAGGGAGGTGCAGAAGCTATGGCAAAACAAGCGCAAGAAAAGGGTATTAAGGTGTTTATACTTGGTATAGGTTCTACACAAGGAACTACCATCCCAATGCCTAATAGTGAAGACTTGAGAGATGCCAATGGTAATATTGTTAAGACACATCTCAATGAAGAAATGTGTAAGAAAATAGCTGATGCAGGGCACGGAGTATATATACACGTAGATAATAGTAGTGTTGCTGATGCCCTTCTGGAGAAAGAACTTGGAAAACTTCAAAAGGGAGAGATAAATAATGTTGTATATAGTGATTATGATGAGCAATTCCAAGCCTTTGCACTACTTGCTGTCTTATCACTTATCATTGATGTCTTTATTCTAGAAAGAAAGAGAAAGTATTAATTAAGTATATGTTTAAGCGGCTTTATTTTATAGTATGTCTTTTGATGATATCGTTTGTTACGCTCAATGCTCAAACGAGTAATCAGTTAATTAGGAAAGGGAATAAGAACTTTTTCTCAAAGAACTATGCACAAGCTGAGGTCTTTTATCGTAAGGCTATCGAAAAGGAACCTAATAATGCTATTGGCAATTATAATTTAGCTAGATGTTTACAGGCGCAACATAAGAATGCAGAGGCAAAAAAGATTTACGAGAAAGCGGCTAAATTAGAAACAGATCCTATTGGCCAGGCTAGTAGCTATAATAATCTCGGTACTATTTATCAAGGAGAGAAAAACTATAGTAAAGCTATTGATTATTATAAGAAGGCAATGCGTGATAATCCTTCTCATAATAATGCACGTTATAATTTCGAGTTATGTCAACGTCAGCAGAAGAAACAGAATAATAAGAAGAACTCTGGTGGCTCTAAAAATAATCAGAATAAAAACAAACAAAATAAGAATCAATCGAACAAAGATAATAAACAGAAGAAGAAGGATAATTCTCAGCAAAAGCCTCAAAACAATAATAATGGTATGAGCAAGAGTAATGCTGAACAATTATTGAATGCGGCTATGCAGCAGGAAAAGGAAACCCAAAAGAGGCTGGCAAAGGCAATGCAACAACCTTCAGATAAAAAACTTGATAAAAATTGGTAACTATTAGAAATATGAAACGATATATATTTTTACTTTTCATACTTTTATGTACGCTTGGAATGAAGGCACAATATGTTCGTGTCGTAGCTCCTAAGCATGTATCAGTGGGAGAGGAGTTCCAAGTTGAATATACAGTATATACTCAGGATGTTCGTAGATTTCAGTTAGGCAGATTATCTAATGGACTTGAGAAAGTATATGGACCTGCAACATCCTCTCAGTCTAATTATCAGTTTATTAATGGTCATGCTAGTAGTTCCTCTACAGTCACGTTTGCGTATGTCTTTGTGGCTACAAAAAAGGGTAACCTCGGGATAGGACCAGCGAAGATTGTAGTTAATGGTCAAGAGATTGCATCTACGCCTGTAAGAATTAATGCATCTGGTAATGCAAAGGGAGCTTATGCTTCTTCAAAAGGAAGTTACAATGACGTTCAAGAGGATCCACGTTCTTCCTCCTCACATATTAGCTCTAAAGATTTATTCATTAAGGTTTCTGCAAATAAAACAACAGTTTACGAACAAGAACCAGTCCTTTTAACTTATAAAGTTTATACAACAAAGAATCTGCGTCAGTTAATTGGTAAAATGCCTGATTTAACGGGGTTCCACGTTCAAGAAGTTAATTTGCCACAACAGAAAACTTTCCATAAAGAGCGTGTAGGTAATCGAGTTTATAATTGTGTTACATGGAGTAAGTATGTCATGTACCCACAGATGACAGGCACTTTAAAAGTACCTGCTTTGACTTTCCATGGTTTAGTTCAAGAGAGTAATGATTTTAATCCATTTGAAGCCTTTGGTATCGATGATGGTATCACGAATATAAAGAAAGATATTCTTGCATCTGGCTTGTCGATAAAAGTTTTACCATTACCAACTCTCCCTTCTGATTTCTCTGGAGGTGTTGGTCATTTTAACCTTTCAGGGCAATTAAATAAGAAAGAAGTAAAAGCAGGTGATCCTGTTTCTATTCGTGTCGTAGTTAGTGGAGCTGGAAATCTGAAGTTAATAAAACAACCTATTATTCAGATACCTAAGGGGTTTGAAAAATACGATGTGAAGATTACCGACAAGACACAATTAACGGAGAATGGAGTTGAAGGAAATATAATTTATGACCAAGTTATTGTTCCTCAACAAGAAGGAGTTATCTCCATTCCTCCAGTTAAATTTGTTTATTATGATTTGGTTCAGCATAAGTATGTTACCCTTCAGACATCTCCGATGGAATTGAAGGTTATGCGAGGTGATGGGAGTTCTAAGGATATTTTATCAGTAGATTTACCTAATGAAGATATTTTACCTTTGAAGGTTGGGGATAGTGCATTGGATAAGGTAGGTCATTTCTTCTTTGGTTCTATTCCATATTATGTTATTCTTTTGTTACTACTTGTTAGTGGATCTATTTTAGCTTATAAATATAGAGATCGTTTCGCTCATCGTGTTGATATGGTTTTGAAGCGAGGTAAAAATGCAAGTAGGATAGCTACTTCTCGCTTACATTCGGCTAATCTATTAAAGATGAAAGGGAGAAATATAGAGTTCTATGATGAAATCTTACAAGCACTTTGGGGCTATGTTAGTGATAAATTAAATCTCCCAGTCGAACAATTGTCACGTGATAATATTAGTGAGCAATTAACGGCTATTAATGTTCCTATGGAGGTTATAGACAAGTTCATTACGGCTATTGATGAATGTGAGTATGAGCGTTATGCTCCTGGAAATGAGAAAGGTAATATGCAAAAGACATTTGATGTAGCAATGGAAGCCATTTCAGATATGGAAGAAGCGATCAAAAAAGTAAAGGTTCAGAAGTCTAAGAATACTAATGTTCTTTCCTTTTTGATAATAGCTTTATTAGCTCTCCCTATCCATGCTTTCTCTCAAACTAAGTCAGATATTGACAAATTATATCAAAAGGGAAACTATGCACAAGCAGTAAAGGGATATGAAAAGTTATTAGAGCAAGGCGAGTCTGCGGCTTTATACTATAATTTAGGAAATTGTTATTATCGTCTCGATAATATACCTCATGCTGTACTAGCTTATGAACGTGCCCAACGTTTGTCTCCTAGTGATGATGACATTCGTTTTAATCTTCAATTGGCTCAATCAAAAACAATTGATAAGTTAACGCCAGAATCAGAAATGTTTTTCGTTACCTGGTATAAGGCACTTGTAAATCTATTGAGTGTAGATTGCTGGACTTATTTGAGTCTTATTTCTCTATTTCTGGCTTTATTATCTTTGGTGGTATATATTTTTGTAGAGAGAGAACTTTTACAGAAATTGTCAAGAGGAACACTCCCTTTATTTTTTGTTCTATTTCTTCTTACCACATTCTTTGCTATCCAACAAGTATGTTTGTTAGATGCAAGTAATCATGGTATCATAATGTTACCATCAGCTGTAGTTAGAGAAACTCCTGATCAAAAATCTAAAGAGATATTCATTCTTCATGAAGGTTCTAAAGTAAAGATAACTGATCAAGGTTTGAGTAAATGGACAGGTGTTCAGCTTAATGATGGTCGACAAGGTTGGGTACAGACCTCTTGTATTGAAGCGATTTAATAAGTTTTATTAGTCATTAATTTTGTATGAGTTTTGAAGCTTTACATACACTTGATAAGTGCGTACTACTTACTCTGAATGGAAGCAATAATTTGTTTTTAGACAACGTAGTCGTGACTTTGACATCTGCTTATACGTGGATATTGTTGTATGGAGCTTTACTTTATTTAGTTATAAAAAATAATGAAAATTGGTGGAAGATAATGCTTATTGTCGGTACCATAGGAATAGGATTATTGATTGTTGATGGTGTGAATCTTGGCATTGTAAAACCCCTTATTGCACGCCCACGCCCTTTAAATAGTCCTGATTTACAAGGAATCGTTCAATCAGCAAATGGTTATTATGCAAGCGGATATAGCTTTTTCTCTTCCCATACGGCAAATGCTTTTCTAATAGCTGTATTCTTTTGTTTATTAGTGCGTGATAAGATTTTTTCTTGTTTCATGTTCTTGTGGGCTATAATCGTATCATTAACTCGTCCATATTTGGGTGTACATTATCCTTCAGATATATTTGTTGGGGCAATATTTGGAAGTACAATTGCCATTCTCATTTATTTTTTATATCTTCGCATTTACATTCGATTCAGTGATGAACTTCATTATATTTCCACACGGTACACCCGTACAGGTTATAGCTTTGCAGATATAGATCTTGTCTTAACTGTACTTGTCTTAACATTTATATATACGGTATTTCGTGCTTTATTATTAATATAAAAACCATATTATGTCTGAAGATACAAAACATATTAGCATTTCTGATTATAATTATCCACTTGCTGATGAGCGTATAGCCAAATTTCCATTAGCTGAGCGTGATCATAGTAAATTACTCTTTTATAATCATGGTAATGTGTCGGAGGATATTTTTTATAACCTCCCTAAATATTTGCCTAAAGGTGCGTTGATGGTTTTCAATAATACGAAAGTCATTCAGGCACGTATGCACTTCCGCAAGGAGACGGGAGCCCTCATAGAGATATTCCTAATGGAACCAGCACAGCCAACAGATTATGAATTGATGTTTCAAACAAATCACGAGTGTGCATGGTTTTGTATGGTTGGAAACTTAAAGAAATGGAAGGAAGGCTCATTAAGACGTGAATTTGAAATTAAAGGACATAAGCTTACTCTCACAGCAACAATGGATCGTAGTAAGATGCAGGAGCAAGCTGGTGGAACTAATCACTGGATTCAATTTGAGTGGGATAATGCAAACATATCATTTGCTGAGATTCTAGAAGCCGTAGGTGAATTACCTATTCCTCCATATCTTAATCGAGCGACAGAGGAAAGTGACAAGGAAACTTATCAGACAGTCTATTCAAAGATTAAAGGCTCAGTGGCAGCACCTACGGCTGGCCTTCACTTTACTGATAAGGTGCTTAAGGCTTTGGATGAGCATGGTGTTGATCGTGAGGAACTTACCCTTCATGTGGGGGCAGGAACTTTCAAGCCAGTAAAGAGTCATGAAATAGAAGGTCATAATATGCACACAGAGTTTATTATTGTACGTCGTCAGACGCTTATAAAACTCTTAAAACATAAATGCCGAGCTATAGCTGTTGGCACTACTAGTGTTAGAACTCTGGAGAGCCTATATTATATGGGTGTAAAGCTCGTATCTAACAATAATGCTACCGAGGATGATTTGCATGTAAATCAATGGGAACCTTATGATTTACCTCATAATCCTGACGGATTAGTCAAAGTCAATGGGAAGGTTATCTCTGTGGAAGAATCAATCCAAAATCTGTTGGATTATCTTGATAGAGATGGCTTAAATGCCCTCCATTCCAGTACTCAAATTATTATTGCTCCAGGTTATACTTATAAGATCGTAAAAGCATTGATAACAAACTTCCACCAACCACAATCAACTTTATTATTATTGGTTAGTGCGTTTGTTAAGGGCGATTGGCGTAAGATTTATGATTATGCACTTAGTCATGATTTTCGATTCTTGAGTTATGGTGATTCTTCATTACTGATACCATAAACTAATATTTATTCAAAGAGAAAGATAAGCAATGAAAATAGGAGACAAAGTTCGATTTCTTAGTGATACAGGTGGTGGATTTATTGCTGGTATTAAAGGAAAGATAGTGCTGGTAGAAGACGAAGATGGATTTCAGATACCAACCCCTATAAATGAGATTGTTATCGTGGAAGATAGTGCTACTGATCGTGCTAAGATGCGTATTGATCAGCACCAGCGAGGGATAGAAGATGGTGAGGGTAATCGGAGTATTAAGCAAAGATTAAGTACTTCTAGTGTTGATGATGAAGGCAATGACGATTGGCGTAATGTTGATACAGATATTACGTTGGATGATGACCCTTCTCTCAATTTTGAAGCTCCAGTGAAAGAACGTGTAGGTGGAGATGAGTTATCCCTCTATCTTGCGTTCATTCCGCAAGACACAAAGGCTTTATCAACTTCAAATTTTAAGTCTTATCTTATTAATGATTCTAATTATTATGTTCATTTTTCTTATTTGATAAAGGCGGAGGATAAATGGAATCTTAAAGCGGTTGGAGAGTTGGAACCTAATATGAAGTTATTGATAGAAAACTTCACTTTAGCCGACCTTAACGATATGCTTCATGGTTGTATTCAGCTCCATGCATATAAGCGTGATAAGGCGTTTGAATTAAAGCCAACCTGTGATATTCAAGTTAATATTGACGCTGTAAAGTTTTACAAGTTAAACACATTCCGTGACAATCTCTTTTTTGATGAGCCCGCTTTAATCTATACATTGGTAGAGAATGATAAGTTAAAAGAAAATCAGATGGTAGAGGCTTTAAGAGTGAAGGATGAAGCCATATCTAAAGCCTCATTAACCAGTCTCAACACTTCGAATCATTCGGAAGATGTAAAGATAGAGGAGAAGGCAAAAAAACTCGCTAATCCTTACAAGCCGAAGAGCCCTCGTTTAGCAAAACAAATGCTTAATGACGATAAGATAGTGATAGATCTTCATGCGGATAAATTACTCGAAACTACGACAGGAATGTCATCAAGCGATATTCTTGAGTATCAGCTTGATACCTTTCGTCGTATTATAGAACAATATAAGAGTCAGAAAGGAAAGAAAATAATATTTATCCATGGTAAGGGGGAAGGGGTCTTGCGTCATGCACTTATTCATGAACTTAATTATAAGTATAAGCATTTTTCTTATCAGGATGCTTCCTTCCGAGAATATGGTTATGGAGCTACCCAGGTAACAATAAAATAATCAAACAAGCGCATTTATGAAATATGGTCTTATAAAGGTGGCTGCTGCTATTCCTTCTGTTAGAGTGGCAGATACTCAATTTAATCTTGCTGAGATTGAAAAGCAAATCGCTATAGCGGATGGGAAAGGCGTTGAGATTATAGCCTTTCCAGAACTATCTTTAACAGGATATTCTTGCCAGGATCTATTCCACCAGCAATTGCTTTTAGATAATGTTGAACAAGCCATTTTATCTTTACTTGATTTCACTCGAAAGTTAGATATTATTACTATCGTAGGGGCACCAGTGGCTGTTGGTTCATTGCTTTTAAATTGTGCTTTGGTTATTCAGCAGGGCAAATTATTAGGTATAGTGGCTAAGACTTACCTTCCCAATTATAGCGAATTTTATGAGAAGCGTTGGTTTGCTTCTTCTCAAGACCTTCGTCCTAAGCGAATCCACTTTGCTGGTCATCATATACTTGTGACGCCAGATATGCAAATTTTCCGCACTCCTCAAGGGGCGAAGTTTGGCATAGAAATATGTGAGGATGTATGGGCTCCAACCCCACCTAGTAATCATCTTACTTTGGCTGGAGCTGAAATTATCTTTAATCTTTCGGCCAGTGATGAGCTGATAGGCAAGCATCGCTATTTAAAATCTCTCTTGTCTCAGCAGAGTGCTCGAACCATCTGTGGCTATGTTTATAGTGGATGTGGATTTGGTGAAAGCACGCAAGATGTTGTCTATGGAGGGAATGCCTTTATCTATGAGAATGGCTTATTGTTAGAGCAATCAAAGCGTTTTCAGATAGAACCACAATTAGTTATCTCCGAGATTGATGTCGAAAGGTTAAGAGGTGAGCGTCGAACGAATAGCACCTTTGTTAATGCTCAACGTCCAACCGCCACAGGCCTATCGGGCATTAGTGGGCATTATGGAGAATTAGCATTAACCGTTGATTGTCAGTTGCAGATATGTCCAGAGCGTGAGTTCTCTTTAACCCGCCAGTTCGAACAACACCCTTTCGTTCCTAGCACGGAAAACATGAAGGATGCTTGTGACGAGATTCTCAACATTCAGGTTAATGGTTTGGCGAAACGTTTGGTTCACACGAATTGTAAGAGGATTATAGTAGGTATCAGTGGAGGATTAGATTCTACTTTAGCCTTACTGGTTGCTGTGAAGACTTTCGACAAGTTGGGCTTCGATCGCAAAGACATAATAGGAGTAACGATGCCCGGCTTCGGTACCACAGATCGCACCTATCAAAACGCCATTACGCTTATGAAAGATCTTGGTGTTACGATTCGTGAAATCAACATAGCTTCATCCGTATTACAACACTTCAAGGATATTGATCATGATGCCAGTGTGCACGATGTGACTTATGAAAATTCGCAAGCTCGTGAGCGCATGCAAATTTTAATGGACCTCAGTAATCAACTAGGTGGCTTAGTCTTGGGAACAGGCGATCTCAGCGAGTTAGCTTTAGGCTGGTGCACTTATAATGGTGATCACATGAGTATGTATGCTGTCAATGTGAGTGTGCCTAAGACGCTTACCCAATTCCTCGTCCGTTATGTGGCAGAGAGTGGGGTAGGCGAGAGTATCCGTCACACATTGATTGATATTGTTGACACCCCCATCTCTCCAGAGTTAACGCCTGCCGATGAAAAGGGAGATATTGCCCAAAAAACGGAGGATATTGTGGGACCTTACGAATTGCACGATTTCTTCCTTTACTATGTTCTTCGCTGTGGTTTCCGCCCCTCTAAAATCTACTGGTTAGCCCAAAATGCTTTCCATGATGTCTATGCCGATGGTGTAATTTTACATTGGTTACGCATTTTCTTCCGTCGATTCTTCTCACAGCAATTCAAGCGTTCCTGCTTGCCAGATGGTCCAAAGGTGGGCAGCGTGAGCCTCTCCCCACGTGGTGACTGGCGCATGCCTACGGATGCCATGTCGACGGATTGGCTCAATGAGTTGGAAGGACTAGTATGATAAGGAAGCTATTTTTGTTGATAGTATTACATTTGATTCCCCTATGCGTGTTGGCACAGGGGAATCCTTTAGTCCATATCCCAGTTACAGAATTGCTCCAGTACCAAGTCCAGAAGGGTAAGCACAATGCAACGCCTTATTCCTTTAGTAAATATGGACTTCGACAGATTCGGACAGAGTTTGTTGTCAAGGCCGGTGATTCACGCCAATTATGGGGATGGCACGTAACGCCAAATACTGATTTCGATCAATCTCGCCAACCACTTTATCGTATCTTTTCAAAAGTAGACAATAGTAGCATTGCTGTTATTGATGATAAAGCTGAGACACTGCAAATTATCTTTTGGGATAAAGCGTACTATCTATATTTCGCAAAAGATTTGCGCTCTCATGGCTTCTATTTACATCCCAAGAAACCATCTCAGAATATCCTTCGTTTCCTCCGTAAGGACTGCTCCGTTGGAGTAGACGTAACTGTATGGGTAGACATGTATGTCGTGAGCTTCTTTTATATCTAACACCAATACGATTACTTCAAGAAAATACTAACTATTATTCTTCACGAATGGGGCACAAAATTAAAGACTTGCCCTCCCTTGTCATACACACTCTCTAAGAGACGTAAAAAAGAGTTCGCGAAGAAAACTAAAATAGTTCGCGAACTCTTTTTTGATTGTCTTAGCAGAATTTCTCTTTCTTTCCCTTCTTCTCCCTTGGTGTTACTTGTTCATACGTCTTACATTGTGACAAATAGGAATTATCGTACTGTCAACGAACGTTATCTCCATGCTGACTTCTAACCGCATAGTTTCACAAAGGAGACTGAACAAAATTATCCCCCGATTCACATCGGGGGATAACAACAACACAAACACAAAATAAAGCAGGATTCCCTGCAATTATTGTATATGAAAATTCTAATTAATTAATTCAGTATCTTTTTTTAATTACATCACTCCATCTGCCCTTAGCTTCTCTTGCCATTTCCATGCAGAGGCGAGAACATTAGATAGTGGAGTCTCTGCCTTCCAACCTAATACTGTATTGGCCTTGGTGCAATCGCCCCAAATCTTCTCTATATCTCCTTCACGACGTGGACCAAACTTCCAATTAACCTTCACGCCTGTTGCTTTCTCGAATGTCTCAACAATCTCGCGGGTTGTATTACCATGCCCTGTACCGATATTGAAATATTCTATGTTATCAGACTTCTTATCCAAGATACGTTTCATTGCTGCTACGTGTGCCTTTGCTAGGTCTACAACATAAATATAATCACGAATACAAGTGCCATCAGGCGTATTGTAATCGTTACCGAAGATCGTTAATTCTTTTCTAATTCCCATTGCTGTCTGCGTAACGAATGGAATCAAGTTGTTAGGAACGCCGTTAGGTAATTCACCAATCAATGCTGAAGGATGCGCACCAATTGGATTAAAATAACGCAAAACAATACTCTTGATATTTGCACCGCTATGAATATAGTCTAGGATTATCTGCTCGTTAATCTCCTTAGTGTTACCATAAGGAGAGGTTGCCTTTTGGTGTGGAGCATCTTCGGTTACTGGCAAATTCTCTGGGTTAGGTTGACCATAAACGGTGCAAGAACTAGAGAAGATGATTCCCTCAACGCCATATTCAGGCATCAATTCAAGTAAATTAACCAGTGAAACAATATTATTTCTGTAGTACATTAATGGTTTCTGTACGCTCTCCCCTACTGCCTTTGATGCAGCAAAGTGGATAATACCTTCAATCTTAGGATATTTACGGAATACATTCTCTGTTGCTTCGCGATCACGAAGGTCTACCTGTTCAAAAGCAGGACGCACACCTGTTATCTTTTCAATACCATCTAATACCTCAATCTTAGAATTAGATAAATCATCTACTATAACAACATCATAACCAGCTTCTATCAGTTCAACACTTGTATGAGAACCAATAAAACCAGTACCACCTGTAACAAGAATCGTTTGTTTCATTTGCTTTTTAGGATTACTTTCAGCCTTGGCTAGGCTTAACCAAGGCTGGTTGCAAAGATAACGCTTTTTTCATTATCAACAAAAAAAGAACGTAAAAAAAACGGCTAGGTATTATAAAACAGAAAACTTTTCGTATATTTGCCTCCATAATAAATAAATACTATATCAACGATGAAAGTAGCCGAACAGACTCAGCAACAAATTGAACGTTTCTTAAAGAAAATCGCACAGAAATTCACAGCTAGTGATTGCAATATGTCTATGACTGATCTTCATTTACGCGCTTCTCAAGATAGTGGCGACCTGATGGCATTCGATGATAACGATAACGAAATTACTCGTTGCGTTATTGAGGAATGGATTGATAACAAGAGCGATAAATTTTATCCAGAGATAGCGTCAATACTACGTTCTGAGCTGAATCGTGTTAAAGATATAATAGAGAATCTTTCTATTATGAAGCCCTATAGCTTTGTCCTGGAAGATGATGATAAGAATTGTGTAACGGAATTATATCTTGTTGATGATGATTTAGGAATCATTGGTGGTGATCTTATGCAAGGACTAGACAAGGATCTAGATTGTTTCCTTCAAAATATTTTGAAAGAAGACGCATGAAACAGCTGCTCTTTACATCCTATTGCCTCTTATTATCATTCTTTCCCATAAGTATCTCCGCACAGAGACACGAGATTATCGATAATAATATTCGCTCATTGCAGGTCGTTGCTAATCAGAATTGGCTAACATTACCCATAATGTATCTAAACGGCGGCAAGATTAGCATTGATTTTGATGATCTTACGCACACTTATCGACGAATGACTTATAGCATAGAACATTGTGAAGCTGACTGGAAAACATCAGAAAATCTCTTTGATAGTGATATTGCCGACGGCTTTCTCAATGATAATTTAATAAACGATGTTAAAGAGTCTACCTTAACTAACACCTTATACACACATTATCATCTGGAAATTCCAAACAAGGATTGTCAACCAAAGATTTCTGGTAATTACCGATTAACGGTCTTTGATGACAACAAAAAGCCTTTGCTTACGGCATGCTTTATGCTTATTGAGCCTGCCGAAAACACAATGGGCGTTAAACTGAGAGTGACAACTCAAACGGATGCCACGATTAATGATGCAAATCAGCAGGTTGAAATGGCTGTAAATTATGGGAATTATATTGTTTCTAATCCACAACAACAAATTAAAACTGTTGTATTACAAAACCGTAACTGGTTAGATGCTAGATGGAATAGCAAACCACAATATGTAATGAATAATGGTTTACAATGGATTCATGATAAAGACTATATCTTTTGGGGAGGCAACGAATATCGTAAATTTGAGCTTCTTTCGACCGATATTGCTTCTATGGGAATAGATCATGTAGCTTGGGATGGAAGTAATTTCCATGCTTATCCTTTTATCACAACACCATTATTAAATTATATCTATGAAGAGGATGCTGATGGTGCTTTCCTTATCCGTAATTCAAATAATATAGAAAGCAATACAACAAGTGACTATGTCATCACGCATTTCCAACTAAATGTACCAGAACCTGCTCCTTATCATATCTATTTAAATGGTGATTGGACTTACAGTCGCTTATTACCGCAATATGAAATGATCTATAACCCTACAAAGAAATGCTATGAAGCCGCCTTACCTTTAAAGTTGGGTTATTACAATTATCAATTCATAGCAGTAAATAATCAAGGGAAGTTAGTACCCTTTACTATTGATAATAGCCATTACCAAACAGAGAACAGCTATCAAGCTCTTATTTATTTCCGTCCACAAGGTGGAAGAACCGATAAGCTCGTAGGTTATAACAATTTTTCAAAGGGATGAACTTAAGAACATTGCCCAAGTAGAGCGAGCACTCCAGACATAGATGCTTTGACAAATTCATCGTCAACTTATTAGGGGCAATTGCTGCTTATTGCTTGTTCCCAAAGAAGCCGTGCATCAATGTACAAAGGACCATTAACACACAGCTTGCATTGTTCTGAATTCGTCGAACTCACGTTATTTACTCTTCATTTATACTTTAATTTGGACATCAATTGAATTTATACTTAGACATCAATCATACTTTAAGTTAATGTACGATGTTATACACGCCTGAAGATGATTTCTAAAACGTATCTAATTGAGAAAGAAGAAGTTACCTTGTGATACAAACTAAACAAGTAACGATTTGGAAACGAGCGAAGTGCTTTCTGTCGCATGTTTCTACATCAACAAAGAACGCTTGTTATTCTATTTGCAAAGATAATCATTTGCTTTGAATAACAAGCGTTTTTGATAAGATTTTCACTCTTTTGCGTCATCTGTTGTTTGGAAAGATTGAAAAATGAGGAGAATGGTTATATTCCTCTTCCTCGTTTCTTCTTTTTCTTGGCTTGGTTTCTGAGTTTTCGTTGCCATACCGTCTCAGCATAATCATCGCCATGTGTCTGTGGATTGATAAGTCCACCTGCTCCCGAAATTATTTCTTCAGCAGCATTCAAGACAGTGCTTGCTACATTTCCTACGGCTTGTGCAATAGGTGAAGTTTCGTTTGCTTTTGTAGGCGGTGTGTACGAACGGCTGGGAGGAACAAGTTGATAGGCTGTATCCGGTTGGGGTTTGCTCTTTTCCTGCTCGTGCGCCATTATTTGAGCTTTTGTCATTATCTCCTTTGTTTCGGCTTTATTGCCTGCTTCAAAGTTCTTTTGCAAAGAACGGTAGCCGAACTCCCTGCCGATTTCGGAAGCCTTGAAGGTTTGTTCTGCATATGAGAACCTCAATCCATAGACCTTACCCTGCTTGTTCTTCATACGCTCTATGGAAATGCCGTTCTTATTCAGTTCATAGAGGAACATGGAGTGTCCCGTGATGCCTGTTCCTTTATACTTCTCAAGCAGGGTATAGCAAACATTCTGTATTTGATGCTTTGTCTGCTCTCTTGTTGGATTGGCTTTTGCCTTTGGGTGTTTTCTTTCTGCCTTGACTTCTTTTGCGATGGTCAAGCCTTTCTCCCTGCTTATTTCCTCCGCCACTTTTGCTGCCTTGTTGCTCACAAAGGTGGTATCATAGACCTCTCCGTACAGGCTGATGCGGTTGGCAATGATGTGAATGTGTCTATTATCAGTGTCCTTGTGCGTTACTGCTACCCATTGGTGGTTGTCAAGTCCCATTCGCTTGGCAAACAAATGGGCTATTCCCATAAGCTCGGATACAGGTAGTCTTTTCTCGTCCTTCGGTGCGATACCGATTTCAATGCGGAGGAACTTGTTCCTGCAACGGCTGTTATAGTCGCTGACCACTTTCATTTCCTCATAGATAGTCTTTGGATCTCTGCTGCAAAGATTATGGAAGGCAAGCCGACTGCCGAGTTTGCCTTCCCTGAATATATAGTCCAAAGCCGTGCTGCCATGCGCTATTACCTTGCATTTACCGATCATCTCTTGTCATATTTAAGACCTTATATATCTCATTGTCTACACGAAAATGAGGGTCGTAAAATCGCTTAAATGCTTCTTTGGCACATAGCGAAAGGTTCTGTGTGATATGTACCCATCTCTCATCCTTGACTTTAATAAGGTTGGAAATCTGCCCATAGAACCTGCCCGTATGCTGGAGAATGGCAATGGCTTCTCTCTCATTGTCCGTCATCTTAGGAATGGCAACCACTTCTCCATTAAGGAGTATTTCACGGCAGTAGTCTGAGAACTTCCGTCTTGTGCTTTCCGCCTTTGACTTGATGC
>ERZ772955.675-NODE-675-length-25104-cov-3.053335_pt1 | contig 25104 bp, 28 predicted proteins | sample MGYA00511133_ERZ772955 | MGnify/ENA primary metagenome ERZ772955 (study PRJEB29015, sample SAMEA2737914) | human oral metagenome | biome: human oral; feature: human-associated habitat; material: dental | place: China | collected 2149 ... | reverse complement strand
TCATAATAGTATTACTACTATTTGTAGTTATTTAGAATATGACTACAAAGCAAAATTTCTGTATACTTTTTTTTCGCAAAGACCGGCATTCAAAGGGGGGAGGTACGTATATTGTGGCATACCATATCGCAATAAAAGAAAAAAATAGCCTCTCCACCAAATCCGCTTTGGATAAGTATCTGAATGTATGAGGAGGATATCGGGTATATCATTAAAAAACATTGGAATATAAAGCAATAGTGTTACATTCTACAATAAGAAAGGTGTTATCATGAATATACATTATTATTGCTGTTCGATAAAATGATTACTTTGGGGCATTGTTTGATTCTGTTTTGGCTGATACAAGCAAAATAAATTGTTTTTCAATATTATTTATACATTTAATCTTCTGTTGCTAGAAACGTCTCTACTGCTTGCCGCTGTGCCGTATCGCTGCAAGTCTTCCCAGAACGTCGGATACGATTTATCGACAACCTCAGGGTTCAGTATCTTGAGCGGTTGCTTCTGTGCCATCAGTGCGAAAGCCATCGCTATACGATGGTCGGAGTAAGTATTGATGTACGGGCGAGCGACGGCGGTGCTGCGAATACCCTGCCAATAAAGGCTATTGCTGTCGCTGCAGAGGCGGTAGCCACACTTCGCCAGCTCGCTTACGAGAGCCTCGATACGGTCGCTCTCCTTGAGCCGCAAATGCCCGATTCCCGAGAAACGAAACTCTACGCCAAGCATACAGCATAGCACTGCCATCGTCGGTACAAGGTCGGGCGTGGCATTGAGGTCGTACTCGACGCTTCGAGGCAATCGTGCTTCGGCGTTGCTCTTTCGGCTGAGAGTTACGATACCGTCGGAGTAGGCAGCGTCCACTCCGAAGTCGGCAATGAGGTCTGCTATACGGCTATCGGGCTGATAGCTCTTTTCGTCGAAATATCCTATCTGCAAGCTATCCAAATCGCTGACGGCAAAATATGCAAACCAAAAGGCAGCCGACGAATAGTCTGCCTCTACTTTGTAGTCGGAGCAGATATAGCTGCATTGCGGTATACTTATAGTATCGCCATCGACCGATAGACCGACTCCTGCCCGTGCCATCACATCGCCCGTAAGCAATACGTAGGGATACGACGAGCATCCCCTGAGCCTGATACGGAGACCTCCCTCGACGATGGGAGCGATGAGCATCAGAGCCGATACATATTGGCTGCTCTCCGATGCGTCGATTTCGATAGTGGCGGTGTGTAGCCGTCTGCCGAAGATATGTATCGGCAGATGCTCGGGGCATCGGATATATTCGATGTCGGCTCCAAGCAGCCTTAGCGAGTCGACGAGTGGAGCTATCGGACGTTCGCTCAGCCGCCGACTACCCTCCAATATATATTCCTCGCCGTCGCCGCGAGACGATAGAAAAGCAGTCAGGAACCGCATAGCTGTCCCTGACTGACCGATATTTAAACGACTTATTTTCGAATTTAATACATCTCTTAATATTGCCGTATCGTCGCAGGCGATATTATCTGTACTCAGCAGTATCTCTTTGCCACAGATAGCCTCTATAATCAGTCGTCTGGCTACGATACTCTTCGACGGTGGCAGTACGATTATTTCTTGTCTACCTTCCACACGAGACTGTTTTTGCCTCCTGCCCATACGTCTTTGATGAAAGAACCGTCGGCTGCTCTGCCGCCTACGATGTATATACGTTTTTTCTTCGGCATTACAACGACCTGTGCGTTGTAGCGTGGCGAAAATAGCGGACTTAGCTTCATCTTGTCTGTGGCAGTAGCCCACGTAATGCCGTAATCGGGCGAGTAAATATAGTAATTGGTCGTTACTATGCCGCTGTTGTCTTTGCCGCCGATGAGCATCAGTTTGTCGTCGTATTGGAATACTGCCACGTCGCGGCGAGGGGTCATCAGCGTGCTGTTGCTACCGATATTGACCCAGTAAAGTCCGTTTTCCGACGTCCACACCGAACCGAGCAGATTGCCGCCCTTGTCGACACCTCCTGCGATGTATACCCTATCGACTCCATTGGCGGAGCGGTCGCTCCAGATGCCTGCCCCGTCGACGGGGAAGTTGTCAGGCAGCGTTCTCGAAGGAGTAGCGAGCCGTAATAGCTCCCAATCGCCTGCCGCCAACCGATAGAGCTTCAGCGACGTATTGTCGATGGCGTAGATGTTTCCTCCGATAGAGCAGAGTAGGTTGTCGACGCTCTTTGTCGTCGTCTTCCGTTGCCACGTCAGCCCGTCTGCCGAGCGGTAGAGGTCTGTATTGTGTGCCATGTAGAGACTATCGCCTACGGCGAGCATATACCTGAGGTCGATACCGGCGGGCAGCCCCGTGGGTGTCTTTGCCTGCCACGACTTGCCGTCGGAGCTCGTGTAGACCGATAGAGCCGAGCCGTTGGCAGTGTACCACATCATGACGCTATCGCGTCTGACGAGCTTTTCTTGTGTGATATTTTGAGGAATGGCATTCGTCAGTATGCCGCTCCATAGGTATAGGTCGGGGTCTTGCTTATGAGCGTAGAGCATTACCTTGTAGAGGTAGTGTGTCTTCTTGTCGGCAGCTGTGGTCTCGATGTATACGATGTCGGTGAAGTTTACCGTATCGGGCGATTTGTCTAATGCGTCGAACTCCTTTTGCCTTACTCCGTCTTTGGTCTCGAATATCTTCGCCGAGCTAAGCCTGCTCTGGCCGATGGTAACCACCAACGCTTCGAGCTTCGTACCGTAAGGTAGAGAGTCTACGGGAGTGATAGTACCGTTTCCCTTCGATATTTCTTTGATGTTGTATTTTACCTTCGACAAATCGATGGTGGTGTCTTTGTATTTGAGCGAAAAGGAGGTAATCTTGGCGTTTTCGCTAAGCCCCTCCGATTGTTTGCCTAAGCAGGAAGTCAGTATTGCTCCGACAACGGCTGCTATGAAAAAAAATTTGTTTCTCATCGTCATTAATGCTATTGTATTATTACTTTACGAGTGCAAAGGTATGAAAAAAAACGTACTTATGGCAGAATTTTATTTTTTTTAAATGTAACTTTGTAGTCGCTTTTAGTAATAATCAAAAGAGTGAAATATGAAATTGAATCTCAAGAACCCGATAGTATTTTTCGACTTGGAAACCACCGGTATCAACGTATCTTCCGATAGAATAGTGGAGATAACATATCTAAAGGTAGAACCCAACGGCAACAAGACATCGAAAACCTTACGAATCAACCCGCAAATGCACATACCCGAACAGGCTTCGGCCGTACACGGTATATACGACCAAGATGTGGCCGATTGCCCTGCGTTCCGACAGGTTGCCGCAAGTATAGCCAAAGATATCGAAGGTTGCGACTTGGCGGGGTACAACTCGATAAACTTCGATATCCCGTTGCTCGTCGAGGAGTTCCTGCGTGCCGATGTAGACATCGACCTCAAGCGACGTAAGTTCGTCGACGTCATGGTGATTTTCTACAAGCAAGAACCCCGCAATCTGTCGGCAGCGTACAAATTCTATTGCGGCAAAGACCTGAGCAATGCTCACAGCTCCGAAGCCGATACGATGGCTACCCTCGAGATACTCGAGGCTCAACTCTGTCGGTATGGCGACTTGGAAAACACTATCGACTTCCTGTCGGAATACTCTTCGCACAATAAAAACGTCGACTATGCAGGGCGTATCATATACGATAGCAAGAAACGTGAAATCTTCAATTTCGGCAAGTATAAAGGTATGCTCGTCGTAGATGTTTTCCAACGCGACCCGAGCTATTACCAATGGATGATGAATGGCGATTTTCCGCTATATACCAAAAAGGTAATCACCCGCCTCAAGCTGCAATCGTAGCTGTCCGACGACTTCCTCTGTCGGTCTACCCCGACAAACAGAGAGAAAAAGACGACGCCTTATCGCAAGGAGTCGTCCTTTTTTCTATAATAATCCTTTAAACATTAAGCTTTCTATTGAAGTCGCGGTGCGAGCGTCTGATAATAGCGATCGAAGAGAGGCTGAACACGCTTTGCCAAATCGCTATTGAAGGTATTGGCAAGATAAGCACACTGCTGTAGCACACCCATACTCTGTCGCAACGATATATCGGGCGATACGTAGCTCTGCTTGCTCAGCGGCAACGACAATACGTAGGCGAGGTTCTGCTCTGTAACGTCGATTATCTTGCCAAGTATGTAGTCGGCTCGTTCCTTGCCGCCGGCTCTGTAATAAGCATCGGCGAATATCAACATCGTGTAGTCGTATGCGAGCAGCGACTCGGGTACTTCGCGTTCGGCTCTTCGGAGCACCTCGAGAGCTCTGGTGCTATCGCCCTTGTCGATAAGACCTGCTGCCAATACGGCAAACTGCTGCCGTACGGTCTTGCACATTCGTGCATTTGTCTCGTCGAGATAAATATTTTTGCCTGCCATACGGTAACGGAATTTGTTCATCATATTGTCGTACATAGCCTCCGTATTGGGCTGGCGATTTTTCCTTATGGGTACGAACCGATAAGCGAGCCCTTCGCACTGCGAATACTCATCGATAGCTCTCGTGGGGTAGAAGTCGCTGCCGATAGTGATACAGAAGTATATCGGACGAGTCCAATCGTTGTTTTTAAGTACGTTGAGTACCGCAATATCGCCTTTGTTGAGGTTTTTCTTAGTTATTTTCAGCGTTATGGTGTCGAGTATCTTGTCGTAATCTTCTTTGGCCACTATGCCTGCCTCTATTACTTTCTTTTTATCGACGGGGAAAGAGAGTGTCGAGGCAAACAGATATCCTATGCCGTCTCTCTCTTGCAAGTCTTTGTTACGCATCAGGTCGAATGCTTTGTCGGCAGGGAGTTTTCCGCCAAACTGCGGCATATCTTGCACGATAGCGATATCGAGCGAATTTTCTTGATACTCTTCGGGACGCAGGTCGATAGGCAGTTTGTCGCCGGTGTAATACGGACGCTGCATAGCCGATATATACCACGGAGCCGATATGTACGAGAGGTTGCAGGTACGTATGTCGTTGCGTGTACCTTCGACCTCTTGGCTGTACCAGAGCGGGAAAGTATCGTTGTCGCCGTTGCAGAAAAGTATAGCATTTGGGGCACAAGTATTGAGATAGTTGTAGCCCGTGTCGGTGGCGATATAGCGATTCGAACGGTCGTGGTCGTCCCAGTTTTCGGAAGCCATAAGAGTGGGTACTCCCATCGAGAGCACAAACGCCAAAGCAGCGGCTATGCTTTTCGGTAGCTTTGCCTTCTCGAGTAGTCGAGCCAAGCCGAGCATACCCAGCCCGAGCCAGATAGCGAAGGCGTAGAACGAGCCCGCATACGAATAGTCGCGCTCACGCGGCTGATACGGTGTCTGGTTTATATATAATACTATGGCGATACCTGTCATAAAGAAGAGTACCAATATTATCCAAAACTGATGTTTGCCCTTGCTGCCTCTCGAGAGTTGCCACAAGATACCGAGCAAGCCGAGTATAAGGGGTAAGAAGTAGTAACGATTGTGTCCTTTGTTGTTTTTGAGGTTGTCGGGTAGCTTGCTTTGGTCGCCGTACAGAGCGTTGTCGACGAATGGTATTCCCGATATCCACTGTCCTGCGTCGAGTTCGCCGTTGTTCGACTGTATGTCGTTTTGCCGTCCGACAAAGTTCCACATAAAGTACCTCCAATACATGAAGTTTATTTGGTACGAGAATAAAAACTTGAGATTTTCGCCCATCGTCGGCACAGTGTATTCTCTGTTTTGTCCGCACTGATTGACGGTAATGTGCTTGCCTCTGAAGTCTGTCCACTGCTTATAAGCTTCGACGTGGTGCGGCTGCTGCGAATACATACGCGGGAACAGCATCTTGCCTTCCGACATATATTCCACTCCCTTCTGCGACTTGCCTACGCTTATATATCTGTCTTTTTCCGAAGCATTCTCTTTTACCTTGCGAATATAGTTGGTGCTGCCGTATACGATTTCTGCCATACAGCGTCCGGTGCCGTCGTCTTTGTACTCTATCGGTGAGTTGAACGACTGTCCGTAGAACAGCGGATTGTCGCCGTATTGTTCGCGATTGAGGTACGAACGCAGAGCGAAAACGTTTTCTGGAGAGTTTTGGTCCATCGGTGGGTTTGCCGAAGAACGAATCACTATCAGAGCAAACGAAGAGTAGCCTATCACCATCATTAACACACAGAGAGTGATGATATTGAACCATTTATAGTTCCATTTTTTTTGGTAGAAAAGCCAGAACGCTCCTGCGGCTATAATTATCAATCCGAGCCATATACCGCTGCCCAAGAAGGGTATTCCGAGCATCGATATAAGCAGCGCAAACGATATTTTTATCTTGGTGCCGTCGGTGCCTTTGTGTGTTTCGTACAGAGTCCATACAAACAGAGCCGCTACTATGATAAGATATACGAACAGCCCCGAATTGAACGGCATACCTACGCTATTGACGAAAAACAGCTCGAATACGCCTGCCACCTTCGTGAACCCTGGAATGATACCGTATTGCACGAAAAGCAGTATCACAAACGATATACCGAGAGCTTTTACTACGCCTTTCCAATCGACTTTTTCGGTCTTTTTGAAATAATATATAAGTACTATTGCAGGTATTGCCAGCAAGTTGAGCAAGTGCACACCGATAGAGAGCCCCATAAGATAGGCTATCAGTACTATCCAAGGCAGACCTTTGCCCTTGTCGTAGGAATCTTCCCAACGCAAGATACACCAGAATACCACCGCCGTAAAGAGCGATGAGAAGGCATATACCTCGCTTTCGACTGCCGAAAACCAAAACGTATCCGAAAACGTATAAGCCAAAGCTCCTACTGCACCCGCTCCGAGTATCGATAATATCTTCGTCAGCGAGAAGTCGTTGTCGTCTTTTATGGTCATCTTACGGGCAAAATGCGTGATAGTCCAGAATAGGAACAGAATTGTAGCCGCACTACAGAGAGCCGAAAAAGAGTTTATCATCTTGGCTACCTGAGTAGGTTCGGAGGCAAAGAGAGCGAAAATCCTTCCCATAAGCATAAAGAAAGGAGCTCCGGGAGGGTGCCCCACCTCGAACTTATCCGACGAGGCTATAAACTCGCCGCAATCCCAGAAAGATGCACTCGGCTCAATAGTCGAAAGGTAGGTAAAGGCAGCAATGGCAAATACTGCCCAGCCTGCAATCATCTCAAATAAACGAAATCTTTTCATATATAAATTACAATATTAATTATGCATTTCCCATTTTGCTTGCAAAGTTACATCTTTTTATAAGAAAAATGAGGAGATTGATGGTAACCGATAAAAATAATTTTCCTAACTTTGCCACACTAATATCGCAAACAGTTTATAAAACATACAAAAAAGTTTATCTCTATGTTTAGCAAAAACGACATCCGACAACTCAAAACATTCGGTATAAAACCCGAGACAATCGAAGAACAGCTCCGAATATTCCGAAGCGGAATAAAATACCCCAAAATAGACCGTGCCGCCTCTGTGGGCGATGGCATCGTACGTCTCGATGACGACGAACGATGCCGATACACCGACACATGGGCACAATATCTTACCGACGACAGACACCGTGCCATTAAGTTCGTGCCTGCTTCGGGAGCGGCTTCACGTATGTTCAAAGATTTGTTCGAGTACATAGAGAAGGAAGAGCCTACACAATTTGTCGGAAAATTCTTCAACGATATAGAGTTTTTTGCCTTCTACGACCTGCTCGATGAGAAGTGCCAAGAAGTCCACGGCAAAGGCTTGGAAGAGCTGCTCATAGCAGGCGAATTTACTCCCGTACTCAGGCTGCTGCTCGAGGAACAGGGACTCAATTATGGCAATCTGCCGAAAGGGCTTTTGCTATTCCACCGTTACCACAACGAACGACGGACGCCTATGCTCGAACATCTTGTGGAGGGAGTCCAATACGCACGCGGCAAAGATAATACGGTGAGGCTGCACTTCACCGTCTCGCCCGAACATCGTCGGCTTTTTGCAGAACATCTTACCCAAAACATCGACAAATACGAAGAACGCTACGGGGTACGGTTCGACGTGTCGTTTTCGGAACAGAAGAAATCGACCGACACCATAGCCGCCGACACTCATAACGAACCGTTCAGAGACGAAGACGGTTCGCTCGTGCTGCGTCCCGCCGGACACGGTGCCCTGATAGAGAACCTCAATGAACTGGACGCCGACATCGTATTCATAAAAAACATAGACAATGTTGTGCCCGACCACCTTAAAGAGACTACCGCCGAGTGGAAAAAAGCAATAGCAGGATATGCCGTAAACCTTCAACAACAGGCATTCGAATACCTGCGGGAGCTCGAAAACCCCGATATTACAGAAGCGAAACTGCAAGTGATAGATAAGTTCTGCCAAAGCCGCCTATTCAACTACCGCAACGCCGAGCAACTCGACAGAGAGGACAAGCGTGCATACCTTCGCCGCAAACTCGACCGTCCTCTGCGTGTCTGCGGTATGGTAAAGAACGAAGGCGAGCCCGGCGGAGGTCCGTACCTCGTACACAATGCCGACGGCACGGTATCGCCGCAGATACTCGAGGCGTCGCAGATAAACACTGCCGACGACACGCAGAGAGCTATTATGGAGCAGGCGACACACTTCAATCCCGTCGATTTGGTATGTTGCCCGAAAGATTACAAAGGCAGGGCGTTCGACCTACGCAAGTACGTCGACGGCACGACGTGCTTTATCTCGACGAAGTCGAAAGGCGGTAGAGAGCTGAAGGCTCTCGAACTGCCCGGATTGTGGAACGGTGCTATGGCAGACTGGAACACGGTATTCGTCGAAGTGCCCTTAGCGACCTTCAATCCCGTCAAGAACGTCAACGACCTGCTCCGCCCCGAGCATCAGTAGACGGGCGGTGTTATAGAATGGGCGACACGATATGGGAATATGCCATTTGTTTGTCTATCAAATATTTATTGTAGAAATCGAAATTTATACATAATTTTGCTCAAAAATTGAGGAGAAAGAAATTTTATTTCTTTTTAACATATTTATAATGTTTCAAAATAAGTGTATAAATTCTTGAAGTTTTCTGCTTTTATTCTGAACCCACTTCCGTGGTCGTGTATTTTTCCATAATTTTTCCCCGAATTATAAACACCTATACGTATATCAAACATTATATTTCCTTTCTCTATTTCATTCAAAAAACGCTGAAAATCAAAATTGTAATAAAGTTCTCCTTTCGTAAAACGACAATATTTTTTACCATTAGTAATTTCAGTATCAGCAAAGACCAAAAATAAATTACTTAATTTTTGAGAGGCGTTAATCAATGTGTCAAAATTCCAGTACGTAGTATCTAACAACTCTCCATGAAGATTTTTTATTAGTAATTTAACGCTCTTAGAACTTCTGTCGACATTCAGCTTCATTTTATACTTAGAATAAACCTCCCCTTCTCTATGACCAAATACAGAAGAATAGAGAATTTTTTTGTCAGAATGCTCTTCTTGACGTATTTCTCCATATTTTTCTCGCAAATAACTGTTCGCTTTTTTTGGGGTAATCTGGTGATTTAGAAAAAAGTGTAACGTATGAGTTATTTAAAAATCTTTGACTTTTAATCTCTATTCCTTCAAAATCAGCCTCTTTTTTATTATTCTCTTTTACTCCCAATAAATCTTCAAATGTATTTCCAATACCTCCATCTCTATTATTGGGTCTTGTATTTTGAACAAACCCCATTTTTTTTATTCTGTAAAATTCAGCTTTTATTTTATCGGTGTTTCTCATAAATGTTCTTTTGGCAATAAATCTTTTGGACTAATATTTAGTGTTTTTGCAATATTGTTGATGTGATTTAAATTGTATTTGGAATTATATCTTAAGCTTTCTACCTTACCTATAAAACCTATAGATACGCCTATTGATAAAGCTAAATCAGCTTGCGACATATTTCTCTCTGTTCTGAGTTTTTTTACCTCGCCTATGACAAATTTTTCAATTTCTGTAAGCATACCGATTTTAAAAAATAATATTGTGCAAATATCCGAAATTTTGTAACTTTGCACACCTGCTTATAGGTAAGTATTTTTGTGATTATGATAGAGATCAATAAAATATATAACGAAAGTTGCTTAGAAACTCTTAGCCGTATACCCGATAATTCAATAGACTTAGTCATTACTTCACCTCCTTATAATATGAATTTGAGAATAAGGAATGGTAAATATTGTTCTCGACAAATTGTCAAAGAATTTAGTACCAAATACGAGAACTTTGATGATAATATACCTATAGGAGAATATTATAAATTTCATTTAAAAGTATTAAAAGAGTTGCTTAGAACCTCAAATATTATATTTTATAACATACAAATAGTAACAGGTAGCAAAAGAGCAATATTTAAGATAATAGGAGAATTATCTGATTACTTGAAGGATATTATAATATGGGATAAAGGTTATGCTCAACCAGCAATGGCACAGAATGTTTTGAATCGCAGAACGGAATTAATATTAATATTTGACGCTAAAGATGCTATAAGTCGCCAGTTTAAAAAAGCTAATTTTAAAAGAGGAACATTAGACGATTTATGGCTTATAAAGAGAGGGAAAAAAATAACATCCTCACATTCTGCAGTTTTTCCAGAAGAATTAGTAAAGAATATTATTGAAAATTTTTCAGATGAAGGTGATTTGATTTATGATCCATTTATGGGAACAGGAACAACTGCTTATGTAGCTAAACTTTTAAATCGAAACTATTTGGGAAGTGAATTAACAAGCCGATATTATGAAGTCATTAATAAAAGGCTTTCTGAACTAAAGTGTCAAATTAGTTTTTACTAACACAATAGGCTAAAAAAGTATTTACAAAGAAATGAGAAACCTTTTATTAATTATATTTTCATTGATAACTATCTGTATGAGTGCACAAACGAAAAGTAAGACAGAACAAAACAAAGCCGTGACGGAGGAACAAGCCAACGATGGCGTGAAAGAATCGAGAAAGTTGTTTTTGGCATCGTCGTTCAAAGATGTAGCGAAGCTTTTTGCCGACTTTACAGGCGAAGAGCTGAAAGGTAAAAGTGTAACATTTATTCCTACGGCGAGTATCCCCGAGTCTGTGAAATTCTTCGTCTCATCAGGTCGAAAAGCTCTCGAGAAATTGGGGGTGACCGTCGACGAATTGGAACTGACGCAGGCAACAGGCGAAGAAATCCGTAATAAATTGGAAAAGAACGACTATATCTACATAACGGGCGGGAATACGTTTTTTCTTCTTCAGGAGTTGAAGAAGACGGGAGCGGATAAAATAATCATAGAGCAAATAGAGAAAGGCAAGACGTATATCGGCGAGTCTGCGGGTTCGATTATTATGTCGCCCAATATCGAGTATGTAAAGGATATGGACGACTGCCGCAAAGCTCCCGAACTGTCCGACCTATCCGCCCTGCATGTAGTGGATTTCTATCCGTTGCCACACCATACGAACTTCCCATTCAAAAAAGCCGTAGAGAAAATCATAGCGAAATATGGCGAACAACTTACACTCTACCCGATAAGTAACTCACAAGCCATCACTGTAAACGGGACAGAATTCAGGGTTGTAGGCAAGTGAGTTTACCACAAAAAGAGGCTAAATAACAAGATTAAAGGACTTTTTGTGTTAAACTATTTTTATAAAGACTTTTGTTTTTGATTATCTTGAACTTATAATATATGTACTGGGATTTTATTTTAAGAATATTCATTGCGTGCGTTTTGGGTGGAGTCATCGGTCTCGAACGCGAATATCGTTCGAAAGAAGCGGGTTTTCGTACACATTTGCTTGTGGCTCTCGGTAGTGCGCTTTTTATGATACTCTCGCATTCGGGTTTTGGCGAAATACTTGCTCGTGGCGATACGAACATATCTCTCGACCCGTCTCGAATAGCTTCGCAGGTAGTGACAGGTATAGGTTTCATCGGTACGGGTATCATCATTTTTCAGAAGCATGTAGTACGCGGACTTACCACGGCTGCAGGCTTGTGGGTTACGGCAGCTATCGGTATGACGTGCGGTTCGGGAATGTATCTGATTGCCGTATCGGCTACTGTTATGGTATTGGCGTGCCTCGAGATACTCTATCTGGTACTACGTAAGTTCGGTACACGAAGTATCTGCCTTACCCTTTCGTCGTCGTCGCGTAAAAACATACAGCGTATGATATGTGATATGAAAGACGAACATATTGATATCGACTCTTATGAAGTAAAAGAGTTGTCACACAAAAACGATACGATATTAGTTACTGTCGATATAAAGATGAGGGGAGACAGATACGAGGCACGTATCTTCGATTTTATCGGTAGATACGAAGATATCAATATCGATAAAATCGAGTAGTTCGTTGATGTATAGAGACTTGTATTAGTCGAGCTTTTGCCCGAATGCTAAGTCGCCTGCATCGCCAAGTCCGGGTACGATATATGCGTGTTCGTTGATATTTTCGTCGATAGCAGCTACCCATAGAGTAGAGTCTTCGGGCATCGACTTACTGAGGTAATCTATAGCTGGCTTCGATGCTATTGCGCTTATAATATGTACTTTCGACGGTGTGCCTTTCTGCAATAGAGCTTTGTACGATAGCTCCATCGAACTACCCGTAGCAAGCATAGGGTCTACTATTATCAGGGTTTTACCCGTAAGATCGGGCGATGATATATAGTCTACGTGAATTTTGAAGTCATTTGCCGATATATATTTTCTATAAGCAGTTACAAAGGCATTTTCGGCTCTGTCGAATATAGCCAATACTCCGCTATGCAGCACAAGCCCTGCCCTTAGAATAGAGGCTACTACTATGGTGTCGTCTACGATACTTACCTGAGCGGTACCGAGTGGTGTTTGTGTGGATACAGTCTTGTATTTGAGCGATTTGCTGAGCTCTATCGCCAGACATTCGCCGATTCGCTCCATATTGCGTCTAAACCGCATACTGTCTTTTTGTATTTCGACGTCGCGTATCTCTCTTATATAGTTGCCCAAGACCGATTCTGTGGCCGATAAATTGATTACCTGCATAGTAGTTTGTAATATTATGAGTTTTTGCCTGCAAAATTAATAAATTATTTCCTTCTATCGTCTCACATTATTTCCCTCTGTATTTATCATTATGTCAAATTAGATAGTGTTTATACTCTATAAGATAAAATCAATATTATCGAGGCAGATTTTTTTGTACTTTTGCCAATGTTATTTTATAATACATATCGATAAAAATGATATTGCCTGTACATTTATATGGAGCTCCCGTACTTCGAGAAGTGGGTAAACCTATCGAAAAAGACTATCCTCATCTGTCGGAACTGATAGAAAATATGTTCGATACTATGCACAATGCCGATGGTATCGGGCTGGCAGCTCCGCAAGTGGGAGTTCCGATACGGCTTTTTATGGTCGATATATCTGCTCTCGACACCGAGAAAGACTTCGCCGAACTTCGAGATATGCCTAAGACAAAAATTTTTATTAATGCCACTATTACAGAACGTTATGGCGAAACTGTGGTGTACGACGAGGGGTGCTTATCGTTGCCCAACATATCGGAGTCCGTACCTCGACCGAGTAGTATAAAGATAGAGTATCTCGATGAGCGATTCGAGCCTAAAAGTGAGGAATATACAGGTTATTACGCTCGTATAATACAGCACGAATACGATCACATCGAGGGTACGATGTTTATCGACCGCATATCGCCGCTACGCAAACAACTCATAAAGTCGAAACTTGCGAATATTGTAAAGCGAAAGATTACTTGCAGATATAAGTTCAAGTAATTGCTTTGCCGTAAGAGCGGAGTAGAGTAGTCTGACAGTATGATAGTTGCTCTGCCGCCGCTATTCTAATGAGGCAATAGATATTTCCCGCGCCGTTTATACCTTTTGGAGTAGAATGAGACTCTGACCCTTGCCTCTGAATTGGTTGTATATGAGAACGTTTCTCACCTCTTCGGGTGAGGTGCCGACTGGCTTCAAAAGCTGAGGAATACGTCCGCTTCTCAGTACGTTACACGCTACCCAAAACCCGAATGCCGAGGCTGTAAAGTAGTCGCCGCTCAGATGTTTGTAGTAGAGTTTGGTACATCGTATCAATGTCTCGGCGGTGTCGAATCCAGCGAGGTCTTCGCTGTTGCCGTTACGCCCCGATAGCATCAGGTCTATGTCGTCGATATCGAGATTGTTTCTACTTAGAAAGTCACCTACAAACACGCCTGTATCGGGTACGTCGTTTCTAAAATCGACATCTGCCAAGGCAGCGTATGTGTGTGCGTTTCTCTCGTCGGAGAGCACAAAAAACGAGGCTCCTTCCGAAAAGACTACTCCTTTGCTCCGAGCATCGGTAATACTGAAAGGGGCTTCGTGTCGGGGTTTGATTATATTGTCCAACTCATAAATTTCGAGACAATACGGTGTGTTCTCGTCTACTCCTCCCACCAGAGCGTTGCGTATATCGCCCAATTCTATCTGCATAGCAGCATCCGACAGAGCCGATTCGAACGAGGTGGAGCCATCGACAAAGGTGAAATTCGCTCCCTTGCATTGCAGTTCGAGAGCTATCTGCCCCGCCACAGTGTTGTGGGTCGATTGGATAAAAGCCGTAGGCGTAAGGTATTGCTCTTCGTTGTCCAACACTGCACGGAGAAACTTCTCGGAGTCTTGCACACATCCCATTCCCGTACCTACCGCTATCGCTTCGGGTAGTTCGAGGCAAGCCTCGCCGAGAGCCCTTTTGGAGGCAACGATACCCATCTTTACGGCACGGCTCATACGACGGATGGCAGGTGGAGCAATGTAGTCTCTGTAATTGGGCTCTATTACGGGGAGAACGTTATCTTGTACATTCTCGTTTATATTGTCGAGGAAATCGCCTTCGAAGGTAGGTTGTGCAGAGATGGCACAACTGCCGTTGATATATACTCTATTTTTCATATTTAGAGAAAATAAGCGTAGAACAATTGCCGCCGAACCCGAACGAATTGGACAACACATTCCGTATCGGTTTGTGTTTGAGGGTTGTCTGCGGTGTCAGATTTGTCTCCTCTATCGGATTCTCGAAGTTGAGATTGGGAAACACCACCGACTCCCTGATGGACAATATACTATATACGGCTTCTACCGACGAGGCGGCTGCAAGCGTATGTCCCGTAAAGGCTTTCGTAGAGCTAAAGTCGGGCACTTCGTTGCCAAATATGCGTCTTATGGCTACACTCTCCGACATATCGTTGTTGTCGGTAGCAGTGCCGTGTGCGTTGATATAGTCTATCTCGTGCGGTGCTATCGAGGCGACGTCGAGAGCTTTCGCCATAGCTGCCGCTGCTCCGTCTCCCTCTGCCGACGAAGCAGTCTGATGATAGGCTTCGTTGGTATTGCCCCAACCCGACAACACTGCCAATACTGTGCGACCGTGCCGTATGGCATTTTCTTCGGTTTCTATCAACAGATAAGCTGCCCCCTCGCCGAGATTGAGCCCCTTGCGGTTGCGGTCGAACGGCTTACAAGCGTCGTCGGATAGTATCATCAGCGAGTTGAAGCCGTTGATGGTAAACTTACACAGAGCGTCGCTGCCGCCCACCAATACCTGACTAAGCCGCCCCGTACGTAAGAGGTTTGTCCCCACCATAATGGCATTGGCAGAAGACGAACAGGCAGTGCTTACCGCCGTTACCATACCTTCGATACCGAAGTAATCGGCTATCATACGTGTATTTTCGCCTATATTGTGGGTATAGATATGCCGTCGTGCCTCAACATTGGTTTTGTATTCGTAGAAAAACTGTTCGGTTTTGTCCATACCTCCCACGGTAGACGCAGAAACAAAGCCGAGACTTTTCACCTCGTCGGCCGATAAGCCGGCGATAGCTTCTTTTGCAGCCCATATACCGAGCAGTGCGGTACGCGAATATTCGGCTCTCGGGTCGATACCGAGTCGCTTTGCAAGTTCGCTGTTTGAGAGCTTTATCTCACCGACTTTTATGTTGTCTCTCAGTGTTGAGCGTAGGTTGTCCAAAAGCGATATTTGTGGTTTGCCTTCACGCAGAGAATACAAATTTTCCTCAACAGAGTTGCCTATTGAGGAAATTATACCCATTGCCGTTACCACTATTGGCTGCATCTTTTATTTTGTTCTGTGCTTGGTAATGTATTCTGCCATAGTGCGTATGGAGCGGAATATCTCTCTACCCTCTTTGGGGTCTGCCAGTCGGATACCGTATGTCTTGTCGAGCAAAACGATAAGTTCCAATGCATCGATAGAGTCGAGCCCCAGTCCGTCGCCGAATAGGGCAGCGTTTTCGTCTATATCCTCAGGCTTAACATCTTCCAAATTAAGGGCTTCCACTATTTTTTGCTTGAGTTCCAAAATTAATTCGTCCATTTCTTCTGTCGATAAAATTTTTATTTTCAAAAATACGAATTGCAAAAATATAAAAAATATCGGATACCGAGAGAAATACGTCTTATTCGATAATATCGAGGAGAGTCAGAAATGATTACCAATAGCAAAGGAATATATGGATACGATAAGGTTAAAATACAAAAAAACGAGTTGTTGTCGTCAAAAAAAATATTAAAAAAGTAGGTTTAGAGCTATTTTTTATACTTTTTGTTTGGCAGTACAAAAAAATACTCCGTATATTTACAAAAAATTTTCTGAAAAGGTATGCAATCTAAGTTTTTGCAGAAAAAGTACTATATACTATACTATTACGACAACAAAAAAATTACGTGGTTATATGAAAGTAGGATTATTTATTCCCTGTTATGTCAATGCCGTCTATCCTAACATTGGCATTGCGTGTTACAAACTGCTTACAAGTCTTGGGATAGACGTTGATTACCCTCTCGGACAAACCTGCTGCGGACAGCCGATGGCGAATGCAGGATTTGAAGAAGATTCGTTGAAGTTAGCCAAGCGCTTCGAGCAATTGTTCAAAAACTATACCTATGTCGTAGGACCTTCGGCAAGCTGTGTGGCTTTCGTCAAAGAAAACCATCCCCGCATTCTGTCCGAGCACGGCGAACATGTCTGCGAAACAAGCAAACATATCTACGATATTACGGAATTTCTTCACGATGTAGTGAAGCCTGAGCGTTTCGCCTCCCGTTTCCCGCATAAGGTAAGTCTGCACAACAGCTGCCACGGAGTACGAGAGCTTCACCTCTCTTCCGCTTCGGAGTTGACGATTCCATATTACAATAAGATTCGCACTCTACTCGAGAAAGTACAGGACATTACAGTAGTAGAACCCGAACGCATAGACGAATGCTGTGGCTTCGGCGGAATGTTTGCAGTCGAAGAGCCTGAAGTATCCGCCTGTATGGGACGCGACAAAGTAAAATATCATATGGCTACCGGAGCCGAATATATCACCGGTGCCGACAGCTCCTGTCTGATGCATATGGAAGGTGTTATTGAGAGAGAACATCTTCCGATACGTACAATCCACTATTTAGAAATTTTATCCGCACAACTATGAGTACTACACACGCCAAGGCAGCCAAAGCCTTTTTATCCGACAAAGTAAACGCCGAATGGCACGACAAAACATTATATATGGTGCGTGCGAAACGCGACCGACTCTCACATGCTATCCCTGAATGGGAAGAACTCAGACATACTGCACGAGATCTCAAACTTTACAGCAACTCACATCTGCCCGAGTTGATCGAGGAATTCGAAAAGAATGCGACAGCCAACGGTTGTCATGTGCATTATGCCAAAGATGCCGAAGAGTATTGCTCTATCATCGAGGAAATCCTTCGCAACCACGGTGTACACAAGTTGGTAAAGAGTAAATCGATGCTTTCGGAAGAGTGTAATCTGAATCCATATCTGATAGAAAAAGGATATGAAGTCATCGAAAGCGATTTGGGAGAACGGATTCTTCAGCTTCTCAATGTCCGTCCGAGTCATATTGTAATGCCTGCCATACACCTTAAACGCGAGACTGTCGGTAAGTTGTTTGAAGAAAAATTAGGCAGCGAAGAGGGCAATTCAGACCCCACCTATCTGACTCATCAGGCTCGCAAAGCTCTTCGTCAAGACTTCCTGAATGCCGATGCCGCTATGACAGGTGGTAATTTTGCCGTAGCCTCGACAGGTGAAGTGATTGTCTGTACAAATGAAGGAAATGCCGATATGGGAATGTCGTGCCAGAAGCTCAATATATGTGCTTTCGGGATAGACAAGATTATCCCCGACCTCGAATCGCTGAGTATCTTCACACGTCTGCTTGCACGTTCGGCAACGGGACAGCCCATCACGACATACACTTCGCATTTCGGACGACCACATAAGGGTGGCGAACAGCATTTTATCATTGTCGATAACGGACGCAGTAAGATTTTGGGTATGCCCCAACATCGCAAGGTAATGAATTGTATCCGCTGTGGAGCATGTATGAATACTTGTCCGGTATACCGTCGGAGCGGAGGATACTCCTATTCGTATTTTATTCCGGGTCCGATAGGTATCAATCTCGGTATGCTTAATGATCCACAGAAACACAGTGGCAACGTCTCTGCCTGTTCACTTTGCCTGTCGTGCTCGTACGTCTGCCCTGTTATGGTAGACCTCGGCGAACAGATATATATATGGCGTCAGAAGTTGGACGGATTGGGACAAGCCAATTCGCAGAAGAAGATGATGAGTAAAGGTATTCAATTGCTTATGGAACGCCCGTCTCTGTTCCACTCTGCTCTGAAAATGGCTCCTATCGCCAATAAAATGCCGCGATTTGTGCTGTACAACGGATTGAACGCTTGGGGTAAAGAAAGAGAACTGCCGCACTTTGCCAAGCAGTCGTTCGAAGCGTGGTGGAAACAGAATCATCAAAAGAAAAACACTAAATAAGAATCGAAATGAACAGCAAAGAGTTTATAATTAATAGTTTGAAGGAAAATATTAAGGAGCATTTCCCACGTCCCGAAGTGAATATTTCACATATTGTTTACCCCGATAAGCTCAAACAATTTATCGAGATTTCGACCGGAGTAGGCGGTCGTGCCGAGGTGCTCGGCAAAGGCGAATCTATTGACGATGCCGTGCGGCGTTTGTTCCCTGATGCAAGGCGTATCGCATGCAATTTTCCGGAAGTCTCTTGCGCCACGTACAATCCCGATGATATCGATACACCGGCCGAGTTGAACGGCACCGATCTCGTAATCTGCCGTGGTATCTTCGGTGTGTGTGAGAATGCTGCCGTATATTTTGAGCAAGAATACTTGCAACGCAGTATCTACTTCATTTCCGAATCACTGCTGATACTTCTTCCGAAAGACCAACTGGTCGATACTATGCACGACGCATATCGGCGTGTACCGAACGAACCTCAGGGAGAATTCAGGGGCTTTATATCAGGACCTTCCAAGACGGCCGACATCGAACAGGCACTCGTTATGGGAGCACACGGTGCGCGTCAGGCTACGGTATTACTTGTTTAATACGCTCATTTATATAAATAATCAAATAAATATGTTATGAACATTTTATTATCTGTTTTCCCGATTCTGCTCTTGTTCGTGCTGATGCTCGGAGTGAAGATGGCAGGGCACAAAAGCGCATTCCTTACCCTTGTCGCAACATTGCTGATTGCTTTGCTTGCCGCTCCTGCTCTCGGATTTGCTCCTGAGAATTATACTCAGGGCGGAGTGATGTGGGCTTTTCTGGAAGGTATTCTGAAAGCGACTTTCCCGATATTGATCATCATTCTGATGGCTATTTACAGCTACAATACGCTGCTCGAAAGCGGAGAGATCGAAGTCATCAAAAAGCAGTTCACCTCACTTACGAACGACCGCGGCATCATAGTGCTTCTGCTCGTATGGGGTTTCGGAGGTCTGTTGGAAGGTATGGCCGGATTCGGAACAGCCGTTGCAATACCTGCAGCCATTCTGATAGGTTTGGGGTTCAAACCGGGATTCAGTGCTTTGGTATCGCTGATTGCCAACAGTGTACCGACAGGGTTCGGTGCGGTGGGCGTACCGGTGACCACGCTGGCTAATGAGGTAGCCCCTTCGGGCTGTGCTACACCTGAAGCTATTTGCGACATTGCCTCGAAAGTGGTCATACAACTATCGCCTTTGATGCTCCTTATTCCGTTCGTAATACTTACACTCACTGACAGCTCGCCCAAAAAGATTATAAAACACATACTGCTATCTCTATGGGTAGGCGGTATTTCGCTGATAGTGCAATATATCTGTGCACGATATTTGGGAGCAGAGACACCTGCTATCCTCGGAAGCGTGGCTGCCATCTTAGCCATTGTAGTCTATGCACGTCTTTTTGCCGGCAGACGCGATGCTGCGACCTCTTCGGCTGCAGAAGAACCTATTACCTTGTCGCGGGCATTACGAGCGTGGAGTGTCTACGGGTTCATTCTGTTTTTTATTCTCATCAGCGGACCTTTGGTCAAACCTGTCAATGAGTTTCTCCGTACGCACCTTGTCAGTAATGTACATCTGCCTATCTATGCCGAAGGCAAATATTTTTCGTTCGGATGGATATCTAACGCAGGTCTGATGCTTTTCCTCGGTACGTTTATCGGCGGAATGCTCCAAGGTGTTTCGGCAAAAAAACTGCTTGTCGTCTTAGCCCGTACCGTGAAAAATCTGAACAAGACAGTGATTACTATTATGAGCCTCGTTTCCATAGCGTCGGTAATGAACTATGCGGGTATGATAGGAGTGATTGCCTCGGCACTTGTCGCTGCTACGGGTGTTTACTATCCGTTGTTTGTTCCGCTGATTGGAGCCATCGGTACGTTTGTTACCGGTAGCGACACATCGTCGAATATTCTCTTTGGCAAGTTGCAAGCCAATGTAGCCTCCCAACTGTCGTATCCTGACCCTAACTGGTTGGTCAGCGCCAATACGGCAGGAGCAACGGGCGGAAAAATTATCTCACCGCAGAGTATCGCTATCGCAACTGCCTCGTGCAATATGCCCGGACGCGACGGAGAGATTCTTCGCAGTGCACTTCCGTATGCCATCGGCTATATTATCCTTGCCGGACTGATGGTTTATTTTGCTTGTTGAACGAAAGAAATTCGCTTAATGACTTACTCCTCCAATATATATACCCGCATGTTTGCGGGTATATATGCGTGAGTGAGCTAATCGAAAGGGGGAGACGCGAAAAAACAAAAAACCTCCCTTCGGAGGATAAAACCGATACAGGAGGTTAGGAAATCACTCATAGTCGAAGCCCTCAGGCTCTCACGTCGGCGATAGTGGGGTCTTTGGCGAAACGGGCTGCCACGAACGAACATACAGGTACTATCTTGATACCTTCGCGACGTGCGTACCCGACGGCTTCGGCAAGAAGCAATCCGCCGTAACCTTTGCCACCAAATGCGGACTCCACTCCCGTGTGGTCGACGACGATATTGCCGTCATTGCGGCGGGTATAGGTCATTTCACCTGCAAAAACATCGTCGTCGTAGATAACGAACCGTCCGCTGCTGCCGCTGTCTTCGTGCGATAATCTTACCATATTCAGTCAGTCTATTCGGTTGTACATTATAACTTTTACAATGGCAAAGATACGAATAATTCGTCAATATCTATCGAACGACAATCCCTTATTATGTGCGTAGCGGTACAATAGGGTTTCTATGCATCAGTCGCCCGCAGACAATACGCTTTCGACGGGTCTTCTCTTCGAGTATGGGCGTCGGACTCCGTAGCCTATCCGCAGCAGAATGGTGGGGTATTTGCCGTTCAGAGAGAGAGTTCGAGCCATCTCTTCGGCAAGGTCGGGTGTTTCGTTGGGTTGGTTCATATAGGCGTTTGCTATGCCCAAAGCCGTTGCCGTGAGCAGAAAACGCTCTAACGTACGTCCCAAGTCTATCCATTCTTCCATCGTGTTGTGGCGTGTGGCGAACAGCACAAGGTGCGACGAAGAGTTGATGTTCGTTCTGTCGGTTTTGTTTTGTGTCTTGGCATTGATGGCTGTCGATATAAAGGCTTTGGCTATAAACTTCGGCAGGTTGGGAGCTCCGAAGGTAGCGTAACTTAGACCGTCGAGATGTTGGTCTTGATGTCGCTTGTTGTATCTCATCCAACTTTTCAGCTCGTCGACAAAGGCGACATTTCCCATCTGTACCTCGTTGCCACGATATATGTATTCGGATATATCGTCGAATGCCGAAGACCCCCGTTCGTAAAAATGAACGGACACCCCCGAATAACAGAGAACAGCCTCTAATATTCGCAACTTTTCGTCGTCGATACGTCTGCCGTCGTACGTCCTTTTGGTCGTCTGCCTGAGGTTTATTTGCTTGGCAAGGCTGTCGGGGGCGACATCTTTTTTCTTTTCTAAGGCGACGAATATTTTACCGTTCTCTGCAATATCTACCTTGGGTTCATATCCTTTTGTCGTTGCGGCGATACAGAGATTTTCGACGGCACAGCCCAAGCTCACGAACAATTCCCTGTCTTGCGGGTCTACGACGGGTAGTCGGCGTGTGGTATCGGCATAAATCTCTATACCGTCCGTTTTTATTTTGAAGAGCCAAGGTTGAGCGTTGTGTCCCGATGGGGCTTTCGTGGCTTGCCGTATCAAATGAATGAAATCTGTGTTTTGTTGAGAGGTTAGTGTGCTTGTAAACATCATTGTCAGTAATATTAAAACGTTAATTTTTTTCATCTTTATTCTATTAAATGATGATACAAAATTACGCCAAATTATGCATACAAAACGTTGATTTAAGTTAAGAATTTTTGTTTTTGGAGTATATTCGCTTTTGCAGTCGGCTGAGACTTTCGGGACTAATCCCCAGTAGGTTGGCGATAAACTTTCGGGGCACTCTTTGGAATAGTTCTGCCCGCGTCTGCATCAGGTGTTTGAAGCGTTCTTCGGGCTTTTGCGAGGCAAGCGATACCGATGTGTCTATGGATTGTTGCAGGATACGTTCGGTTATCAGTCTCCCGAAGGTCTCGTATCGGGGGAAAGCCTTGTACAGGGCATACAGATGAGCCTTGTCGATACAGTATACGGTGGTCTCCTCCAATGCCTGCAGCGACAGACGGGCAGGTGTCCCACTCGTAAAACTTACAAATTCCGTAGCCCATTGGTTGTCCAAAGAGATGTCGCAGGTTGTCTCCGAGCTGTCTTCTTTGATACGAAAATATCTGATGCTTCCTTTTACGATAAAGAACAGATGATGACATGTGTGAGGGGCTTCGAGCAGTAGCTCTTTTCGCTTAAATATCTTTTCGACGAAATGCTCATCGACAGCCCTTAACTCCTCGTCGGTAAAGGGGAGTATCCGCAGGCAGTAATCTTTGAGAGGTTCGAACATAACGGAGATCTTTGCAACGATGTTACAAAGATACGAATAATTCGTCAATGGCTATTCGTATAAATTCTGCCGCTCGATTAATAAAAGGCGGGAAACTACGTCCATCGCTCGTAATATTACAATATTTTGTTTCCCGTCCGTCTGCCATTCTTATATTTTTCGTCGTATTTCTTTTTTGAGATTATCTCGACGGGGATTTTCTTTTCTTGGGTTTCGGGGCAGGCAATTCACTGCAGGTTGCCTTTACGAGCGATGCAAGGTATTGGCGGTCGTCGACCTCGGTGATGTAGAAATAATCTTTCGCTCCGTCGTACGGCGCTCGCAAGTCCTCCTTGCGGAGCAGTCTGCGTCCTGTTTCCGTCGGCTTTATGTAGAGGCGGTCGTCGCAGATAAGTCCGAATATCTTGCCGTGGCAATAAATGCCGTAGTCGCCAAACATCTTCCTGGCGGTTATCTCACCCGCATCGGCACATTGGTCTACGACGTATTGTACAAAATCAGGATTACAAGCCATAATCGTTATATGTTTAGTGTTCTTTGTTTCCGATATTATTACGCCTCCACTGTTCGTAGGATAGCTTAGTGAAGTGTTCCGTGCGGCAATCGCCCAACAGCGGCACGGGCTTGTTATGCTCAGTGTGGTGATAGACGAATCCGCATTTCTCCTGTGCTCGCTTTGATTTCTCGTTGCCATCGTAGTACCCGCACCAAACGGCAGTTTGCCGTAAGTCCTCAAAAGCATACCGAAGTAGTTCGTTTACGGCTTCCGGTATCAAACCTTGTCCCCAATAGGGTTCGCCAATCCAATAACCTATTTCGCACTCATTGTCTGCTATCTGTGCACTGTGGATTTCGCTTTTTTCGGTCATTATTCCGACGCTGCCGACAGTCTCGCCCGTTTCTTTCAGTACAACTGCATAAGTTTCAGGGGCAGAAAGGACTGTCTTTATTATCTCACGACTGTCCTCAACGCTTGTGTGTGGTGGCCAGCCCGCAATAGGGCCTATATTTGGATTCTTTGCATACTTGTATAGTGCTTCTGCGTCGCTTTCTTGCCATGCCCGCAGTATCAGGCGTTCGGTCTGTAATGTGGTGTTTTGGGTCATTTTTATCTTAGTTGTTTAATTGATTATAGATAATAGTTTCAAGGCTTCGGTCGGTGAAGATGAGAAGTTCACCGTCTTACCTTTGTTGCTCTCGCAGATAAAGGCTTCGAGGCTACGGCTCGTATATTTCGACCAGTCGCCGACAATGACAAGCCGAATGCGATAGTTGGAGAACTTCTGAAGAATCTCGCCTGCAAGCTTCGTCTGCAAGTCGAAAAAATCGGGGGTTATGTTCCTCTCGTAGAGGATTATTCCGTCGTAATATTGCCCATATAGCTCTCCAAACAAGTTCAGAACGTCTTGGACATTGTTGATAAACTGCTCTTCCGAGTGGATTTCTAAAAATGTAAGCCCGTCGGTTTGGTGCGATATGATTGTCTTTTCTTTCATATTACTTCAATAATTTATTCGCATATTTGTATGTAAACATTATGAGAGAGTGGTATGTTTTGTTTTGTGTCATTTTTATTTTAGTTGTTTAGTTGTCTTTACCGATAGAAAAAATAAAAGCGTCTTCTTTTAAAAAACGCTTTTATCGCAGAAATTTACATTTATCGTGCGCAGAATGAGACTCGAACTCACACGCCGTAACCGGCACTACCCCCTCAAAGTAGCGTGTATACCAATTTCACCACCTGCGCTTAACGGGACTATTTTTTGATTTTGTGCCCAAAACAGGACTCGAA
>ERZ772955.672-NODE-672-length-25121-cov-13.239607_pt1 | contig 25121 bp, 19 predicted proteins | sample MGYA00511133_ERZ772955 | MGnify/ENA primary metagenome ERZ772955 (study PRJEB29015, sample SAMEA2737914) | human oral metagenome | biome: human oral; feature: human-associated habitat; material: dental | place: China | collected 2149 ... | reverse complement strand
GCTCCGCCCGGCGAGCCCACCCCCAGCATCCGGTCCACGCTCGGCCAGGTCAGCCGGTCCCACGCGGCGTACAGGGCGCGGCGCGGCAGGAAAGAGGTACGCACGGGAATCGTGAGGCCAACCTGCTCGGCGGAAGGTGCTCGCCCCCCGTGGCGAGCGGCAACACCCACGGGATTGATCCCCTCGGCGGCCAGGCGCGAGGCGAGCTCAACGATGTAGCGCCCCGACCCTCCGGGCACGCTCTGCCACATTTGTTCCACTACCATTCCGACGCGCAGGCTCATGCCCTCACAATAGTGGACGCGGCAGCCTCGATGGATATCGCGCACGCATCATGTCCTACAATAGGGAGGATTCGTTGCCGCGACCCGGGGGACCCTCATGCCCACCTTCCTCTCCTCCCCAATCCGTGTCCTGATGGACGCCACCGCGATTCCCGCAAACCTTGGGGGTGTCGGCCGCTACGTCGATGACCTCGTGCCCGAACTGGAGCGGCAGGGCGTCGATCTCACGATGGCGGTTCAGGAACGCGACGCGGAGCACTTCGCAACGCGCCTGCCCTCCGCCCGCATCATTCCCATCTCCCCGCGCTTCGAGTCACGCCCGGCACGCATGGCGTGGGAACAGACGGGGCTCGCCTCCCTCATCCGAAAGGTGCGCCCCGACGTCCTTCACTCCCCCCACTACACCTCCCCGCAGTTCCCGGGCGTTCCGGTCGTCATCACCTTGCACGACGCGACGTTCTTCTCCCACCCGCAGGCCCATTCTCGCCTCAAGCAGCGTTTCTTCACGTCTGCGATCCGCCGTGCCATTCGTCGCGCGTCCGCGCTCGTGGTCCCCTCGGAGGCGACGCGCGACGAGACGATCAAGTACGCGGGAGGGGACGCCTCCCAGTTCTACGTCGCCTACCACGGCGTGGACCGCGACATCTTCCACCCGGTGGACGACGCCGAGCGCGAGCGCGTCAAGGCCAGCCTCGGGCTCGATGGCCGCGACTACATCGGCTTCCTGGGCACTCTCGAGCCCCGCAAGAACGTGCCGAACCTGGTGCGCGGCTGGGTGCAGGCCGTGTCGGATCGGCCACAACCCCCCGCCCTCGTGTTGGCCGGAGGAAAGGGCTGGGATGAGGACATCGAGCCGGCGCTGGCCTCGGTTCCCTCCCACCTGACGGTCCTGCGGCCCGGCTACCTGCCCCTGACGGACCTGCCAGGATTCCTCTCGGGCTGCCTCGTCCTGGCCTACCCCTCGATCGCGGAGGGCTTCGGCCTGCCCGTTCTCGAGGCCATGAGCTGTGGGGCCGCAACGCTCACCACCCGCCTCACCTCCCTGCCGGAGGTCGGCGGAGACGCCGTCGAGTACTGCGACACGGACCCCCATTCGATCGCGCTGGCGCTCAGCGCGCTGCTGGACGCACCCTCTCGGCGCGACGAGCTGAGCCGGGCCGCCATCGAGCGCTCGGGCGAGTTCACGTGGGAGCGCGCCGCCCGCGTCCACGTGCAGGCCTACCGCGCCGCCGTCTCCTGATCCCCGCACCGATAGCACGAGGAAGCAACCCCATGGCCACCGCCCAAAACTCCAGCAACGACACCGAGGGACGCCGCGCCCCCGCCACACGCCTCCCGCTGACTCGCCGTCACTGGAACATCCTGGGCGTCATCGCCCTTCTCGCCTCCGTGTTCGCCCTGGGCGTCGCGTGGGCCGTTTCCTCGCCGGTGGGCGGCTCCCCCGATGACGACTACCACCTGGCCTCCATCTGGTGTACTCCCCCACTCTCCGAATCGGGATGCGAGACGGGCTACACGGAGGAAGACACCTATGGTCCGGTGGTTCCCGAGACGATCGCGTCGAACCGCGTCGCGTGCTACGCATTCCACGGGGAGAGTTCGGCCGCCTGCGTCTACAACCTGTCGGACGAGCGCACGGCCGTCACCGACCGGTGGGACGACGGAAACTACCCGTGGGGCTACTACCAGTTCCACCACCACTTCATCGCCCACGACACTCATCGCGCAGCCCTGACGATGCGCATCATCAACTGGGGCATTGCCGTCCTGCTGCTGGGGGGTATCGCAGCGCTCATGCCCTCGTTCCTGCGTCGAGGCTACGTTGTGGCGATGGCGGCGGCGTGGACGCCGATGGGCATCTACTTCATCGCGTCGAACAACCCCTCATCGTGGGCATTTTCCGGGGTCCTCGCCTTCGCCGCGGGACTGTGGTCGGCCGCCAACTCCGAGGGCTGGCACCGCTGGAGTCTCATGGGAGGGGCCGCAATCGGCGCCCTCCTGGCGTGCACGTCGCGCGCGGACGCGGCCTTCTTCCTCTTCGTCGTCTCGGCTGCCCTGATCTTCGCGGTGCGCTGGCGCCGCGATCGCTGGCCCGAGGGCGTGCTCGCCCTGCTCGCCTCGATCATTGGAATCCTCATCATGAGATCGACGAGCGTCGCGTCCAACACCCTCGTGTCGACGGACACGCCGAACATGTCTGCCATTCAGGCGCTTGCGGCGAACCTGCACGCGCTCCCCCAGTTCTTCGCAGGCTTCTACGGCTACCGCTGGGGGCCGGGATGGATGGACGTGCCCTACGACGGCTTCGTGTCGACGATCGGCCTCCTGATTGCCGGCGCCATCATCATTGCGGGGGTTCGTTCGTGGTCGTGGCGTAAGGCAATGACATCCCTGATGCTGGCTGGAGCGATGGCGGGGGTTCCGATCCTCCTGGGTGTCCTCCAGCGCTTCAACAACGTCATCTCCTACCAGCCGCGCTACATGATGCCCCTGCTGGCGGTCCTCTTCTTCTTCATGCTCACGATGGATCGGCGCGAGCGCACGATCACGCGCCCCCAGGTCGGCATGCTCGCAGTGTTCCTGGGAACGCTCAACTTCTACGCCATCTTTACGCTCCTGCTGCGCTACACGCACGGCAGCGCCTCGTCCAACACCCTGAACCTCAGCAAAGAGGCATCGTGGTGGTGGGAAAGCGCCCCCATCGGGCCCAGCGCGGTGTGCCTGATAGCCTCCTTCGCCTTCATCGTGGCCCTGACGATTGCGCTGCTTCTCACACGCGAGGAAGTGAGCGATTCGGCCTCGCCGCGCGACTAGAGGCAAGGCCTGGGAAGCGGTGGAGTGGGATAAACCCCTCATGTTCACAGTTTGAGGATTGAGTGCTAAGCTCGAACGCGCAGTCAGCATTTCACCTAGTGAACGAAAGGGAGGCCATGGCATCCTGCACCATCGGTTCCCTCACCGAACCTCAGTTCAACATCCTGTCCACGCTCCTGAAGGAGGAGCGCCCCCTCACCCAGCGCGCCCTCTCCGAGGTCACCGGGATGAGCCTGGGCCGCGTCAACACGGTGACCCGCGAGTGCGAGGCCCTGGGCTACATTGACGACCGCGCCCTGACCCCCGCTGGCCGCGAGGCCCTCGAACCCTACCGGGTCACCGGCGCCGTCATCATGGCCGCCGGCATATCCTCGCGTTTCGCGCCCATCAGCTACGAGCGCCCCAAGGGCACGCTCAAGGTGCGCGGGGAGATCCTGGTGGAGCGCCAGATCCGCCAGCTTCACGAGGCCGGAATCACCAACGTCACGATGGTTGTGGGCTACAAGAAGGAGTACTTCTTCTACCTCGGAAAGAAGTACGGGGTGAACATCGTCGTCAATCGCGAGTACGCCACCCGCAACAACAACGGCTCCCTGTGGCTGGTGCGAGACATCCTGGACAACACCTACGTGTGTTCCTCCGACGACTACTTCACGACGAACCCGTTCGAACCCTACGTGTACAAGGCCTATTACTCGGCCAACTACGTGGAGGGTCCCACGCCCGAGTGGTGCCTCAAGGTCGGTCCCTCCGACCGGATTACGGGCGCGAGCATCGGCGGCGCGGACGCGTGGGTCATGCTCGGCCACGTCTACTTCGACCGCGCGTTCTCCGCTCAGTTCCGCACCGTGTTGGAGAGCGTCTACGACCGGCCGGAGACCGCGGCCAAGCTCTGGGAGGCCATCTACCTCGACCACATCAAGTCCTTCGACATGGTGATTCGCCGCTACCCGGACGGAGTCATCCACGAGTTTGACTCCGTCGACGAGCTTCGCAGCTTCGACCCGCTGTTCATGGAGAACGTGGACTCGGAGGTCTTCGATCACATCGTGCAAACGCTCGGCTGCGCGAAGTCCGATATCCGCGACTTCTATCCGCTCAAACAGGGCATCACGAACCTGTCGTGCCACTTCGCGGTGGGCGACGCGCAGTACGTGTACCGTCATCCGGGCATTGGGACCGAGAAGATCGTGGACCGCAGCGCCGAGTTCGCCGCCCTGCGACTGGCCGCCGAGCTGGGCATTGACGACACCTTCGTCGCCGGAGACCCGCAGGCGGGCTGGAAGATCTCTCGCTTCGTCACCGACGTTCGCAACTTGGATGTGACGAGCGAGAAGGAGCTTCGCGCGGCGATGGAGATGGATCGGGCGCTCCACTGCTCGGGGCGCATCCTCAAGAGGTCCTTCGATTTCATCACCGAGGCCAACCGTTACGAGAACATTCTGCGCCAGTTCGGGCCGATCGACGTACCCGGATACCGCGAGCTGCGCGAGAAGGTCGCGCGCCTGAAGGCGTTTGCCGACGCCGACGGCTTCGAGGTGGTCCCCTCCCACAATGACTTCTTCCCGCCCAACTTCCTCGTGTCCACGGACGGAGCCATCAGCCTCATCGACTGGGAGTACGCCGGCATGTCCGACGTGGCCGCAGACTTTGGAACGATGGTCGTGTGCACGCCGGAGATGAACGGCGAGCGCGCACGCGCCGCCCTGGAGTTCTACCTCGGGCACGCACCGAGCGAGCGCGAGGAGAGGCACTTCTTCTCCTACGAGGTCTTCGCGGGCTGGTGCTGGTACGTGTGGGCGCTCGTCAAGGAGGCCGAGGGCGACGACGTGGGCGAATGGCTCTATACCTACTATTCGCACGCGACGCGCACCCTCGATTCGCTGCTCGCCTCCTACGAGGCGTGTGCGCAGCACGCTCAGGAGAACACGCAGGGCGGTGAGCTGGCATGAGGAAGGAGAGTGGAGGCAAGCGCTACGGAATCTTCTCGGGTGCCCTGTGGGGTCTGGACACGGTGGTGTTGGCGATCGCTCTGGCGATGACGCCTTTCGCGTCCTTCGAGCAGTCGGCCCTGGCCGGAGCGGTCCTGCACGATGTGGCGTGTGCCGTCATCCTGCTGGTCTACATGGCGATTCGCGGACGCCTGCGGGACAGCGCGAAGGCGCTGCGCAGCCGCGCGGGACGAGCCGTGGTCGCCGCGGCGCTGCTGGGCGGACCGATCGGCATGAGCGGCTACCTGATCGCGATCGACAACATCGGCCCCGGGCCGACGGCCATCATCTCCACGTTCTACCCGGCCCTGGGCACGCTGCTGGCCTTCGTCCTCCTCAAGGAGTCCATGGCGGCCCGCCAGATCGTGGCCCTGCTGGTCGCGTTGGCGGCGATCGTGGCGACCGGGTGGACGGCCACCACCGATGCCGTCGAGGGCGGCAACGCCGTTCTCGGAGTCGCGGGAGCGTTGGCGTGCGTGGTCGGATGGGGATCGGAGGCCGTGATCCTGACCTGGGGGATGCGCGACGACACCGTGGACAACGAGGTGGCGTTGCAGATCCGCGAGACGACCTCGGCGGCGGTCTATCTCTTCATCGTCGCACCCATCGCGGGAGTCTTTGGCTTCACGCTGCACTCCCTCGCCCATCTCTCGGCGGGTGTCGCGGTGCTCGCGGGCCTGGCGGGTACTGCCTCGTACCTGTTCTACTACAAGGCGCTGTCCGCGATCGGGGCGTCGCGCGGCATGGCGCTCAACATCTCGTATTCGGCGTGGGCGGTCATCTTCGCTCTCGTGCTGCAGGGGACGGTGCCCACCGCATTCCAGATCCTGTGCTGCGCGGTGATTCTCGTCGGCACGGTTCTGGCGGCAACCCCCTCGTGGGGTGATCTCCTTCCCAGGCGCACTGGGACGGAAAGCCGTAATCAGGCGTGAGACAATGGCTGGTGGGCGCGCATGCGCCCACCAGCTTTCCACAAGTGGAGGACTTATGGCGACACCCCGGAGTGACCTGGCCAAGGTGCACAAGCTTCTGACGTTGATCCTGGCGGAACTGGACCGTGTCTGCGGGCTCATCGGGGTGTCATACGCGGTCTACGGGGGAACCGCCATCGGGGCGATTCGCCACGGGGGTTTCATTCCCTGGGACGACGACATTGACGTGATGATGACGCGCGCCGACTACGAGCGTTTTCTCGCCGAGGCGCCCGAGCACATGGATGAGCGTTTCCGTCTGGATAACACTCGCACGCGCGAGGACTTTCCGTTCATGTTCACGAAGATGGTGATCCCCGGGACCCTCCTCGTCCCGGAAGCGGCCCGCGATTCGGCCTATCGGATGCCCTTCTTCGTCGACATTCTTCCCCTCGACGAGATCCCCGCCGACGAGAAGGCCTTCCGCGCAATGTCTCGCGCGTCCTGGTGGTGGGGACGCCTGCTGTTCCTGCAGGGCACCGCTCGCCCCTACCTCATCAATCCGCCGACGTGGAAGAAGGCACTCATCTACTCGGCGACGACCGTGGCGCACCTGGGACTCAAGGCACTGCGCGCAACCCCGCGTAGCCTGCAGGCCCGCTGGGAGCGTGCCGTCCGCCGCTACGAGGGCGCGGGAACGGGGGTGTACGCGGACTTCACGATGCGCGACCCCCAGAATTGGATCGTACGCGAGGAGGAGTTTTTCCCCACTCGGCGGGTCCCCTTCGAGGACATCACCGTGATGATCCAGCACGACTACGATGCGCTGCTGCGCCGGGGCTACGGCGACTACATGCAGTTGCCGCCGCCGGACAAGCGCTACAACCACGCTCCGGCCGTCGTTGATTTCGGCCCCTACGAGTCCATCCTCTAAGCCATCCACCCACTGTTGATCGGACACACATGAGCGAAGCTGATCCCGCAACCCTGGCAGCCATTCAGCGCGTTACCAAGCGGTGCTTGGCCGAGATCGACCGCGTCTGTACACTCCTGGATATCCGTTACGTCGCCTACGGCGGAACGGCGATCGGAGCGGTACGCCATCAGGGCTTTATCCCGTGGGACGACGACGGGGACGTGTGCATGCCCCGCCCGGACTACGAGCGTTTCATTGCCGAGGCCCCCGCCGTCCTGCGAGATGAGTTCTTCATCGCGTCCCCCGCCTCTCACTCGGACTTCCCGATTAGCTTCGGGGTGCTGGGCTTGAAGGGGTCGGAGTTCATCTCCAAGGTGGCCAAGGATCGGCCCTTCCGCATGCCGATCGGTGTCGATTTGTTCGTCCTGGACGAGATCGCCGAGGATCCGGCTCGTTTCCGCGCACAGTTGCGTGGCACGTGGCTGTGGGCCAGGCTCATGTTCCTTCGTTCGATTCCGTGCCCGCCGACGGGTCTACCGACGCCTGCTCGTCAGCTCGCGGCCTTCGCGATGGCCTGCGCCCACTGGGGGATGCGCGCGCTGCGCGTGAACGAGGCGTCCCTGTATCACCGCTGGCTGCGTGCCGCTCTCAAGGGCCGCGACAACCCCGTCAAGGCTGCGGATGGGACGACGCTGTACGGCGACTTCTCAACGCGCGATCCGCGCCGCTGGAGCGCTTCGGAGGCCGAGCTCTTTCCCGCACGGTCAGTTCCTTTCGACGATATCACCGTGCGCATCCCCGCTGCCTACGACGTCGTCTTGACGCGGGGATACGGCGACTACATGCGCGTCCCCGACCCGCGCGATCGCGTGACCCACGAGCCGTATCGCATCGTTTTTGGCCCCAACGATCCCGGCCTCGACGCTGCGACCGAGGGCGGCGACCTGTGAGCGAGAAGGACACCACGGCCTCGTCTATTCCCTCGGATAGCGGCGACGCGCAGGTCGAGGCCACCGGGGAGGCCCTTGAGTCGCGCGGTCAGCTGGGCCGGGACTACCTGTGGAACACGGCGGCCTCCCTGATGTCGAGTCTCGCCGTGGTCATCATGGGCGTGGCGATCGTGCGCTCGGGCGCCACGGATTCCTTCGCCCGCGCCCAGTACGGGCTGTTCACGCTGGCTCTGGCGATCGGCCAGCAGTATCAGACGGTGGGCCTGTACGAGGTGCGCACCTTCCACGTGACCGACGTGCGGCGCCGCTTCGACTTCGGCACCTACCTGTCGACGCGCCTGCTGACCTGTCTGGTCATGGTCGGCCTCATCGCTTACCACTCGTGGACCGCCTCGACGAAGGAGCCCTACCCCGCTTTTACGGTGATCGCCGCGATGGCGCTCCTGCGGATCTTCGACGCCTTCGAAGACGTGTACTACTCCGAGTTCCAGCGCTCGGGCCGCCTTGACATCGCGGGAAAGGCCTGTTTCGCGCGCATATTTACAACCACGTTCCTATGGTCGGGCCTGTACTGGTTCACCCAGGATTTGCTCACCTCGACGCTCATCACCTTCGCAGTCACCTGCGTGGTCCTCATCGTGGCCTACGGGCTACCCGCTCGGGGCGTCTTCCCACTCCTTCCCTCCCTGAACGTGCGGGGCGTCGCGGGAATCCTGTGGGAGTGCCTGCCTCTCTTCGTCGCCGCGTTCCTCAACCAGTACCTGGCGAACGCGCCACGCTTCGCGATTCATGCGGCGCTCGGCGACGAGGAGCTGGGTGTCTTCGCGATCATCTACATGCCCGCGGTGGCGATCAACATGCTCTCGCTCTTCGTGTTCCGCCCGCTGCTCACGCGCATGGCGCTGCGCTGGACCGAGGGGAAGCGAGGCGAGTTCTTCTCGATCGTGCGCAGGGGCCTCCTGACGACGGCCGGCGCCTTCGCCATCGTCGCTGCGGTCACCTATATGATCGGCCCTCCCCTCCTGACCCTCGTGTTCGGCACGGACGTGTCGGGATACGTAGGCGAGCTAATGGTGCTCGTCCTGGCAGGCGCACTCAACGCGGCCAGCGTCATCCTCTACTACGCCCTGGCGACGATGCGCCGCCTGCGGGCGGTCCTAGCGGTCTTCGTGGCGGCTGGCGCCACCGCATACCTGCTCGCTCCAGCGCTCACACGCTCCCTGGCCATGATGGGCGCGTCACTGGCGTATGCCGCCACCATGGGTTTGCTCGCCCTCCTCTTCGCTCTTGTCATGCTGATCCCCGCCCGCAACGCGCCCACCGGCGCCCAGCCCACTACCGACTGAAGGATTCCCTATGCGCATCGCGTTCGTCGTGAACAGCTACCCCCCGCGCCTGGGTGGGTTAGAGTCCCACATCTACCACCTGTCGGTGTCCCTGGCTCAGCTGGGGCATCGGGTGTTCGTCCTGACCATCTCCGATGAGCCCGGCCATCGCACGGAGGAGCAGGTCGATGTTCGCACGGACCGTGCTCACCTTCCCATCGCCGACGTCATTAGCTTCCCCTCCGCCGGGGCGACCCGTCGAATCGCGCGTTTCCTGGCGCGTGAGCACATCGATATCGTCAGTGTTCACACGCGTTTCTTCCCGATGAGCTTCGTCGGGGTCCGCGCCGCACACAGGGCAGGGCTTCCGGTCATTCATACCGAGCACGGCTCGGGTTTCGTCGCGGCCTCGTCCCCCGTGATCGCTGCGGCCTCGCGCGTCGTTGACGTGACGATGGGACGCTACGTGCTGCGACACGCCGACCGCGTCCTCGGGGTCTCCGAGCAGGCCGCGGACTTTGCCTCGCGGCTGGGCGGGGTGCACGCCGATGTCTTCTACAACGCGATCACGCCTCCCTGCTCCCGTCCAGAGCCCATCGCGGATCGCCACCGCCACCTGGTGTTCGTCGGGCGCATGGTGCCCGGCAAGGGCTGGGACACGTTCATCGAGGCCGTCGCGCGCCTGAGCGCGGAGGGAGTCGAGGTCACCGGGGAGCTGCTGGGCGCGGGTGCAGACCTTGAGGCGGCACGTGCTCTCATCGCCGATCGCAACCTGGCCGATCGACTCTGCGCTCCGGGGCGGGTGAGCGCGCAGGAGGTGCGTTCGCGTCTCGCCGGGGCGACCCTCGTCAATCCGACGGTTCTGTCCGAGGGATTCCAGACGACGCTGCTCGAAGCGCTCGCCGAGCGCGGCCGCGTCGTCACCTTCACGGTACCGGGTGCGAGGCTCCTGGCGGAGCAGGGGCACCCGGTGGTGATCACCGAGGAGAGGAACCTGGAGTCGCTGGTCGACTCCTTGCGCTCTTTTCTGCGCGAGCCCGCTCCTCTGGCGCAGCCGGACCTTATCGACGCGTGGACGTGGCCCGTGCGGGCGCGCGAGTATGCGTGCATCGCCTCGACGCTACTGTCCGAGGAGAACGCTGCTCGCAACGCCGGTGGTGACGCGGCCTCGCAAGGCTGAGCCGCGGGTCATCGCCGCGCGGCGAGTGCGATTTCCGCCGCCCCAGCCCTCTTCGAAGGTGGTCATCTCGAGGCCGCCGGCCGATCCGGGCATGTACATGTAGGGCAGGGCGCCCGCGACGACGCCGGTGTCGTAACCGAAGAGCAGTGAACCCAGCGTCGCGACAGCTGCGATAGCACCCAGCGAGCGTTTCTTGCCCGAGGCGGGGGTCTTGTCGACGAGTTCACGCACCTTCTCGGTGGTGTAATCGTCAATCGTTGGGGCGTGTGACATGTGTTTCTCCTAGTGCTTCTTCATAGGAGACGCGTGTCGGGGAGGGGTAGACGCGCCGCATCCACCCCTCCCCGACCGTTCACAGGGTCACGCGTTCGTCGGGAAGTTCATCCCCACGTACCCCACCTTCTCCCCGCGCTTGGGCCAGCGGGTCGTGACCACCTTGGCCTTCGTATAGAAGCGCACGCCCTCGGGCCCGTGGATGTGCATGTCACCCAGCAGGGACTCCTTCCACCCGCCGAAGGAGTAGTAGGCGACCGGCACCGGGATCGGCACGTTGACGCCGACCATTCCCGCCTCGACGTCGACCACGAAGTGGCGAGCAGTATCACCGTCGGAGGTGAAGATGGCCGATCCGTTGCCAAACTCGCAGGAGTTGACGATGTCAATCGCCTCCTCGTACGTCTGCGCACGAATGACGACCAGGACGGGGCCAAAGACCTCTTCACAGTAGACGCTCAGGTCACGATCGACGTTGTCGAGGATCGTTGGGCCGAGCCAGAAGCCATTGGCGTACTCCTCCCCCTCGGGTCGATATCCGCGCCCGTCGAGCACAACGGTCGACCCCTTCGCCTCGGCATCGTCGATCCACCCGGTGATGCGCTCCTGGGAGGCACGGGTGATGACGGGCCCCATCTCCGAGGCGGGCTGCGTGCCCGGGCCCACGACAATCTTCTCCGCGCGCTCCTTGATGGCGGGAACCAGCTTGTCCTCGACACCACCAACGGCGACAATCACCGGCAGGGCCATGCAGCGTTGCCCGGCGGCCCCGAAGGCGCCCGCGCTGATGTGCTGGGCGGCAAACTCGATATCCGCATCGGGCATGACGATCGCGTGGTTGTTGGCCCCGCCAAGGGCCTGGACGCGCTTGCCATGCGCAACGCCCGTGTCCTGCACGATGTGAGCGACCGGGGTGGAGCCCACGAAGGAGATGGCGTCAATGCCGGGATGAGTCAGAATCTCCGAGACCAGGCCTCGATCACCCGCGACAACATTGAAGAGGCCGTCGGGCAGGCCGGCTTCCTTGTAGAGGCGCGCGATCAGGAGCGAGGCGCTGGGGACCACCGACGCGACCTTGAGGACAAAGGCGTTCCCGGTGGCCAGAGCCACGGGGTGCATCCACATCGGAACCATGGCCGGGAAGTTGAAGGGGCAGATCCCGGCGACCACACCGACCGGCTGGCGCAGGGTGTGTACGTCAACACCCGTGGAGGCCTGGTCCGTAAACTCGCCCTTGAGGGCGGCGTTGATGCCGCAGGAAAAGTCGACGGTCTCGCGTCCGCGGGCGATCTCCCCCAGGGCATCCCCGTGAGTCTTACCGCCCTCGCGAACGATGGCATCGGCTATCTCGTCCTGATGCTCGATGACCAGCTGGCGGAACTTGAACATGATGTCGACGCGCTTGGCCAGCGCGGTGCGCGCCCACGCCTTCTGCGCCTCACGAGCGACAGCGACGACGTGATCAAGATCGGACTTGTCCGCCAGGGCAAGCTCGTCCATGACCTTGCCGGTCGCCGGGTTTTCCACCGGGATCGTGCGCTTGGACCGGGGGACGTATTCTTCGCCGGACACCCACAGATTGATTGTCATTGGTTCGCCTTTCTCTCCGCTCGGCCATGAACGGTTCAACAACTTTGTTAGGACAAATATAGCATGTGGTGAGGACCTTTGTCGCGACATATGCGCACGCTGTCAGCGTCATCTTCCGGCTCTCCGACGGGCGCGCACCTCCGGAACAGATGCGAGAGGACGGCCCCGCAATGCCGGGGGCCGCCCTCTCGAGCCTCACAGGTAGTGGCGCTGCGGCTTACGGTCGCGCTCGTAGTCCTCGTAGGCTCGGCGCGTGGACTCCAGCTGGGACACCTGGGACACCGCCACGTCCCACCACGAGGACCCGGGCGGATTCGGCCCCATCAGATCCGTCTCGATGTGGATCATCGTCGCACGATCGGAGGCAACCGCGGCCCTGTAGGCCTCCTTGAACTCCTCGATCCCATGGGCCTCGATCACGTCGATGCCCCACGATCGGGCGTTGGCGGCGATATCGACCCCGGCGATCTTCTCCGTGTCCTGGAGGTGGGAGCCGGCCCCGCGCTGGCGGTAGGTCGTGCCGAAGCGCTGGGATCCGCGCGACTCCGAGAGCGCACCAATGGATGCGAAGCCGTAGTTTTGCAGCAGGACGTAGATGACCTTGATGCCCTCCTGGGCGACGGTGGCCAGTTCCATGGGGAGCATCTGGTACGTCCCGTCGCCGACGATGGACACCACCTCAGACTCCGGACGCGCCAGCTTGACGCCCATGGCGGCCGGAACCTCGTAGCCCATGCAGGAGAACGCGTACTCGACGTGGTATTGGACGGGCGTCTTGGCCTGCCACAGGGCTTGCAGGTCGCCGGGCATCGACCCGGCGGCATTGATGACGACGTCCTCGTCTCCCATGAGCTCGTTGAGGGCGCCGAAGACCTCGGTCTGAGCGGGCAGGGGGGTCTGACCCAGGTGGTAGCACTTCTCCACCTTCGTCGCCCACGCCTCCCGCTCGGCGGCGATCTCGGCGCTGTACGCCTCGTCGACGCGGTAGTCGGCGAGCGCCTCCGTCAGGGCGGCGAGCGCCTCGCGGGCGTCGGCCACGACCATCTCGGCGCTCTCCTTTGCGGCGTCGAAGGCGGCGACATTGATGTTCACGAAGGACACGTCCGGGTTTTTGAACTGAGTCTTCGAGGCCGTGGTGAAGTCCGAGTAGCGGGTGCCCACTCCGATGATGAGGTCCGCCTTGTCTGCCAGGTGATTACCCGAGTCACCACCGGTGGAGCCGACGCCGCCGACGGAGCACGGGTGATCGCAGTTGATGGCACCCTTGCCGGCCTGCGTGTCCGCCACAGGAATACCGGTCGCCGACGCAAGAGCACGCAGCTGCGCCGAGGCCTCGGAGTAGATCGTGCCGCCTCCACAGATGAGCAGGGGGCGCTTGGCGGCGCGGATCGCGGCCACGGCCCGCTCGAGGGCGGCGCACTCGGCCGGGGGGCGGCGCACGTGCCAGACGCGCCTATCGAAGAACTCGACCGGCCAGTCGTAGGCCTCGGCCTGCACGTCCTGAGGCAACGCGATCGTGACGGCGCCGGTCTCCGCCGGGTCGGTCAGGACCCGCATGGCGCACAGCAGCGAGGGAATCAGCTGCTCGGGTCGGTTGATGCGATCAAAGAAGCGCGACACCGGGCGGAAGGCGTCGTTGACGGAGACATCCAGCGACGTGGGATCCTCGAGCTGCTGCAGAACCGGATCGGGGATACGGGTGGCGAACTGGTCGGAGGGGAAGATAAGGACAGGCAGGCGATTGGTGGTCGCCAGGGCCGCGCCGGTCACCATGTTGAGGGATCCAGGGCCGATCGACGCGGTCGTCATCCAGGTCTGGAGGCGATTCGTCGTCTTGGCATAGGCGGCGGCCGCGTGAACCGCACCCTGCTCGTTGCGCGGCATGATGTAGGGCATCGGGTTCTCGCCCTCGGCGGGAGCGATCTCGTTTTGCAGCAGCGCCTGCCCGATTCCGGCAACGTTGCCGTGCCCGAAGATTCCGAAAGCTCCCGCGATGAGGCGATGCTCGACGCCGTCGCGCTCGGAGTACTGGTTGGACAGGAAACGAATGATCGCCTGGGCGACCGTCAGGCGCACGGTCCCCTTGTAGGCGTCGTTGCTCATGGGTGATCCTTTCGGGGCTGTCTTACTTGTTCATGGGGAGTCGGGGGTCCACGTCCTGGCCCTCCCAGGTGGCGCGGATCCAGTGGTGGGCGGGGTCGTCGGGTGCCAGCCAGACCAGGTCCTCGCTCGGACCCGCCATGACGTTGAGGTAGTACATGTCGTAGCCGGGCGCGGCGACGCACGGCCCGTGGTAGCCGTGGGGCACGAGTGCGACGTCGCCGTCGTGGACCTCGCAGCACAGGTCGATGGGGCGGCCGGGGCTTCCGTAGGTGCGGTGCAGGCCAAATCCCTTGGAGCCCTCGGGCCCATCCTCGATCTCGAAGTAGTAGATCTCTTCCAGCTCGCGCTCATCCTCGGTGGTTTCCTCGTGCTTGTGCGCGGGGTAGGAGGACCAGTTGCCGCCGGGGGTGATGACCTCGCAGGCCAAGAGGTGGGAGGTGGTGACCCCCTCGACGGCGAGGGAGTAGTTATTGACCTGGCGCGAGCAGTCACCCGCGCCGCGCAGGTCCACGCGCACCTGGCTCTTGGGATAGTAGGCGACGGGCAGGTCGCGGGCGGCAATGGCGGACGGGAAGGCGAATCGGCCTCCGCGGGCGGAGGTGATCATCACGTCCTTGCCCCGGCCCACGTAGAGGTAGTCGGTGACTCCGGAGAAGACGCCGCGGCGCCCCTGGAGGTCGTACGTCTGCCCGTCGACGGTGACGCTGGCCGATCCTTGCAGGGGCAGGACGAGGACCTCCGCCTCGCCCGTCGTCAACTCCTGGGAGGCGCCGGAATCAAGGGTGAGAACGCGAAGCCCCGAGAACGTCCATCCGGCTCGTTGGGGGTCAATGTCGACGGTGAAGTTGCCGTGTCCGGTAGAGCCGGCGGGAACGTAGATATCGGGAAGAGTCATCGTAGTCTCCTGGTTGGGCGGCGTCTATGCCGCGGTGATTGATCGTGTGTCACGTCGGTGGTCGGGCGGTTGGTTCAGGGCAGAACCCCCGTTTCGACGAAGGCGTCTAGCTGTTCGCGGGTGGGCATTGCGGTGGAGCACTCGATTCGCGCACACACGTAGGCGCCCGCGGCCGAGGCGTAGCGGATCGTGCGCTCCAGGTCCCACCCTTCGACGAGGCCGTGGATGAGGGCGCCCCCGAAGGCGTCTCCCGCACCGAGGCCGTTGAGGACATTGACCGGGATCGCCTCGACCCACACGCGTTCGTCCTCGGTCTTGGCCAGGGTACCTTTCGGCCCCTGTTTGACGATGGCGAGGCTCACCCCTCGTTCCAGGAGGGCATCGGCTGCCGCCTCCGGATCGGAGATACCGACGGCCATCTCGCATTCCTGGCGGTTTCCGACCGCCACGTCGACACGCGACAGCACGGCTGCCACCCGGGATCTGGCCTGGGCCATGCCGCTCCACAGGTTGGATCGATAGTCGAGGTCGAGGATCGTGGCACCCGTGCCGCGGTCGCGGTGGTCCAGGGCGCGCAGGTGCAGGCCGAAGGATGAATCGCGAGATAGGCCTGTGACGGTGAACCAGAAGATCTCGGCGTGTTCGATCGCATCCCAGTCCACCTGGCGCTCGCGCAGCTCAAGGTCGGGAGCGCTGGGTTCGCGGTAGAAGTAGAGGGGGAAAGAGTCCGGAGGGAAGAGCTCACAGAAGGTGACGGGGGTGTGGAAGTCCCGGACGGTGACGACATGCTCGGAGCAGACCCCGAGGCGTTCCATCTCTCGGGTGACGAAACGCCCGAAGGGATCATCCCCCACGCCCGTGATGACGCCGGCCCGATGTCCGAGGCGAGCAGCCGCGACGGCGACGTTCGTCGGGCTTCCTCCGAGGAACTTTCCAAAGGTTTCGACGTCCTCGAGGTGGGCGTCGACCTGGAGTGGAAAGATGTCGACGCCGGAGCGCCCCATTGTCAGGATGTCTGCGTAGTGCTGATCCAGGGACATGCCAGCTCCTTCCTCTTCGTTGGGGTATGTCGAGCACGACGTTCCAAGGATGCACTATCGGCGGACAATCGTCAATCTTTGTCCATACAATAGGCTCAGCGCGTCGCACCCGCGAACGATGCCAACGCTGATACCATGTAACCCTATTAAATCTACCGAAACCCCTGTGTCAGGATACGAAGGTCTCATCATGCCCCGATCGTCAACTACCGCAGCACACACCCCTTACGTCCCCGACATCACGCTCGACCGCTCCTCCCCGGTCCCCCTGTACTTCCAGATCTCCGAGCCCATTGCGCAGCTCATCAACTCCGGGACTCTCCCGGCCAACACTCGCCTCGAGGACGAACTCTCCATGGCCGCCCGCCTGCACGTCTCGCGACCGACCGCCCGCCAGGCGTTGCAGCGACTCGTGGATCGCGGCCTCCTGACGCGTCGGCGCGGGGTCGGAACGATCGTCTCCCCGCGCCACGTCCATCGCCCCATGGAACTCTCCTCCCTCATGCGAGACCTCGTGGAGGCCGGACACAAGGTACACACGACAATCCAGCGTTACGAGGCGCGCCCGGCCAGTGCTCAGGAGGCCGACACGCTGGGCATCGACGAGGGAACGCTCATCGTTCACATTGAGCGCACGCGCTTTGCCAACGACGAGCCCATCGCCGTTCTCACCAACTCCATCCCCTCCGACATCGCACCATCGATGCAGGAACTCGAGTCGGGTTCGCTTTACGACCTGATGCGCGAGCGTGGCGTCACGCTCGCCTCGGCGCGCCAGGTGATTGGCGCCCGCAGCGCCACGACCAAGGAGGCCAAGCTCCTGTCCGAACATCGCGGCGCCGCCCTGCTCACCACCCAGCGCACGACCTACGATCCCTCGGGCCGCATCGTTGAATACGGCGACCACATCTACCGGGCTTCACGCTACTCCTTCGAGGCCAATCTCTTCGCCCAGTAGCCGTGCGCCATATTGACACTTTGTCCTAACAAACTGTTGACAGGGTGAAGGACACTTCGTACACTTGGGGCGACGAAGATACGTCGCAAGCAATCACAAAGGAGTGCTTCCTGCCATGTCCATCGAATACACCCCTGGCCCCCTCCTGGACGCCGCCCGCAACACGCCCACAGCCCTGTGGAACGACTCCTCGGACCCCGCCGAGCTGGCTCAATCCATCTCCTATGGCGGCGTCGGCGCTACCTGCAACCCAACCATCGCCTTCACCTGCATCAACCAGCGTCGCGACGTCTGGCTGCCCCGAATCGCGCAGCTCGCCGAGGAGATGCCCGAGGCCAGCGAGTCCGAGATCGGCTGGCAGGCCGTTCGCGAGCTCTCCCTGGAGGCCGCCAAGCTCCTCGAGCCGATCTTCGAGCGGGAGAACGGACGTAACGGCCGCCTGTCCATGCAGACCGACCCGCGCCTGGCCCGCAGCGCCACAGCACTGGCCGACCAGGCCGAGGAGTTCTCCAGCCTGGCCCCGAACATCATCGTGAAGATCCCCGCCACCTCGGTTGGCGTGGAGGCCATCGAGGAGGCAACCTACCGGGGAGTCTCCGTCAACGTCACGGTGTCATTCTCGGTCCCCCAGGCCGTCGTGACCGGTGAGGCCATCGAGCGTGGCCTCAAACGCCGCGAGGCCGAGGGCAAGGACGTGTCGACGATGGGACCGGTCGTCACCCTCATGGTGGGTCGCCTCGACGACTGGATGAAGGACGTCGCCAAGCGCGACCGTCTGTTCATCGACCCCGGCCACCTGGAGTGGGCGGGCGTGGCCGCCTTCAAGCGCGCCTATCAGGAATTCAACAAGCGAGGCCTGCGTGCCCGCATGCTCTCCGCGGCATTCCGCAACGTCATGCACTGGTCGGAGTTCGTCGGCGGCGACGTCGTGGTCTCCCCGCCCTTCAAGTGGGCCAAGCTCATCAACGACTCGGGCTACAAGATGGAGGAGCGCATGGATATCCCCGTGCGCGACGACATCATGGACACCCTGCTCTCCATTCCTGAGTTTGTTCGCGCCTACGAGCCCGATGGCATGGCTCGAGACGAGTTCGACACCTTCGGCGCCACGGTCAAGACGCTGCGCGGCTTCCTGCAGGCTGACGCTGACCTGGACGCGCTGGTGCGCGACGTCATCATGCCCGCTCCGTGACCTCGTCGGTGACCCCGCGCTCCTCCGGGGCCACCGACGCCCCCATTCACATCACCCCTTGCAATTGTCAGAAAGAAGCAATGATGCTCAATATCGCCGTCATCGGCGCCGGCCGGATCGGCCATGTTCACGCCAAGACCATCGCCTCCCACCCGGGTGCAGCGCTCACCCTCGTCGCAGATCCCTTCGGCGACGCCGCCGAGAAGCTTGCCTCCCTGCACGGAGCGCGCTTCACGACCGATGTCGACTCGGTCTTTGCCGACGAAGGGGTTGACGCCGTCGTCATCGGCTCGCCCACGCCCCTGCACATCCCCCATCTGCTGGCCGCCGCGAAGGCGGGCAAGGCTGTGCTGTGCGAGAAGCCGATCGCGCTCGACATGAAGGACGTGGAGGCCCAACGCGCGCAGCTCGACGCAGTCTCCGTTCCCGTCATGTTCGGTTTCAATCGTCGTTTCGACCCCTCGTTTGCGGCCCTGCACAGCCAGCTTGAGGCCGGCCGGATCGGAGACCTGGAGAACCTTCTCATCATCTCGCGGGACCCCTGCGCCCCTCCGGCGGAGTACGTGAAGGTCTCCGGCGGCATCTTCCGCGACATGACGATTCACGACTTCGACATGGCGCGCTTCTTCCTGGGCGATATCGTTGAGGTGCACGCCTATGGACAGAACTTCAACGAGGAGATCAAGGCAGTCGGCGACTTCGACGCCGCCGTGGTCACCCTGAAGAACTCCACGGGCGTCGTCGCCACCATCATCAACAACCGCCAGTGCTCAGCAGGCTACGATCAGCGACTCGAGGCCCAGGGGTCGACGGGCACCCTCAACGCGGACAACATCCGAGCCACGACCGTGCGCCTGTCCAACGCCGAGGCCACCGACTCGACGGAGCCCTACCTGGACTTCTTCCTGCAGCGCTACGCGGATGCCTATCGCATCGAGCTGACGGAGTTCATTGACGCGGTGACCAACGGGACCACTCCTCCGACCTCGATCGAGGACGCGATCGAGGCGCTGCGCCTGGCCGAGGCCGCCACGGAGTCGGCCCGCGCAGGCAAGCCCGTCTCGCTCGCCTAGCCGCCTGTGCGCCGATTCCGGCAGGGGGCAGAGCTTCCCACCGATATCGGCGCGCGTCTCCCTCGCTGAGGAGGAGACGGCGCACGAGCGCCTATCACCCCCTTCTCTGCGCCCTGGCCGGACCAGGCCCCTGCCCCGCTCCGTGACGCGTTTCCGCTCACTCGCCCACCATCCGTGCGAAGGACTGGCAACACAACCAGCGACACATCTTTGTCTGAACAATGAGACACCTTTCGATAGAATAGATGCACCGGCGCATCTTGCCGAGGACTAGCACCGCGACTCATAGGAGAGCTGCAATGACTCACGTCTACGATCCCACAACCGCCATCTCGGACCCCAATGGCATCACCTGGGGCATGCACCCCATCGCGTGGCGCAATGATGACATTCCCGAGGTCGGCGAATGGAACACGATCGACGTCATGTTCGATGATCTGGCCGAGGCTGGCTTCGCCGGCACCGAGGTTGCCGGCTGGTATCCCTCGAAGGAGGAGACGAAGGAGAAGGCCGACGCCGCGGGCCTGAAGATCGTGGCCCAGTGGTTCTCCAGCTTCATCGTCCGCGACGGCGTCGACGCGGTCATCCCCGATTTCTGCGCCACCTGCGAGTACCTTCAGTTCCTGGGGGCGACCCGCGTCGTCGTCTCCGAGCAGACCGGCTCGGTGCAGGGCGTGCGCGACATCTGCATCTTCGACAACAAGCCCGTCCTGAAGGAAGAGGAGTGGCCGGTCCTGGCGCAGGGCCTCAACAAGCTCGGCGAGATCGCCCACGAGTACGGCCTCGATCTGGTCTACCACCACCACCTGGGCACCGTCATCCAGACCAGGGATGAGACCCTTCACCTGCTCGAGCTGACCGATCCAGACAAGGTCTCACTGCTCTTCGACACGGGCCACGCATTCGTGGGCGACGGGGATGTCATGGGCCTGCTGCACGGAGCAATCGACCGCATCAAGCACGTGCATTTCAAGGACGTGCGCCCCGCGAAGATGGAAGAGTCCCGCGCGGCCAAGCGATCCTTCCTCGATTCCTTCCTGGCCGGCATGTTCACGGTTCCCGGCGACGGAACGATCGACTTCACGGAGCCCTACGCCTTCCTCGTCGAGCACGGCTACCGGGGCTGGATCCTGGTCGAGGCCGAGCAGGATCCGACAATCGCTCCCCCGCTCGAGTACGCGCACATCTCGCGCGACTACGTCAAGGGTACGCTGCTGGGTCAGTGAGCAGCATCGCGCGGCTCCTACCGTCCCGCGCAAGTCATGAGGGGTGGAAGCGAATCGTTCGCTTCCACCCCTCTGTCGATGCCCCGTCAAGCACCTATGAAACCGTCAACGCTGACGGCCCTAACGCGGCACATCCTGTTTTTCGCTACAGCCCTCACGGGGCTCACAGAATCCGCTGTGCCCGCACAGTCCTCGTTCGCGCAGGCCCATCTCTGCCACAAAGTGTTGTCGGTGCGGGCAATGCCCGCACCGACAACGTCGTCTCACGCCTGAGGAGCAGTGACGACAAGCGGAAGCGCTTCCCCGCGAGCATCGCGCGGAGGATTGTCCCCGGCTTCAATGACCAGGCTTTGACCGTCCCACGAGCACGCCGCACCCGGGCTGGTGTCGGTCGCTGCCACACTCTTCGCCCTGGCTCCGCCAGCGAAGGAGTCGACGGGCATCATGCTCGCGTTCCTCCTGATCGGCGACGCGGTCACACTGTGGACGTATCGCCACGCCGCAAACACCGCGGTCCTGAGACACCTCGCACCCTCAATCCTCGCCGGCGTAGGCCTTGGGGCTCTCCAAATAGCTGTGAGCACGCAGTCACAGATGCAGCGCACTGTCGACATCATCCTTCTCGTTCTCGTCATCATTACACTCGCTCAGCGCAGGTGGGTTCCCCGCGCCCTCCGCTCAGGGCGCGTCGCGCGAGCAGTCTACGGGAGACACATCATCGTCACGACGATCATCGCGACGGTGCAACTGCTCATGTAAGCGCGGGGAGCCTGCTCGTTTCCCATGATGGCACCCACTAGTAGTATGTCTTCCAGAGCGCATCAACCGTCAACATCAATAAAGGAATCATGTCACGTCCGCACGTGTCTGTAGTGACCTTCGGATCGGCTGCGCCATAGGACACGCCGCCTCGCTCGCTGGAGCACGTTCATCGAGCAACGAAGAACGCGACCTCCCCGCGTGCACTGGCAAGACCTACGTTCTCGAATCAGCGATCAAGTATCAGCTCATCGAAGGCTTCAGTCCCCCACAACTCACGAGCATCAAGGTCGATACTGTCGGCACCATGCTTCACACCACACCCACCGGGAGCTTGTCCGACAGAGTCAACGTGCCGGAGGGCTTGCATCAGACGATCGCGCTCGGGGAATTTACGCCTCTCGGCAAAGTCGGTGTCTTCACTCTTATCGACATACTCCCGCCCTCCGCGGGAAAGCACTGGTCGAGACCGGTGGTCTACGTCCAGCACGATACCCAGCTCATCGACATCGCGCGCACCCGCTCCGCCAACAACGACCTCGCGCTCCAAGCAACGAGGAAGACAACCGGTCCTGAGGACGCTCATCACGGCGACAACCATTGTCGCAATGACTCCGCATCAGAAATGACAGCGCTCCCCCCTACGCAAAGTTCTGTTAGAACAAACAACCGTCAAACTGCTGACAATCGGGCACACAGTTGGTAGCTTAGGATACGTCAACTACAGGTTTGCGCCGAGGCAGACTCCAACGAACGGAAGTTAGATGGGCAAGAAAAAAGCGGAACAGATTTTGTCAATAAAGAGCCTCCACGATGTTGGAAACTGGGACTACACAGCAACATCAAGCAATGCTCCAAAGCAATTCCAGAGAACAAATCTCATCTACGGGCCAAACGGATCCGGCAAAACCTCCCTAGCCAACATGTTTTACGGGCTAGCTCATGATTGGCCGACCGAAACAGAACGAACCTTCGGACACGTCTCCCTTGAAGTGGGGTATGAAGATCAATATTCGAGGACGACTAACAATCTAGACGATCCCGTATTCGAGCAGGTTCACGTATTCACACGAGACATGGTCAAGGAAGCTCATGCACTAACTGTCGACGATGCGACAATGTCCGCAATCCTCACGCTCGGAACGGAACGTGTAGACCGCGAACGCCGAATCGCCGATCTAGAGCAAGCACTTAGTATTGAAACCGAAAAACTAGCCGATGCTAGTAGCCGCAGAGAACACTCTGAATCGATGGTAGAAGATACGGTATCCAACTTTCAGAATGACATATTCAACACTCTAAAAAGCTATAAGGGATGGGCCACTAAGGGAAAGTACAATCAGAGGCGCGCAGAACAGGACCTGCAAGAATATGTCACCAGCAAGATTGTCAAGATTGACAAGATGCTACAAGAGCGGGCAACTACAAATGAAGAGGTAATTCATTGTCTTGAATCCCTCGATGAGAACGAGGTGTCAGAGCACCTCAAGACACTCGCAGAAGGAGAACAACGACAACTGGCACTGCCAGTCTTTATCGGCGATAATCTGATAAAATGCATCAACACAATCAACGCGCTCTTAGAGAAGGTTCCAAACGTCACAACACTAGACACGCTCAACAGCAATCCGGGCGCCTCAAACTGGGTACAACAAGGTATACAACTGCACGAAGGCTCAGGACAATGCATATTTTGCGGTGCTCGTTTATCCACAAGCCGAATGGTCGACATTCGCACTCACTTTTCACACGAAGTCGAAGAACTTCAGGCTATGCTTCGACAGCATAGAAGTGACCTCGAACAGGAGATACAGGTAGCAAAAACGTTAGCCGAAACTATCGACAGACTGGCAGAGGGTTTTTCCGACAGTGACGAGCTAAGGAACATATCACAGATCTACGTTACTGAACTTGCTACATACACAACATGGATCGACGCTGCAAAGCAGATCATTGACAATAAGTTGAATAACGTCATGATAGCCAGTTCAGAGCTGCTCCAGACCACAAAGATGCCTGATCCAACATCTCTGATAGACTGGATCAACACCTATAACCACAACTCAAGTAGACAGGCAGAGCGAAAAGAATTCGCAGAAACGACAATTCGCTCCTACTACTGCGCCCGCCACTGTGTGGCTTATCGAAGCGCCACCAGAGAAAGAGACAAACTCAACTCCGAAGAGATTTCGCACGAGAAGAGAATTAGACGAATTCAAGGCGAACTGAGTGAACTCAGAAATTTCAGCGGAGACCCACTCCCTTCTGCCCATTCCCTCAACAAACGAGTTTCCGACTTACTCGGCCGCAACGAACTACACTTCGAGGTTGACGGAGACCATTATCGCGTGACCCGAAACGGTAAGCCCGCCATCCGACTAAGCGAAGGAGAACAAACAGCAATCACCTTCGTGCACTTCATCGAGATGGTGGATGTTTACACAGCGAACGGCGGACATCCAATCATCGTGATCGACGATCCGGTTTCGAGCCTCGACGAACGCATCCAGTACGGAGTTGCATCAATGATGCGAGAATTAATGATCAAGTTTGACGCACGAAGGAGTAGATTAAGAACTTCGGACGTATCACAACTATTTGTATTAACACACAATTTTGATTTTTTCAGATATCTCTACTGCTCGCTTGCCGAGAAAGAAAAGCCAGTTGGACCCACTTCCGCGTACGAAATCGCATCTCAACACGTCTCCGGAGTCCGTCGCCCCTATCTTGTGGATTGGCACGTCAGCGACGGATCAAAGATGGAGGTATTCTCCTCCTATCATCACGCATTTGGCTTGCTCGGCAGAGCAATTGGCACTGCCAACAGAGGAACCACGCTATCCATTATGGATCTACAACTACTATACCCAAACCTTGCACGACGACTTCTTGAGCAGTTTTTGGCATTTGAGTTTCCTCATCTCGCAACAAACTTCAAGGACGGAATAACCGCTGGTGCTGCTCGCGTACGCAAAAACGGACATAACACGGGGGTAGACCCCACTGAGGTCAGCCAGATTATTACAGTTTGCCAGCATATCGTATTACCGGTTACAAACACGGGCTCACACAACAGAGTTCCCACGACTGTTGGCACGCACTCGGGTCAATCCATCGATCTCTTTATCCGCCAAGTCTTCTATTTCATGTATCTTGTTGACGAATCTCACTTTCAGGGGATGTGTAAAGCACTCGATTTTAAGGATGAATATGCATTGCTGCCTGCAAGCGCTCGACCTACGCAACCATGAGGAATACGACGCATGAATAGCTCATTTTTTGCTTCGTACTAGCGGTTATGTGTTGAGCTTATTCGCGTTGCCACAAAGTGTTGTCGGTGCGAGCATTGCCCGCACCCACACCCCCTCGCGTTAGGCCCGAGGGGCGTCAACGACGACGGGGAAGGAATCCCCGCGCGCGTCGCACGGTGGCCGCTCCCCCGCCCGCAGGGTCAGGCTTTTCCCGTCCCACAAACACGCCGTGCCGGGCGTCAGAGCCTTCGCCCTCGCGTAGTCGAAGCCCCGCGGCAGACCCGACACCCGCGTGGCGGTCGCATCCACCACCACGGTGACGTGGTCGTCGTGACCGAGAAGGCGCACCCACGCCTCGTCCGCGGCGGACCGAGCGGAGACGGCCTC
>ERZ772955.671-NODE-671-length-25144-cov-4.304077_pt1 | contig 25144 bp, 23 predicted proteins | sample MGYA00511133_ERZ772955 | MGnify/ENA primary metagenome ERZ772955 (study PRJEB29015, sample SAMEA2737914) | human oral metagenome | biome: human oral; feature: human-associated habitat; material: dental | place: China | collected 2149 ... | reverse complement strand
TCATTGTTTTGGCATTCTTCGCGATACGAGCGTACCCAGTTGGAAACAGTGGCTCCGGATATGCCGTACTCAACCGCAAAGCCGGCAATCGTGCGTCCATACTGAATGTGCGCACGAACAATTTATCATCTGATTTCATCTGATATTCGAGTCATGTGTTTTTCTCCTCTGCTAATACTATAAGCTATTAGGCAGATGTGCTACAACTTCACTGTACCACTATACTTCAAACAATGTAGGCTTATTCAGGTACGTGGTAAAACGATTTGTGAATTCGATACGGTTATCTGTCTGAATGCATCGTATAGGCAGCGGAAATGCCTTGATCAGATGCTCGCTGTTTTGGTGACATCATGATGGGCCGCATAGTGAATGAGGGATAGGTGAAAACGCATATCCTGTGTTATAGTGGCCACAACGGAAGACCTCCTTTGGTGAGTGGACGTTTGTGGTGAACTTCACTTTAACACAAAGCGAGTTCTTCCTTTCTCTATTTTCACTGCTGTAACACATGTATGGTACTCCTACAAAGAGGATTTAAAATTCCCCTTGACTTAGAGTTAACTCCAAGGTTTATACTAGCATTAAACGCTTCGGATATTTATTCATTGTTCTCGAGGGGGTGCTTTATTTGAAAATTAAAGACGTCGTTGAATTAACTGGAACCGCAGCTGATACATTACGCTACTATGAAAAAATAGGTCTATTGCAAATCGAAAGGAAAAATGGTGTGCGTTCTTTTTCAGAGAAAAATTTAGAACAAATTCACATGATTTTACAACTGAAAGAGGCGGGTTTTCTGCTCAAAGAAATTGTTTTTTTGTTTACACTTGATGATGCCATCCAAAGCCCCATGTGCTTAAACTTAAAAGATGAACAAGTTTTAACGGATGTAAAGGATCTGGTCTTTACTAAGCTTAACTTAACTCGTAAAAAAATAATCCGAATGCAGGAAAGCGTTAAAATTCTGGAAAAAATGCACTCCAAGTTAGTCGATGCACTTAAAAGCGGAAAAATGGAAGGATATACAAAATGAAGAAAATACTTTTTAAAGCATTGCTGAGTATATATGCACTTCTAACTATGTTGGCAGTAATATCAGATTTGCGTGTTAATCCATTCAATCCCGCTCATTTATTCTTTTTTATGGGCTGCGCAATTTTTATTTCCGTGGTATCCTTAAAAACTTCTCATACACTTGTACTTTTGATAACGGGATTGGTTTATATGCATATTGCGGCGATTATTGCTGGTCAGATAAATGGTTTCCACTTATCTCATCATATAGTAAGAGCCGCTGTTTCCCTGACGTTGGTGTTGATGTTCCTTCGAATAAAACCCTAAAGGAGAGCTTATAAACAAAGGAATATCAATCAAAAAGGCTTTTATGGATTTTTATTTGATTCTTCCTTATAATTTTATATGCCACAATCGATATGGTGAAATATAGTGATATGAAAGGGTATCGTTTCTGATTATAGCAGAACCCTAAACATTATTGTTGTTATTTTTGCATGGTGCTATTCTTTAATTTTCTTGCCCACATGCTTTCGCAGCGAGCATTGGCATGATATCGGCCACCATAGCTATTCATGCTCTGGGTGATATCATATTTGTCTCTTGTGGAGCGGTACAAATGGCTCGTGTACTGTATGCCACGGTCTGAATAAACGATTGCTCCTCTCAGTTTCGCCTTCATGTTGGTATCCATTGCCAGACTAAGAACACCAGAATCAAAGCAATCAAAAATGGCCGAAAGGTAGAGTTTGCCATTATGAGCTTTAATCTCTGTCACGTCAGTGACATACTTGGTCAACAGCTTATCAGACTTAAAGTTACGTTTCAGAAGATCGTCTGACTTACATGCTGCCGGATCTGCTTTGGGAATGCCGTTTGGCTTACGACGCGGACAATGTGGGTTAGCCCTATCTCCTGCATAATGCGGTAAACTGTACGCCCGCTTGGGATATCGACGCCTTCAGGCTTCTTAAGCTGCAACGCCTGATACATCCGTATGCGTCCATATGTATCATTGCATTCATCTTATGCATTGATCTCTCTCATGGCTGGCATCACCAGGTGCTGATACTTTCAGATCTGAGTCTTATTCATTAGATATTGATTGAGCCCCTGTCAAGTTACGCGCAGCATCCTGCAGCAGAAACTGACTTCTCCCTTTATACCCTACATTCCCGTGATTCCACGCTAGGATATCATTATGATAAGTTCTGCAAAGCCGCAGCATAAAGAACCTTAATCCTCCTGCAAAAAGAGGACTGGTACCTTTTGCATAGACGGAACGACTCTTCTTTGGTGCCACTTATCTATTCGATCAGATCGGCATCGTTACCGGCGTAACAGCAGATTTAAAGATCTGTTTCCCACATACCTATAAACAGATCCAGTTAATCACCTATTACCTGATCTTGGAGGACCGAAATCCGCTCTTCCGTTTTAAGAAGTGGGCCATGCTCCATAAACCCCCTTACGGGAATGACATTCCCTCTCAAAGGAGTTCGGAACTTTTCCAGTCCATTACGGAAGACGCAAAGATGCAGTTCTTCCGCCTGCAGGGAAAGCGACGGGTTGAAAAGGAATACTGGGCTTATGACAGCACTTCTATATCCAGTTATTCTGAGAACCTACGGCAGGTCAAGTATGGCAAGAACAAGGATGGGGAAAAGCTTCCGCAGATCAATCTGGCCCTGATCTTCGGAGAAAACTCTGGCCTGCCGTTCTACTACCGTAAGCTTGCCGGGAACATTCCAGACGTCAAAACGATTCGTGAACTGCTCCGCGAACTGGATGTCCTTGGCTATGAGAAGATCAAGCTGGTCATGGATCGTGGATACTACAGCGTGGATAACATCAACGCCCTGTACAAAGAGCATCGAAAGTTCCTGTGCAGCACCTCTGCGGCGTTGAAGTTTGCGAAGGATTCCATCCGTGAAATTGGAGCAGAGAAGGACCGCTATGAAGCTGAAGGAGAGTTGGCTTAATCCAAAACTTTATCTTATCGGAGCCGCTTACCATCAGCACGTTCTTATTTCTGGCATTGCATTGGCAGGATTCTTCGATCGGTTGCCCATTATGAGCCGCTCTGTTTTAGTGAGCATTACGTTGTTTTCAAAAACCAGATCATGAATGACGCAATGTCTTTTGGATCGCCCCAGAAAACGTTCTATCAAGTACTTTTTTAATTGATTGGAATTTTCTTTTCTGAAAAGAAGTAAGAAAAACAGCACCCCTTGTAATTTACTGCTTCTAAAATTGTTCTATTCATCAATTCAATAAACTGGAATTTATCGTGCTATATTTAGAATCAAAGCGTTAAACGCCTTTGCAAAAACCGGAGGGATATTGTGAGCTGCTTTCTTCCATATCTCATAGCGACAATACGGATTCATCTCAGCCATTTTCTTAACACTGTCGATAATCTCTTTCTGTTCCTTTTCGCCCGCCAAAGCAATAATTGGAAAAGGCACATTGACAAACTGTGGTTCGCTCTCAAAGGTGATGCCATTATCAACTGAATTGTGGATAGTTTCTGCTTTTACCTTCTGCATCCATCCAATGAATTCTCGCCTTGCTTCTCTGGGAAGACCGTTCATGAAACCAATACAATTACATAGCCATTTCTTTTTCAATGAAAGTAATTGCTTTTCGTTTATCTTCAATGCCTTCTTGATTGAGACCGCTGTTTTGTTCAGCCAGGGGCTGACAATGATAGCAGAATAGAAAAGCTCTGAGTGTTCAGAAATGAGTTTGAACGCAAGTTGTGCACCTAATGAGAAGCCTACTAGCAGAACTTTCTGATCAAGTTCGGAAATAAAATCGGCAATTTCGTTTGTGCAAATTTCGGCATCAAATACTCTGTCTGCCTCTTCACCGAAGCCCATAATATGGGGTATTATGATATGAAAACGATCAGCAAGCGAGTATTGTCTGCCAAAGCTATGAACAAAATTTGCCCCATGAAGCATTACGATCGTACTATTGTGTTCTTTTCCAAGCTCAATGATTTTCAACGTTTCATCACCTCAACCTCAATAAATTATAAATTGTTTTTCACTCAATATTCCTATTATTATATCATATTTTTGCTTAATTTTACAGCCATAACTCTTACTTTTTGGCCTGCGTTAGTTCTCTGTTTTCTTTATACAATTTCCAACACGGATTATTTCCGTCAATCACATCGCCAACTTCTAATTTTTCTCTAAATATTGCTTGTGTTATAGTGTTTAGGGTATTTTATACGATCCACAATCAGATTCCTCACTTGCTCTCAAATATTCATCATAACATACAGAAAAAGATGGATAAAAAAATCATTTTTCCCCTGTTCTCTCTATTTCAATTTCATTACATTTAACAGTTTATCTTGAAATATATCCTTACTGATTTGGTTAAAATATATCTTTGCTGTAGAGGATTTCCCATTCATTTTTTTATATGCGGTTTGGCTTTTGAGGAGTAACTCGTTCTTTGTTAGTCTGTGATTTTTCTTTTTCTGCTTTTTCAATTCCTTCCCTTATCTGTGCCATTTCCTGTTCTGTCGGTTCTATTTGTTTTTTGAGTTTGTTTTCAAATGTTCCTTTGTTGCCTGGTTTCGGCAAAAGAAAGACGTCTCCGATTCCTTAAAGGCGCTGTTCACTGGGTATTGCATTATCACTCCTGATCCCGGCTTTTCTTTCTTCACTCATGATTTCTCTTGCGGCATCCATGGTGAAGCTGCCTTCCTGAATCAGCTTTTTCAGACGCTGTGGATAAGAAGCGGTACGTGACTAATGACGGTGCGCCGTACATAGTAAGCCCCTATACGCTGGAATGGGATGGTGACTACTATTATCTGCGAGAATTTTGCGATGAGCGCCAGGCTGTGCGGACCTTCCGCATCGACCGCATTGCGGAGCAGCCAAAGATTCTGAATCAGATTGCGGTATCATCGCCGGAAGACTATTCGCCTGCTCAGTACAGCAAGTGTGTTTTCCGTATGTTTGACACGAATCAGCCGGAAGAGGTTCAACTCCTTTGTCATGTATCGACGATGAAGCATGTCATCGATCACTTCGACATGGATGTTGAGACAGAACCGATTGATGAAGAGAGCTTTAGAGCCAATGTTTTTGTATGTACCAGTTCCACCTTTTACCGCTGGATTTTTGGCTTTAACGGTAAGATTAGGATTCTGGGCCCGGAATCGGTCCGGACTGCGTATCGGGAAATGCTCCGAAAGGCTCTCGAGGAGCTGTAGTCAAAGTTTTGTGCCCAATATTCTGCGCACCTGCGTTCCGTTAAACACCTGACCCCTTGACCTCACCGTCAAGGGGTTTTATGATGCCACTAATGGAACGATTCGTTCCGTTATCGATTGAAAGGAATTGAGACCATGAGGAAAATGAACACAGAGATGATGGAACTCATCATTTCCTATGTTGATCAGTATTTCTGCGAAAAGCATGTCACGCCCTCGGTGAATGAAATTGCTCAGGGCGTGGACATCCCTAAAACAACTGCATATCGCTACCTGGTTGAAATGGATAACCGCGGAATGATCGAGTATGATGGTCAGTCTCGTGCCATCAATACGCCGATGATCAACAAGTTCACGACCGGTTCTGCCCCCTGTCCTGTTGTCGGATCCATCCCGTGTGGAACTGCGGAGGAAAAGGAGGAATGCATTCGGGAGTACATCAGCCTTCCTGTTTCCCTTTTCGGGAAGGGTGAGTTTTATATCCTAGAGGCATGCGGTGACTCTATGGTTGATGCGGGCATCGATGATGGTGACAGAGTCGTTATCAGGATGGATTGCGAGGCCAAGGTTGGTGATATCGTTGTTGCCCTCTTAGGGGACAATGAGAGCACATTGAAGGTGTTTGGCGGCATTGATGCTGAGAATCAGGAAGCGATTCTTCTTTATCGGAACGAAGCTGTTTATCCCGGTAAAGAGATACGCACAAAAAATCTGATTGTTCAGGGAGTTGCAAAGCACGTCATCAAGGCGCTGTAATCCGGTGAACGGAGGTGAAAGCATGAATCAATACGATATGAAATGTCCGATTTGCGGAAGAGTCAATCATCAACTGTTGCTTGAAGAGACAGACGGATGGATGGAATGCGAATACTGCGGGGAAACGACGCAGCAGCTCCGAAGAATGTGGAAGATACAGAAGCCTCTTGCGTTGGTAAGAGAGTTTGAGCATGTCGCAATTCCTGCAGTATGAAAAACGAGCGAATGAGAGGGGAGCGAGGTAATTGGCACATGAGAGCCGAGGCGTATTACGCCCGAGAAGCGTTTGTTGTCCCAACTGCCATGAAATAAATCACGGTTTGGAGGATCGCGAGGGCATAGTTCGCGTCACCTGCAAACGCTGCAAATCGGTTATGGTACAGAAGCGAATGGGGCGCCGCCACAATCGTATCGATGTGTATGCGCCGGAAGACCGGAATGAACTTACATGTAATCAATGAAATAGAATGAGCGTACAGACGGGAATGGTCGAGTTGAAACAGACTGCGTAAATCCATTTCAGGTCACATGCTTGAATAGTCGATGAGTTAAGCCAGACATACATGAGAGGCCATCGGCAAGGACAGGATACCTATATCCATAGGATTCCGTCCTTGTCGGTGGCTTTTTTTTGCGCGTTTCTGCAAGCGGAGGAAGACAAATCGCAGCCGGATGCGACGCTATTCACCACTAAAACACAACAAATCATATCGAAAGCCTGACATGCATTAAGGGCCGAGGATACATATATTGCTTAGTTTCTGAATTTCAGAGACAGCGGTATCGGTAACCTTTCTTTAGTGCACCCAAATTTCGGGCTCGAGGTCAGGAACGTACTGTGAGCAAGTGAATCCTTTGCTCTTCCGCTACAGGCGGAAAGGAAAGCAGTATGTATTTTGACGTAACAGAATTCGGAGCACGCTTAAAGGATCTTCGTACAACCAGAGGCTTGACGCAGGAGAAGCTGGCCGAAGAACTCGGAATCAGCTGGGACCATTTATGTCGTGTGGAACGGGGGAACCGCAGTTGCTCTATCGATCTTATCATTGAAATTGCGGTCTATTTTGGGGTCAGTACAGATTATCTCCTGCTGGGGAAGCGCGTGAATCAGGTTGAAAACCGAAAAAGACTTTTGTCTGTGATTGGAGAGCTGACAGAGATTGCAAAGAATCTGTAGTAAATCGACTTGGTGCGACCGGTTTTATCGACCTAGTGTGCCCTAAGGAAGTCCATTCGTCTGGAGTACACTCTCTGATGGAAGGAACAAACAAGTTCCTTTTCACAGATCTTTGACAACTGCATAGCATTCTTCAGGCACAACTCTGTGACGGGGAGCCACATCAGCGGGAAACGCAACAATTGTCCTTAAAAGACAAGAGCGCGGACCGGCCTGTAAGCCCGGATTGCTTCCGGGTACAGCGATGATCCGTCCCAGCACAATGATACTTCTGTACGCAGCTCGGTGAGAACCACGGAGGGGTTAGAGTCCCATGGATCCGGTAGCAACCGGACGCCTGAATGTATTCCCGGCAGGACAGAGGGCCTGCCAGTTCCCAGGGGCGTCGAGGACAAATGTGGGGATAACATACGTAATAAGCAGATCAAAACCGATCTGTTTAGGATACGGCAGGCAGCGATGCCTGCCATTTGCATAGGAATATCAACGAAAACAAGGAGGGATTATATATGCTTCGTGACAATTGGAATTACAGACGGGGAGACGTCTATCTGATCGATTTGCCGGAACCGGTGAATCACATCCAGGGCGGCCTACGGCCGTGCATTAACATCCAGAATGAGATTGGGAACAGATACAGCCCGAATCTGCTGGTTTATCCGCTGACGACACAGCTAAAGAAGCTCGGGCAGAAAACACACTACGTTCTCTACAACGTGCCGTTCTTGGAGAAGCCATCTATGATACTTGGTGAACAGCCGACGCCGGTCGATAAGTGTCGGGTGGTGAAATATCTCGGAAAGCTGATGCCATGGCAGATGGACAAGGTCAATGAACTCATTCGTGTAGCAACCGGCTATACGAATCCCGAGGATCCGATTCCGGGGGAGTGTATAGAGTTCCCGTAATGCGGCGAATGATGGAAAGCCAACTAGCAAAAGCAGAAAGGTAGGGATTGCATAATGGAAGGGATTGAAATCCTTGAACGTCAGGAAGAAGCGGTGGTAGCTGTTACAGAAAAGCGCTGTTATACCGTCGAGGATCTGCAAATCATCCTCGGAATTGCAAGAGGAACCGCATACAAGCTGCTTGGGCAGCATGAATTCCGCTGGTTCAAAATCGGATCCACATATCGGATTTCGAAAAAGAGTTTTGATGAGTGGTTGGACAGCAAGCTGTAATGCGTCAAGGATGTCAATCCAATGAGTGACATCCTAACACTTGAAAAAAGCATCCGCTACGATTTAGCCAGGTCATAAGACCTGGCTAAATCACGATAAGGAGGTTATGAGATGGATGACAAAAAGAAGACGACCATGTCCGTCTCTGAGATGCGGCAGATGCTTGGTCTCAAGAAAACGGACTCCTATTGGTTGGTACATAGACAGCTTTTTGAAACGGTTCTTGTCGCCGGAAAGATGCGGGTGGTACTTGAGAGCTTTGAACACTGGTATGCGAATCAGGTCAAATACAAGAAGGTCGCCGGTCCGCCTCCGGGGGCTGAATTGAAGGCCTACTCTTATTCGATACCGGAGATTGCGACGCTTTTGGGTGTCAGTGATTCGGCTGTCTATGGGATCATCAAGCGGGACAAGCTTGAAACGTTTGAGGTTGCTTCCTGGAGGCGCGTCCGCAAGGATGTCTTTGAGGCATGGTATAAGTCCCAGAGGAAGTACAGGACACCGGAGGATCGGCAGCGAGATGCGGAGCAGGAAAATACTTCCATGACACTGCCACAGATGGCAAGGCTTTTGGGTATCAGCCGCGAGGAAGCCTACTCTCTTGTCAGAAGAAAGCGTAATCGGGATGTTTTCGAGATTATCATGGTTGCGGATAAAAAGCGTGTCACACTGGACAGTTTTGAACGCTGGTATCAGAGACAGAATTGTTATCAGAAGGTCACGGAGCAAACTTCGGGTCTTGATAAAGAACTCGAAGCGGTCGATGATTCCGAACGCACGGTATTGTTGGACGCTGACAAGATGAGTTTTACGGTCAAAGAGGCCGCACGTCTGATCGGCGCAACCACCCGTGAGATATACCGGATGATTGAAAATGATATTCTCGATGGCATTCGTATCGGAAAGGTGGTTCGGATTAGACGCGCCGCCCTGGAATGGTGGATGTCCTCTCAGGACAATGCTTATGAGAAGGAGGAACGGTGATGGCATCGCTTGTTGAAAGGAAGAATAGGTATTATGTGGTATACACTTACGAAAACGAAGCGGGAGAAAAGAAGCAGAAATGGGAAAGTTGCAAGACGAAGGCGGATGCGCAGAGAAGAAAGTCGGAGGTAGAATACCGTCAAGAGCTTGGTAGCATAGTAATCTCGCAGTGCGAAACCATGGCAGACCTTTTGAAGGAATACATATCCATGTATGGCAAGAATAACTGGGCGCTTTCGACCTACGCTTCTAATGTCAATATGATTAACGCCTACATTCTCCCGCGTCTGGGGCAAATGAAGCTGGGAGATGTTACCGCAAGGTCACTGGAGAAGTACTACCAGACGATGCTGAAGACGCAGGCGGTTCCCAAATGCACGGATAATAAGCATAAGAAGACCTCTGCGCTGGTATCGGCGGAAACGGTCAGGCGCATACATAAGCTTCTTCACAGCTGCTTTGAACAGGCGGTCCGCTGGGATTTGATGATACGGAATCCGGCGGATTACGCCACGGTACCAAAGTCAACGAAAAAGCAGCGTGAGATCTGGAATGCCGAAACTCTAATGAGAGCAGTTGAGCTTTGCGGGGATTCAAAGCTCAGGCTTGCCATCAATCTGGCATTTGCCTGCTCCCTTCGAATTGGTGAGTTGCTCGGCTTAACCTGGTCTTGCATCGATGTTTCGGATGAGAGCATCAAAAAGGGAGTCGCTTATGTCTATGTGAATAAGGAATTGCAGCGGGTGAACCGCAGTGCTATGCAGCAACTGGGTGAAAAGGATGTTATCTTTGCGTTTCCGGTTATCTCTGAGAAGAATACGACGCAGCTTGTTTTGAAGAAGCCGAAGACGCTGTCCAGTATCCGCAAGGTATTTCTCCCCAGTACGGTTGCAAAAATGCTGGTCATCAGGAAGGAGGAGCAGGATGAACTGAAGGAGGCCTTGGGATCCGAGTATTCAGACTATGATCTTGTTTTTGCCGGAGACTACGGAATGCCCACGGAAGCAAGCAATTTAACAGAATCCTTCAAGAAGCTGATTAAGGAGCATGATCTCCCGCCGGTGGTATTCCACAGCCTGCGACATTCCAGTATCACCTATAAGTTGAAACTGAACGGGGGTGATATTAAAGCAGTTCAGGGCGATTCCGGTCATGCGCAGGCCAAGATGGTCACGGACCAGTACTCGCATATCCTAGATGATGACCGGCAGCAGAATGCAAAGCTTTTTGAAAAGGCATTTTACCGGAAGGATATCGTCCGAGAGGATACGGGAGAACATTTACCGGAGGTCGAAACAAAAACAGGAGCCGCTCTAACCGCTGGTGACAGGCAGCTGCTTGAGAAGCTTATGAGTGATGAATCGACTGCAACGCTACTGATGAATCTGCTGAAAAAACTGAGTTGATATGCATAAGAATACATAGCCCACAGGACCTTGAAAGAGAGGCTCTGTGGGCTTAAAATATCTAAAAATGGCGACAGTTGGTAAGGACACAAGACGCCGGTTTTAGCAATTTCTAAAATCCATCTAATGGAAACGATTAGACAGCGGTGAACATCTAAAGAAATCTGTGAACAGAGGACAACTCAGAACACGAAAAAACACTGGAAATACGCGGGTTTCATGAACACCTGTGAACACTGATGGATAATGAGAACCAAACGCCGGACTTGCTCCTAAGCGAAACGTCGGTGGTTCAAATCCGCCCGGGGACACGTCTGGACAGGAGAAGATTGCACAATCTTCCCCTGTTTTCATCTAAAAAAACAGAGATCCGATTAGATGCAATCTAAAAAACAGGCTTTTTTTCTAATTCCGGAGTAAGTCCTCAGAGGGGACGCAAGCTAAAAATAGCGGGAGGTCGTGAGTTAAAATGTACCCCAGAAAGTGGACACGGCAGAATTAGTCATTAGGCCTGAGACATAATGTTATTAGAATGCATTAGAAGTGGACACGCAGGGGCTTAGTTACCTTAATTCTCTTAGAAAAGAAGTGGACATTCAGAGATTAGGTACCGTCAGGAGTTCTTCATGCTAGAATAAGCAGGAGGAAGCGTCATGGCAAAACGACAATTCACTGAGGAAGAGCTCGCTTTTCTAAGAAGAAATCCGTATACCGCTTATGTTGATGAGAACACTCTCAGCTTTACGGTTCCTTTTAAAATAGAATACATGCGGCTCCATAATGAAGGAGTACCGCCCCGAGAGATTCTGCCCCGCTTGGGATATCCAATCGAGATCATAGGAAAATCGCGTCTGGTCGGTATCTCTCAAAAAGTACGTGGTGAAGCTGAATCCAAACTTGGATTCAGAGAACCTAAGCATAAGAGGATGGCTCCACTACTGGATGTTTCGCCGGAAGTTGAAGCAGCATTAACTGACCGTCAGATGATCAATCGACTGCAGTGTGAAGTGGCTTACCTGCATCAGGAAATCGACTTTCTAAAAAAAATCTCTGCGGTGGATTACCCAGACAAGCAAGGGCGATAGCCATGGAAAAGGTTTCCACTAAGTTTGAGATCATTCATACCGCTTTGCAGAAAGAGGATAACCAGCTCGATATACAGACCATGTGCCAGCTGGCAGGTGTTTCCAGGTCCGGGTATTATCGATGGTTAAGCGCTGAAAAGCATCGTGAAAATCAAGAAGCACAGGACCGTGCAGACTTTGAACGGATCCTGATCGCTTATAACTACCGAGGTTACAAGAAAGGTGCCAGAAGCATCTACATGAGACTGATACACCTGGATCCGCCGGTGGTAATGAACGTCAAGAAAATTCGACGGATTATGGAAAAATACAGCCTGTATTGCCCAATCCGCAAAGTGAATCCTTATCGGAGACTTGCAAAGGCCACTCACACGAGTCATACAGCACCAAATCTGGTTAACCGGGAATTCACTGCTAAGGGCCACGCATGGTGCTGCTGACAGACGTAAGCTACATACCGTACAACGGCACGTTCTGTTATCTATCAACGATACTGGATGCTTACACAAGACAGATACTGGCCTATGAGCTCAGCGAGTCTTTGGAAGTGGATTTTGTCCTTCAGACCATTGTACAGATGGTCGATAAACATGGGATATCCCTTCAGGCAGAGACCATAGTTCATTCTGATCAGGGGTTCCACTACACCAGCTTGAAGTTTATACAGATCCTAAAGGATTCCAATCTACGGCAATCGATGTCCCGACGAGGAAACTGCTGGGATAATGCTCCCCAGGAAAGCTTCTTCGGGCACATGAAGGATGAAATCGACCTTTATGGCTGCACTCACTTTTCACAGGTCAAGCGGATCATCGATGACTGGATGGACTACTACAACACAGAACGTTATCAGTGGCAGCTTGCAAAGCTGGCTCCGGATGAATACTACAGGTACATCACAACCGGAGTATATCCACTGTCAATCAAAGAACCTGGACCAGCCGAGTAATCGGCCGGTTCCAAGAAGAACAGCCTGATAAAAATCTAATGGTTTCTAATGTGCTCTGTGTCCTTGACAAGGGGTACACTTTACGTATCCCGCAGGGAAGCAGTATCTTTTTCCCGAATATACTGTTTCGCCCCCACGACCACTTTCTCCTCAGCAACGATCGTTATGGTAAGCGTGTCAGTATATTTGTCCGGGGCCAGAAAGGCGCCATTATAGATTTTCGGATCTTTGAAATCATCTTTCCCTTGAATACGGAGACACTCCGCTTCCATATCTTCTTCGGAAGAGCAGAGTATAATTTCAACGTCCGAGGACGGTTTGCCGTAGATCACTTCATAAGCACCGACACATTCTTTCACGACGCGTTCCGCCAGAATGTCTGGCATGGCGGAATGATTGGTTATAATCATAGAAAATCCTCAGAAAACAAATGGTTTTTCCGACGGAAAAACACCGTCATTCCGGCGAAGCGGAAACCGCGAGTCCGGTCAATGGAAACCGTGAGTCCGGTTACGCGGAAACCGCTTCAAAAATAATGCTTACAGGTTAGCTAAATCCAGCCATTTTTAATCGATCGGTTTCAGATTGCTGTAGATCTTCCGCATCGATACGGCGTTAGCCGGGTCTGTATATTCAATGTTAATGTCATAACCGTCATAGGTAATGCGGTCTATGATCGCTTCAGCCTCTGTGTTTTCTCCACCGAGTGCCTGATACCACCCCTCTTTGAGGATCTGCGAGCAGAAGATGGTCGATGATTTCCTGCGGCGGCGGTGTACCAGTTCCTTTATCGCATGAAGATCATTTTTAGTCAGCTCAATGTCAAGCCATTCATCAATGATGAAGAGTTTTGGCCTGGCATAGGCCTGCAGGACTTTGTCATAGCGCTTTTCGTCCCAGGCGACCGTACACTCCAGAAGGAAGTCTGCCATACGAACGTATTTCACTGTTATATACTGCTTTAAGGCTTCCATCGCAAGGGCACAGGCAAGATATCCTCTGTTCCATAGTGACAGAGGTTTCCAGTATACAGGCAAACCTTTCTGCACACGTTTAAAGAAACATCATATGAAGCAGAGTATGTCCAGAGTGCCCATTGTACCGACAATGGGCCGATGGAAGGTTTTTGGGGTATTTTGAAGCGGGAAATGTACTATGGCAAGAAGTTCACCTCAAAAGGAGACCTGATTACTGCTGTTGAATCCTACATCAGGTATTACAACACAGAGCGGATCCAGCGGAAGATGCATCTGATGACACCTGCGGAATTCCATGATCATTTCGATGCTGCGGCATAAGAATACCGCCAGCCGATTATTGCTCTGACTGGCGGTAAAGAGCTTTTTAATTATTCACTGTCCTCTTGACGGGTAGCACACCATTGCGGCAGCTCCCTTCCTCTTTTCTCATTTTCCGATCCTTCCGTACCGCTTCGTGATCTCATACAGCGTCTTCACTTCCTTCTCTCCGAATTCATCCTTCAGAAGACGCCATTTCCAGTTGTTTCCGTAGGTGGAAGGAGCGTTCATCCTTGCCTCGTTTCCGTACCCCAGAAGGTCCTGCATGGGGATGATGCAAAGTCTGCTGACGCTTCGCATGGCGGCGCAGATCAGGGGTATGTGCATCCCGGCGTCGGGAGTCGTATGGTCGCAGAAATAGTCTCTGACTGCCTCCTTCTCCTCCGGCTTCAGGCCCTCGGAAAACCAGCCGGTCACCGTCTCGTTGTCATGGGTGCCGGTGTAGACCACACTGTTCTTTTCGTAATTGTGGGGAAGGTAATCCTCCGCACAGCCGGAATCTCTTGAGTCAAAGGCAAATTCCAGGACCTTCATCCCGGGATAGCCGCTGTCCTTCACCAGCTGCCGGACACTGTCCGTCACATACCCCAGATCCTCCGCGATAATCTCCCGTCCCGGGAAGGCTTCCGAGACCTTCCGGAACAGATCCATGCCGGGTCCCTTCTCCCAATGGCCTGCTCTTGCGTCCTCCGCACCGGCAGGAATGGAAAAATATTCATCGAAGCCGCGGAAATGGTCGATCCGCATCACATCATAAATATCAAAGCAGTTTTTAAGACGTTTCAGCCACCAGGCAAAACAGGTCTTTTTGTGATAGTCCCAGTCATAGAGTGGGTTGCCCCAGAGCTGTCCCACAGCGCTGAAGCCATCCGGCGGGCAGCCCGCCGCCGCGGTCTGTCGGCGGTTTTCATCCAGCTGGAAAAGTTCCGGATCCGCCCAGACGTCTGAACTGTCCAGGGATACATAGATCGGGATGTCTCCGATGATCCGTATTCCCTTCCGGTTCACGTAGTCCTTCAGCTGCATCCACTCTTCGTAAAACTCAAACTGCAGGAAACTGCAGAAACCGATGCCTTCCTCCAGGCGTTCCCGCGCCGCGGCCAAGGCTTCCGGATCCCTGAGTCTCAGCGGATCTTCCCATTCGTACCAGGGCCTTCCTCCGTTCTCTTCCTTCAGAGCCATGAACAGCGCGTAGTCCGGAAGCCATTCCGTCTTCTCCGTGAACGCCCGGAACTTCTCATTCTCTTCGATCCGGCTGTTTCTGTACGCCTTCCGGAGCAGCTCATAGCGGCGTTGGTACTGCAGCACGTAATCCACACCGCGCGGGTCGGAAGAAAGGCCGGCTTCGCGGCAGTCCGCCTCAGTGATCCATCCCTTTTCCACCAGCGTCTCAGGTGAAATGTAGTAAGGGTTGCCCGCGAAGGTGGAGAAGGACTGGTACGGTGAATCTCCGTATCCCACCGGCCCCAGCGGCAGGATCTGCCAGTAACTCTGGCCCGCCTCTGAAAGGCGGTCCGCAAACTCATATGCTTCCCTGCTGAAGCAGCCGATCCCGTATTCGGAAGGAAGGCTGCTGATGGCAAGAAGAATTCCACTTTCTCTCATGCTGTCTGCTCCTTTATTCATTCGATCACCGCCAGGACTCCGAAATGGTCGGAAAGCACCGGCCCGCTGATCCCGTTCAGGACCACCTTTGACTGAAGCACCCTGTGCCTTTTTGCGGTCCAGATATAATCCAGGCGCATGCCCGTATGTTCACCGTCCCTCCATCCGTCGATGTTTCCCGGAACGGTGATGCCGCTGTCTTTTATTTCGGCATCCTCATAACTGTCCCGCCACCCGAGGTCCAGGACCATGTCCCTTCCCTCTCCGCGGATCGCTGCGGGACTGTTGAAATCTCCCATAAGGAAACTGTCAGAACCGTCCTGCGGACGAAGCTTCCTTTCGCGGAGCGCCTTCTGCAGCCGTTCCATCTGCCCCCGGAAGTTTTCCTCCGGATCATTCCACCATCCCATGTGGACGCTCAAAAAGGCAGGCCCGTCAGCGGTGCAGGCCGCCAGCGCCTTCCGGGTCTTCCAGTTGGAGAAGTCCCGGACGCCGGAAATATAGAAACTGTCCGCGCCTGTAACAGGGCGGCGGCTGAAGATGGCCAGACCCTCATTGTATTTTCCGTACCCGAGCTTCGCTCCGGTCCAGGTCCACCAGTACTCCTGCTGCAGGCCCTGAAGTTCCTCCGCCAGGACCAGCGCACAGTTATCCTCCCGGACGCGGGAGTCCGGTCCGGCCGGCACCCAATGCATGGGGAGGGGGCCGGAGACCACCGGCCTGTCCTCCTCTTCACTGCATTCCTGGATCGCCGCGGCATCGATCTCTTCTTCCTTCATAAATGCCGCCAGCGCCTTCATCTTCTGATGATAAAGCTCCGGTTCAAAGTCACTTCCATGGCTGTGAATATTGATAGTAAGCAGTCTCATAGTTCTTTCCTCTGCGTATTGAGCAAAATCTGCCCGGTGAGCAGGCTCCCCGTTCATATTTCACTCATTTTTTCCGGGGTGCTGAATTGTTACAGGATATCGTTGATATCCGATTTCAGCACGTCCGCCTTGGGTCCGTAAATTGCCTGGATGCCGTTGTCTTTCTTCACAAGGCCCATGGCGCCCTCTGCCTTCCACGCCGGAAGTTCAGCCACCTTGGAGAGATCCTTCACTGTCACGCGGAGCCTGGTCATGCAGGCGTCCACAAATTCAATGTTCTCCCGTCCGCCAAGGAGGGCGATGATACGCTCGGGCTGGCTGTTCCCGCCCGCTGCGTTTCCTGCCGCGCCGGCAGCGGGGCCTGCCTCTTCCTTGCCTTCGTCATCCATGTAGTTTCCCAGACGGCCCGGCGTAGCGTAGCCGAACTTTCCGATCATGAAATACGCCACAAAGTAACCGATCGCAAAGAAGACGACCACGCAGATCACAAAGTTTACCAGGTCCCCGGCAAGCCCTGCCTTCAGCGCCATGGGAACGCGGGTCAGGAACTCCAGGTTCCCGAAGGAATGAAGCCTGAGGTGGATAATGCCGGCCATGGCGAACGCGCAGCCCTGGAGAACTGCGTACACCAAGTAGAGCGGCAGTGCGCAGAACATAAACATGAACTCCAGAGGTTCCGTGACACCGGTCAGGAAGACCGCGACCGCAGTGGAGATCATCATGGACTTGTACTTTGCCCTGTGCTCCGGCTCCACCCGGCGGTAGATCGCCAGGGCGATGCCGAGAAGAAGGCCTGTGGCGCCGATCATCTGGCCAACCTTGAAGCGGGCAGGCGTCACCGTGGTGAGGAGGTTCGTATAGGCAGCGGTATCGCCCGCGTTCTTAAAGTTGATGAGATCCGTGGTCCAGGCGAGCCAAAGCGGATCCTGTCCGAACACCTGGGTCCCGGCGCTGCTTCCCGTAAGGATCGTGTAGGTGCCTCCGAAAGAGGTATAGTTCATGGGAATGGTCAGCATGTGGTGCAGGCCGAAGGGGATCAGCAGACGCTCCAGAGTGCCGTAGATAAACGGGGCAAGAATGGGGGAGGTGGAGCTGGAGTTCGCGATCCACACACCGAAATCATTGATGCCGCCCTGGACCACCGGCCACACTACGCTTAAGATGATCGCCGTCACCGTAGAGTAGAAGATCACCACCAGGGGAACAAATCTCTTGCCGTTAAAGAAAGACAGCGCGTCCGGAAGCTTCCGGAAGTTATAATACTTATTGTATGCGTTGGCGCCCACGAAACCGGCGATAATACCTACGAACACGCCCATGTTCAGCGCGGGCCTTCCCAGGATGTCGACAAAGTAATCCTTCACCAGGATCTCTTTTCCGAGCAGCGTGTGGGTGACTGCCGTCGGATCTTTCAGCATGGCCGAGCTCACACCCAGCATGGCGCCGGTGACGACATTGATGAGACAGAAAGCAATGACTGCGGCAAAGGCGCCTCCTGCTTTCTCCTTCGCCCAGGAACCGCCGATGGCGGCAGCAAACAGGATGTGCAGGTTTCCGATGATCGCCCAGCCGATCTGGGCCATGGTATTGCCCGCCATGAGGCCGAAGCCTTCCGGGAAGCACATCGTCAGAATGTTGCCGAGACTGATCATCAGACCCGCGGCGGGCATGACCGCGATCACGGTCATGAGGGACTTGCCGAGCTTCTGCAGGAAGTCAAAGTCGATGGGGAACTTCTTTTTGGCGGAGGGTGCTGCCGCAGCTGCCTTGCCTGCCGGCTGTGCGTCCGAGGGGTCCGCTTTCTGCGCATCTCCATCCGCGGCGGCTGCCGCATCCACGCTGATCTCCACAGTCATGATCTCTTCCCCATGGCGGATCTCTCCTGTCTTTACAGAGAAGCTTCCCTCCTCTGCTCCGTCTGTCACCAGCACCGGCGTCACCGTGTTGATGCCCTTTGACTTCAGGAAGTCCATATCCGCTGTACAGAGAAGCTGACCCGCTTTCACTCTGTCCCCCACCTTCACCTTCGGGGAGAACCCTTCTCCCTTCAGGTTCACGGTCTCAAGGCCAAAGTGGACGATCATTTCGATCCCGGCGTCAGACCGGATTCCGTATGCATGAAGGCTCTCCGGAATAGAGACGATCTCGCCGTCTATCGGGCTGTAAATGTTTCCATTCTCAGGAATCACGGCTGCGCCGTCTCCCAGCACCTTTTCCGCGAAAACCTCATCCGGCACTTCCTCCAGCGGTATCACCCTGCCATCCAGAGGGGACAGTATCAACATCCTACTCATTTCCTGCTCCTTTCTGTTCATTTCCCTTCTCTTTTTAGTGTAATTTCAAGCTGTTTTCCATCTTCCCAAAGGTGTTTCAGCTCCGCAAGATACTTGCCACGGAAAAGGCGCGAAATGACCCTGATAGGAAGAAAGAACTCTTCTCCGTTGTCTTTCCAATGGTTTTTGGAGTCAAGACCGCCGTCAAGCACAACGGCATGGATGTGGGGATGGAAGTTCATCTCACTCCCCCAGGTATGGAGAATACAGATGTACCCGATATCCGCACCAAGATACTTGCTGTCTGAGGCCAGTTCCCGCAGTGTGTCAGATGAAGCGTGATAAAGGGCATCATACAGAAGCTTCTGGTTGCTATAGATTACCGGGTTCAGTTCCTCCGGGACAGTGAAGACTACGTGGAAGTATGGCGCATCCAGTACATCTTCCCGGCGGGCGTCCACCCACTTTTCCTTTGGGAACTCCTGGCACATACCATCCCGACAGCCTTTTGATACAGGCGCGCCGCAGGAAATGAAAAATGTGCAGAATAGTGCAGCCTGTATTTAATAGTATACTCGTTTTACGATCTTCTTAAAACGGAGAAATGTTGTATAAAGCCTTAATTTACGGGCTTTTTGTATTCTGGCGCCCGTGGGAGCGGTATTCCCTCGGGGACATTCCGTATTTGCGGCGGAAGCGCCGGATAAAATAAGAGAAGTTGTCGAACCCGCACAGGGAGGCGATGGCACCGACAGAGTCCGGGCGCTCCCTGAGCAGATAGGACGCGTATCTGAGCCGGTAATCCGACAGGTATTCGCCGAAAGTGAATCCCGTCTCGCGGCGGAAGACCCGCATAAAGTGAGCGTCGCTGTAGTCAATAAGACTTGCGGCGTCGCTTACCGTGATCGGCTCCGAAAAGTGATTCTGGACGTAGAGCAGGACCTGCTTGATGGCGTCCTCGTAGGGGGACGGCGGTAAGCTTTCCTCGCGGATCCGATGGGTGTAGAGCGCAAAGAAAAAACGAAACAGGCTGCTGCGCACCAAAAGAGAATAGCCGTCAGGCCTCTTGCTGCAGGCATCGTCAGCCGCGTCAAGGGCAGCGGATACCTCGGCGTGCATCGCGGTGTCCGCGTAGATCGGGCGGGGGAAGCGCAGGGTCCCCATCTGCAGAGGGGTCAGAATATTGCGCCTTGCCCAGTCGTTTTCAACCTGATTGTCCAAAAGGGAGAGGGGGAATATGATATTCTCGTACTCCATCCGCACGCCGGGGTCGCCATCGATGGCGTGGAGTTCACCGGGGAGGATGGGCATGATGGAACCGGCCATGACGGGATATTTGCGGGAAGAGGCGGTCACTGTGCCGCGCCCTTTTTTGACATAGATGATCTCCATCTGGTCGTGCCAGTGCAGATCCACCGGGGCAAAGTCCTGGGGGATGGTACACAGGTAAGTGTTGTAGGCGAAACCCGGCTGCTCATGCAGCAGGGTCTCTCTGTATTGTGAGTATTCCTCGAGATTCATAAAAACGGAACCCTTCTTTGTGCTGAATTAATTAATATCATTATTGTACTATTATTTGCCATTATTCTGCAAGATTATCACACATATAAATCATTATAATGCATTATAATAAATGGAACCATTGTAAGCAGCGGAGATCTTCCGCAGGAGGCAGTAATGAATACATTAAAACTCAGAGATTACACTGGAAAAGCACTTAGCGAGTGCACGATTCTGGAACTTTACAACGCGGCGCTGGCCCTGACGCAGGACGCCTGCAGGAACAGGGGATACAACAGCGGAAAGAAGAAAGTTTACTATATTTCGGCAGAATTCCTGATCGGTAAACTTCTTTCCAACAACCTGATCAACCTCGGCATCTACGATGATGTGAAAGCGGAACTGGCTGAGGCTGGGAAAGACATTACGGAGCTGGAGGAATTTGAATACGAGCCCTCCCTCGGAAACGGCGGCCTTGGCAGACTTGCAGCCTGCTTCATCGACAGCCTTGCGACACTGGGCCTTCCCGCTGATGGCGTAGGCCTGGCCTACCACTGCGGTCTGTTCAAACAGTCCTTCGAGGACCGCAAGCAGCACACGATACCTGACTACTGGCGCAAGTGGGGCATGGCCAACTGGATGAAGCGCACCGACAAGCACTATAAGGTGCAGTGCGGCGATCTGGAGCTTCTTTCCACCATGTATGAGATCGATGTCACAGGTTACGGAAGCAAGTGCGGACGCCTTCGTCTCTTTGACCTGGACACGGTCAATGAGGGACTGATCGGCTCGGGTATCGATTTTGACAAAAAAGAGATCGAGAAAAACCTGACCCTCTTCCTGTATCCCGATGACAGCGATGAGGACGGAAAGCTTCTCCGCGTCTATCAGGAGTATTTCATGGTCAGCAATGCCGCCCAGCTGATCCTCGACGAGTGCGTGGAGCGCGGCAGCAACCTGCATGACCTTGCCGACTACGCGGCGATCCAGATCAACGATACGCACCCTTCTCTGGTCATTCCGGAACTGGTGCGCCTTCTGACCGAAAAGGGCATTGAGGAGAAAGAAGCATATCAGATTGTGACTGATGTCTGTGCTTACACGAACCACACAATCCTTGCTGAGGCACTGGAGACATGGCCCAAGCACTTCTTAAAGGCTGTCGTGCCGCACCTTATGCCGATCATCAAGAGGATGAATGACGCTGTTAAGGCAAAATATGAAGAACCTTCCGTTCAGATCATCGACGAGTACGGCAACGTGCATATGGCCCACATGGACATTCACTACAGCCACTCCGTGAACGGCGTCGCGAGACTTCACACTGACATTCTCAAGGAGACAGAGCTCAACAATTTCTACAAGCTCTATCCCGAGAAGTTCAACAACAAGACCAACGGCATCACTTTCCGCAGATGGGTCATCGAGTGCAACCCTGAGCTGACAGAGCTGATCACCGAGAAGATCGGCGAGGGCTGGAAGACGGACGCCAGACAGCTTGAGCAGCTTATTCCTTACGCGGAGGATGAGACTTTCCTGCAGTGCATCCTGAACAGGAAGAACACGAAAAAACACAAGTTCTCCGCATGGCTTGAAAAATATCAGGGCGACAAGGTTGACCCCGAGTCCGTCTATGACGTGCAGATCAAGCGCCTGCACGAGTACAAGAGACAGCAGCTCAACCTCCTATGGGCCATCGACCGTTACCTGCACATCAAGGACGGTTACAGGCCGAGAAGACCGGTCACGGTATTTTTTGGCGCAAAGGCAGCTCCTGCCTATGTGATCGCCAAGGATATAATCCATGCGATCCTCGCCTTCAGCAGCATCGTGAACAACGACCCTGAAGTGAGTCCTTACCTCAAGGTCGTCATGCTTCGCAACTACAACGTGTCCATGGCGGAGAAACTGATCCCCGCATCGGACATTTCCGAGCAGATCTCACTGGCCTCCAAGGAAGCCAGCGGGACCGGCAATATGAAGTTCATGCTCAACGGCGCTGTGACGCTGGGAACCATGGACGGAGCGAACGTCGAGATCGCGGAACTTGTCGGGGAAGACAATATTTTCACCTTCGGACAGTCCTCCGAGGAGGTCATCGAGCACTATAAGAACGCGGATTACGTCGCAAAGAACTGGTATAAGAAGGACAAGAGACTTGCCGCGGCTGTGGACTTCCTGGTCAGTGAAGAGATGCTCGAAGCCGGCGACAGGAAGCTTCTCAAGCAGCTCTATGACGAGCTGCTGGGCAAAGACTGGTTCATGACATTCCCTGACTTCGAGAGTTACTGCAAGACCAAGGACAAGGCTCTGGCAGCTTATGAGGACAGAATGGGCTGGGCGAAGAAGATGGCAGTCAATATCGCCAAGGCGGGCTACTTCTCCTCCGACAGAACGATCGACCAGTACAACAATGATATCTGGCATTTGGAGAAAGACTGCTGACCGCAGGGAACAGAATATCGTGCAGAGAAAACCCCCGGAGATCCGATTTCCGGGGGTTTTAACTTGCCCCATTAAGGCCTCTCTGCAATAATAAAAGTGGAGGATTATGTCAAAAGCGGGGCATTATTGCAGCGGAGATTTTAATGCTCCGCCATCTCATGGTAGATGGTATTGAGTTCCTGATTATACCAGTCATTGTTATGGATCACAGCTGTCTTGGTATTATCCGGAACTAGGATACGGGTAACACCGCCGAAGTACTCATACATATGTACATGAGCTGTGATCCAGGCACGCTGTTTCTCATCGATAAAGGCTTCAACGTAAGGGTACTGGCTGTACGTCATAACGCCTACAAAGAGAAATGCCGGGATGATCTCACCGGTATCCGGATCGGTGATCTGAGCAGGATCTCCGGCCCAATCGACCTCGATCTGCTCACCGGGCTTTCGGTTGATATGCATCGTAGCACGGCGTTTCTGTTCGTCCTGCTGGATGTAATAGCAGAACTGGGAATACATTAGGGGATCGTCTCCGGACTGGCGGCACTCCTCCAGGTATTCCGTCCAGAGGAGTTTTTTGTTGACTCCGTTGCGAAGCAACTCCTTCTGGATGTAGTTGAAGTCAGGCATCCGTTTTGTTGATGACACTTGCCTCTGTGCGGATGGAAACAACTTCTCCGCAAGGACGGCATCGGTCTCGTTGGCTTCCAACGGCCAAAAGATGTTGAGCTCTTTGGCGCGCTTAAGCACACGGTTGACCGTTTTCTTGGATACACCGCTACTGTCAGCGATGCTCTGTTGACTGAGACCCAGACTTGCCAGGCGCAGGATCTCTCGGTACTTGGTCATATGAGCGACCTCCTTAGAATTATTTACGCCGTGATGGCGCATACCATAATTCTAAGGCAGCGTATGAGTGGTTTCCATTGCCGGATCGTTGGTTTCCAAGCATCGGAATCACGGTTTCCTATTTCCCGGAATGCTGGTTTCCGAAGGCCCGGACACTGGTGTCACGAGGCCCGGAATACTCAACAAAAATGCCTGTCATATTCACTCAGCTGCCTCCTGTTGATGCTGCCATTTATGATTTTTCTTCCTGATGCCGGGGCAGTATCAGCGTTTCGCAGAAACGCGCAGCCGCACGAAGTGCGATCTTTAAGGGCCTGGGATATCCCAGCGAGTCCGTGCCGATGGAAAACCATCCATCGGGACACTGCTCGCAAGCTAGCAAGGTGCGCAATATTATATGCAAAAAGAACGATAATTGATTGCTAGTAGTCCTGTATATGCTTAGAATGTACCTAGAGAAGTAGATTCAAGTTGTAGAGGTTGTTGTGGTATAGTGAATTTGTAACACCTCTTCCTGCTAAATCATAATGTCAGCAGAGGAGAAAAACACATGACTCGAATATCAGACGAAACCAGACGAAAGGTTGTTCGTGCGCACATTCAAGACGGACGCACGATTGCCAGCCTTGTGGCTGAGTACGGCATATCCAGAGCAGCTGTTTCCAACTGGGTACGCTCGTATCGCGAAGAATGCCAAAACAATGATGAAGAGAAGTCTCAGTTGGAGATGATGGAAGATTTTCGCCATCTCCGGAGTGAAAAAGTCGAATTAGAACAGGAGAACAGCTTCTAAAAAAGTAGCAGCTTTCTTCGTGAAGGGAATCGCTTAGTGGCATATCGTTTCATTGACGTGTTCCCTAGCCGTGCGTAAGCTTAAAAAGCATTATCGAGTGCAAAGGCTAACCCCAAAAACTTGATTTTGCACTCGGATCAAGGAAGTCAGTTTACTTCCACAGAGGTTGTACAACATTGTCGGAAGCTCGGGATTTCTCAAAGCATGAGTCGTGCGGGTTGTCCGTATGACAATGCGCCGATGAAACGCTAGTATAATACCTTAAAGATCGAGTTGATTTATCAGTATCGTTTTGAAACTGCGGCAGAACTGGATTATGCCGTTTCAGAGTTTGTTTACGATTGGTACAATTAAATTCGCACACTTATATAACGGATATCTGACTTCGTTTGAAAAGCGAGCGGAGTGTATCATTAAGCAGTTGTGTTACAAAAAGGGTTGACCACTACATTAGGAGGTAAGAGATATGTCTTTTGATGCACATGAAGATAAAGTCATGGGACTATTTAACCGAAAGGTCTATAACGTCCCGCGTAACCAAAGACGATACGTCTGGAACAAAGAAAATTGGCAAGAGTTATTTGACGATGTCATGGCTGTAGTGAACGAAGTATTTCCTTCACATTTTATTGGAAGCATCGTTCTTAAAACAGACCCTATGAACAATGGACTCCCTCATTATTCTTTGATAGATGGACAGCAGAGAACAATTACT
>ERZ772955.670-NODE-670-length-25161-cov-5.525492_pt1 | contig 25161 bp, 21 predicted proteins | sample MGYA00511133_ERZ772955 | MGnify/ENA primary metagenome ERZ772955 (study PRJEB29015, sample SAMEA2737914) | human oral metagenome | biome: human oral; feature: human-associated habitat; material: dental | place: China | collected 2149 ... | reverse complement strand
CGTCGGGCTCATAACCCGAAGGTCGTTGGTTCAAATCCAGCCCCCGCGACCAAAAGATGTAAATCCCCCACCCGCAAAAGCGGGTGGGGGATTTTTCTTGTTCAAAACTTTAGTCTGTTGAGCGCAAGTAACGCGTGAAACATAAAACCGAGTCGTAATTAACCTACGGAAGCGGTGCTTATATCATCCTCATTTTTGCTTTGAGATACTTCGAGAGAGTCAGCGTGCGAAGTTCTAGAAAATCTATTACTCAGATTCTTCTCATTTCGGTATTAATGAGAATGATATATTTTTGTAAAAAAATTGCATAAAAGTATAGTATTCATTATACTTTGAGTTGTGAAAGGAGAAGAAGGTATGTATAAACTCATTTCGCTTACGGTAGGTAACTTTCGATCGTTTTACAACCCACAGACCCTTACTCTTGACGGTCGCAATGCTCATTCGGTGACTGCGATTTTCGGTCCCAATGCTGGGGGTAAATCCAATATTGCTAAGGCGCTTAGTGCTCTTATCAGTTGCATCAGGAGATCTTCCGATCCCAATTTTCGGCTTCCATACGAGCCTTTTTTACTTAAAGCAGGTGTAGATGAGAGGCCGTCTACGCTTGGCATAGCCTTTTCTTTGGATGAAAGACGTTACGAGTATTCTGTGAGCTTTCTGGCTCATAAAGTTACCCATGAGTTACTGAAAGAGCAATCCGATAATACAAATCGGATGAATAAGGTGTTCGAAAGAACGGATGATAAACTCAATCCTTACGCACGTCAGTACGGCTTTGGTAAGAGGCTTCTCGAAAGAACTCGTGAGGATACTCTGCTTATTACAAAGGGTCGTGAGGATAACAACGCATACTCCAATATTATTTTTGGTCTCCTTGATCATATCAGTATTGTTTCTCCTAGTTCGGATATGCCAACGCCTCTCTTCGTGGAAATGCTCAAGAGCGATGTGAATCTGCGCTCCAAGACTCTTGGGCTATTAAAGCGATGCGACTTTTCTATCAGAGACATTAAGTTTACCGACACGGCCTTGCCTGAGGATATTTTCGATCAGTTGCCCGTTCAGATTCCTTCCGATATCAAGAGGGCAATGATAGAGCAAGGTACTACAACCTTTACCACGGTGCATGCTGTCCGCGATGAGGAGCAAGAGATTGTTGGCTCGCGAGACCTCGACTTCTGGGCTCAAGAATCAATGGGTACTCAAAAGTTCTTTGAGGTAGCCGTTCCTATTATTGATGCGCTAGAGAATGGCAAGACCATTTTCATCGATGAATTCGGTACCTACATTCATCCAATGTTGACCCATGCCATCGTATCGTTGTTTGGAGATTCCAGCAGCGATGACGCCTACATGGTCCTCATGACTCACGGTACAACGATGTTGCGGGAGCTTGCACGCAATGAGGTTGTACTTGTTGAGAAGAACTATGCCGAAGAATCCTTTATCACACCTCTAATTGATTTGGGAGTCCGTGACGGCGAGGCCTTTGAGAAACGCTATCTTGCCGGGCTTTACGGTGGCGTTCCCATCATTGAGGGGTAGGAATGCGATGGTGAGCAAGAAAAACGGGAGAAGATATCTGCTCATTTGCTGCGAAGGGAAGACGGAGAGGGAGTATTTTCTGATTCTCAGGAGGCTCTACCGTATTTCCGCGGCACAGGTTTCGGTTATTGGAGAAAAGGGTCAACACAAGATACTCATTGATAGAACGATTGAAGAACGTGATAGGCTTTGCGAAGACATGTGTATTGATCAGGACGAGGTCGAGTGCTGGGCAGTTTGCGATGATGACAACATGCCATTCTCCTATGCGGAGCTTAAGGATTACGCTGAGAAACGTGAGGTAAAACTTGCCTTCTCCCGTCCACAGTTCGAGGCGTATCTGCTTCAGCATTTCGAGCAGTCTTCGTTGTATGATCAGGAGGGGCTTTATGAGAGGCTCAGTGATTTCGCATCAAGCGTTGCTGATCAAAACGAGAAATACGATAAGGCGGATTTGAAGTGGCTAGGCGCATTAATTGATGCCAAGCCTAAGCTCGTGGACATCGCTCTCGTTAATGCCAACCAGAGAACAAAGCAGTCGAGAAGAGTCTTTCTTACTGTACAAAATCTTGTTAGGCGGATGAAGGAGCTCAGTAAGCATTAGGTGCGCTTGACTTACTGAACGGGTATAAGCTTGCAGATATAAGATAATTTGAGCTTTTTGCTTAGTCAAATTCATTTTGATGAATCGAGTACATTTTTCTTGCATAATGATGAATTTCTGTCTGACAGAAAAGGGATGTTTGAAAACGCTCGAGGATAGTTTCTGGCTCTATACCTAAATGCAGCATAACTGCTCCATAACAAAGGACTTTAGTTGCCATGGCAAGAGAATAAAGTTCCTCATCAGAGAGTATATTCGATTTATCAAGTGCCGATGTCTGGTGTACATAGGCATTGCGACTTCTGCGGAGATCTTTAAGGAAACGAGATTTATCGGGAATAATGTAGTCGGCAAATGGACCTAGTTTTTCTACGAGAGAGTTTGCATAGTAGTTAGCTGGAGGGATGTTGTTATTAACCTTTTGAAGGATCCAGTGGATATCTACATCATCCTCAAAGCACTTCTCTATCTGAGCTTTAATTCTTTGAAGTCGATCACTTGCTATATCTTGAGTCTTTTCTCCTACGCGGGAAATGGCTTCAAAGGCACCTGAAACCGTAGTAAACATTGGATTAAGCCAGTTGATTTCACTATTGTTGTGGATGCCAATTAGTGTTATTGCAGCACGCTTTGCATCACCATCTAGGTGTAGCCAACTTTCTAAGAAGTTTGTATGCAATTGTGAAATAAAGCTATAGGGTAGAGGCATGTGATTCAATTGGGCTTCACTGGGTTTTTCCTCTCCTTGTATCAAAGGGAGATAGTAGAGTGCACTTAAACCATCCTCTGTTTTAATTTCTATCTCATCGATTGAACATCTAAACCCCATACAAAAAGTGAGCATTTGCCACGTTGGAAAAACCCACTGATTCATAACATCGTTGAGAGGTTCCGCATGTTTAGTAAGTTCAATGTGCAGATATACATCACTTCTCATACTAAATTCCTGTAGAGGAAGATGGCCGCCTTTTTCGGTTATGACTGGCTGTAGGGATATGCTCACGTTGCTATTCACAAGCAAGGGCAGTTCCTCTAGGTCGCTACAGCACCAGATTCCGTTGGTTTTTACCCACTTGTTATTTTCATATGTGGATGTGATGTTTCCAAGGTTTGCTCCTGTCCAGTTCCAGAGGCCTGAAATTTGAAGTGCCAAACTTTGAATACTTGGATTTGGTGGGATAAAGTTGGTTTTACACACCAATGCAGAGGCGGCTGTCAGATCTTCTCGTTTGGTTCCTGGCGCTGAAAAACTAGGACCGAATGTTGATAAATCTGTAAGGGTAATTCGTTCACCCGTCTGACAAAAACCAAAGGCCTCGGGTGTCTTGATTGGATCGGTACCATATGCAACCATCCCATTAATGGGAGTTTTTTCAAGAAGGCATCCCATAGGAATAGTGAGTTCAAGTCTTTTTCCGGTAAAGCGGGCGGTTCCTTGAACTCCTTCGTTTAGGAAGTTGGTGTTTTTGTTCAATACCCAAAGTGCTGATGAAAAATCCCTGCTTTTCAATTTGCCCTAACATCTCCTGTCATCTGAGCCAATGTACCGTTTTTCTAATGGTAGAATCTATACATGCGTTTAAATGTATTTACCCATAAAAATAGATGTATGAGCTGGAGTCCTTGGAGCTGTATATATGAGTACGCTTGATAAAATTGTGAAGAGAAAACAGTAAGCAGTGGAACCCAATGGACAACATACTATAGGTTCTGGCTTCATCGAGAGCTTTGACTCTCGGTATCCAACACGGATTCTAGAGACACTTCTTCAAGATCGTACTACCGGTCGCAATATCATCTGGGCAGATAACGAATATGAAGCGCTTGGCGAGGGGTATATGGGAGATGACGAGATTACTGTTGACAAGATAACAGGTCTCTCCTCAGGTGTTATTAAGCCTCGTATTGCTAAGGAGCAAGAACACCAATCCAAGCGAACGAAGTCCCGTGCCGAGGTCTTCACCCCTTCTTGGCTTTGCAATCAGATGAACAACGATATCGACGCCGTCTGGTTCAGCAGGCGAGATGTTTTTAATATTGAAGACAATCAAGCATGGCATACTGGCCAGGAGCCAATCATCTTTCCCAAGAAAAAGGGTCACGGCTGGCATGCTTATATTGAGAGCCCACGTTTGGAGATAACCTGTGGCGAGGCTCCTTTTGTGTGCTCTCGTTATGATACTGTTACTGGCGAAACATTGCCTGTGGATAAACGCATTGGATTTCTCGATCGTAAGCTCCGCGTAGTGAGTGAGAAGACAAAAACTCGTAAGGAATGGGTGCGCTGGGCGTTTGCGGCGCTCAAGGCTTCCTATGGCTTCGAATACCAAGGAGACAACCTTCTTCTTGCGCGTAGTAACGTATTTGAGACGTTCTGTGAACATCTGTACGAATGCTGGGGTGTGGGTGTATCTGACGAGGAGATAGACCAAGTTGCTTGGATTGTATCGTGGAATTTCTGGCAGATGAATGGCTTCACGTACGCGGTACCTACCAACAAGATGAATGCCATTGTGCAGTCGACGTTTACTGGCTACGAGGAGCCGGCGCCTAAGCCTATGCAGCCTACGCTGTTTGACTTTCTAGACGAGCTGCCCTTTGAAGAGGCGGCAGAAGAAACGAAGGATGAGGAGTCTAACGAGACAGTACCTCTTTGTGTCATATACGACTGGCAGAAAAACGAACCATTTGAGTTTGTATCAATGAAAGGCAAGGCATGTCCCATGGACAAGAAGTTCTATGCAGTGATTGGCAATCCTCCGTATCAGGAAGAGTTTAGCGACGAGGGCAACAAGACCTATGCCAAACCTGTTTACAATGACTTTATGGACGCAGCTGAGGAAGTCTCCGAGCGCGTCGAGCTCATTACGCCAGCACGGTTCCTCTTCAGTGCTGGCAGCACTCCTAAGGCATGGAATGCAAAGAAACTTGCCGATCCTCACTTTACAGTACTTCAGTACGAGGCAGACGCATCAAGGGTCTTCCCGAACACTGATATCAAGGGAGGTGTGGCAGTCTCTCTTCGCGATAGTACGCGCTCGTTTGGTCCAATAGGTACGTATATTCCCTATGAGAGCCTACGTTCCATTTGGGAGAAGGTCACCAAACACGAGGAATTCACCGGCTTCGATAGTCTCGTGTATACTGCATACGCTTACCACTTTACCGACATGCTCCATAACGAAAATCCCGAAGCGGTGGAGCACATGAGCAAGGGCCATGCGTATGACTTGAAGTCGAACGTGCTCGAGAAGCTCCCTGACATTTTCCACGAGAAGAAGCCAAATGACGGACACGAGTACATCAAGGTCCTCGGTCTTGTGAAGATGAAGCGCGTATACCGTTACATCAGGCGCGACTACGTGAACCAGCCCGACAATCTTTCCAAATGGAAAGTGATTATTCCAGCGGCAAACGGGTCTGGTGCGCTTGGCGAGGTAATTTCTACGCCCTTGATAGGGCAGCCCTTGATAGGGCATACAGAGACTTTCATGAGCATTGGCAGCTTCGACTCCAAGGAGAAGGCTGAAGCTCTGCTCAAATATGTGAAATCGAAGTTTGCTCGCACATTGCTAGGCATCCTCAAAACGACGCAGCACAATCCACCTGAAAAATGGAAATTCATACCACTCCAGGACTTTACTTCCTCCTCAGACATCGACTGGTCAAAGTCAATTCCTGAGATTGATCAACAGCTCTACGCGAAGTACGGACTAAACCAAGAAGAAATCGACTTCGTCGAATCTCATGTGAAGGAGATGAATTAGTCATGTCCTTCACCGATATTAGCAACCTCGTAAAGACCTCGCGTCCGGCGCTTCCGCAGATATATGCCTACACCACGCCCGAGATTGCCCGCCATGATGGTTGGACCAAAATCGGCTACACAGAGCAGAACGTTGATACACGCCTTAAGCAGCAGATGCACACCGCAGACGTGGAATACAAGCTTGAATGGCATGGCAATGCTACTTATGAGGATACAGGGGAGATTTTTCACGACACCGACTTTCATGGTTACCTTCGCAAACTTGACGTTGTGAGCAAGCCAGGAACCGAGTGGTTTGAAATAGAGCCCTCTCCTGCTCATCAGCGCTTCTACGAGTTTCGTGAAAATCATGGAATTGTGGGTGTACCTACACCTGTTGAGTATCGACTGCGCGATGAGCAGGAGAGGGCTTCGGAGCGAACGGTCAATTATGCGCACCTTCACGAGCGTGGTGAGTTTCTCTGGAATGCAAAACCTCGCTTTGGTAAGACACTTACAAGTTACGATTTGTGTCGGCGCTTGGGTGCACAGAGAGTCCTTATCGTTACCAACCGCCCAGCTATTGCTAACTCTTGGTACGACGACTATGTAAAGTTCGTTGGATCTGAATCGGGGTTAGCATTTATCAGCTCTGTAAGCGCGCTTCAAGAGAAACCGTATTGTTTAACTCGCGAGCAGTATCTAGAAGGGCTCAATAACGATGCCCCTAAGGGCTTTATTGAATTCGTAAGCCTACAAGATCTCAAGGGCGCTATTGATTTTGGTGGAAAGTATGACAAGCTTGCCCATGTGGCAGAACTTGAGTGGGATGTTCTTATCATCGATGAGGCTCACGAGGGTGTAGATACCTTCAAGACTGATGTGGCGTTTGACCATATAAAGCGTAAGTTCACCTTGCATCTCTCAGGTACGCCCTTTAAGGCGATTGCTAACGAGAAGTTCTCTGAGGATGCTATTTTCAACTGGACCTATGCCGATGAGCAGAAGGCCAAGCGCGACTGGGATAATGAAGAGCTGCCGAATCCTTACACGGATCTTCCGCGTCTCAATATGTTCACCTACCAGATGTCCGACATTGTCCTAGATAAAGTCAAGCGTGGCATGAACATCGACGGCGAGAACGTCGAGTATGCCTTCGACCTAAATGAGTTTTTTGCTACGAATGAGAATGGCTATTTTCTACATAACAGTGACATCGATCGCTTCCTCGATGCGCTTGCTACGCAGAAGAAGTTTCCATTTTCCACGCCTGAGCTTCGAGACATGCTGCGTCATACGTTTTGGATGCTCAACCGCGTTGACTCTGCCAAGGCGCTCGCAAGAAAGCTTAAGCAGCATCCCGTATTCAAGGACTACGAAATTGTGTTGGCGGCCGGCGACGGCAGACTGGATGATGAGAACGAAAGCGTAAGGGCGTTCGATAAGGTGCGCAAGGCGATAGCCTCCCATGACCATACTATCACGCTCTCAGTAGGGCAGTTGACCACCGGCATTACCGTCCCCGAGTGGACTGCTGTCCTCATGCTCTCTAACATGAAGAGTCCCGCGCTCTATATGCAAGCTGCTTTCCGTGCGCAGAATCCTTGTCTTTTCAATATTGACGGGAAGTTTCTACGCAAGGAGAACGCCTACGTATTTGACTTCGACCCCGCTCGAACGCTTACTATCTTTGAGGAGTTTGCAAACGACCTCTACACCGATACTGCTTCTGGTGGCGGCACCACAGACGATCGCAAACAGCGTGTCCGTACACTCCTAAACTTCTTTCCAGTCATTGGCGAGGATGAGAACGGCGAGATGATTGAGCTCGATGCGGAGCGTGTACTCTCCATTCCGCGCAAGATTCGCTCGCAGGAGGTTGTGCGCCGCGGCTTCATGAGCGACTTCCTCTTCCAGAACATCGGCAACGTGTTCCGCGCACCAGCAGAGGTGCTCGAGGTGCTACAGAAGATTGAACCCTTCAAAGCGCCCAACAAGGAGCTGGGCATCCAGGAGGATACAGCTGACAACCTCAGCCTTGACGAGAATGGCGAAGTGGTCATCCCGCAGGAACAGGTGATAGGGCTGGCCGATGGGATATTCGGCGATAAGGTATACGACAGCATCGTGGGGGACTTGGATGATGTCATTGACTCAATCACCGTCGATGAGTCAGGCGATCCTGATGATGTGTTCCTTGACAAGCTACAGGAGGTTTTTAGCAACAGCATCGCGAAGCCGCTCGTTGAGGCGGCCAATCAGAACTACGGCGGCGAGTTCAGGGCTTCTCAGCAGAAGAAGGTGGAACGTCGTATCAAGGCGGACGTGGATATTAAGCTTAACCGAGAGGTGGGCAACTTTACCATAGAGAAAAAGCGTATTGAGAAGGATCGTGCAAACCAACTTGAGATTGCACAGACGCAGGACGAAGCCGATGAAATCAACCGTGCTCACGACGCGCAGCTCGAGGGTGCACGTCAGAGCCTCGTGGAGAGCCTCAAAGACTCCCGCGACGAGCTGGTAAAGAGCGCCGGCGAGACCGTGGTGCGCGAGGTAGAGATCGCCAAAAGGGAGAGCAAGAAGCAGACCATTGAGGGCAGTATCCGTGACCATCTGCGTGGCTTCTCCCGAACGATTCCCTCGTTCCTGATGGCCTACGGCGACGAGGGCACGACGCTCGATAAGTTTGATCAGATCATCCCAGCGGATGTGTTCTTGGAGGTTACGAGCGTGACCGTGGAGCAGTTCCGCCTGCTGCGCGACGGCGGCGACGTCACCGATCCCGAGAGCAGCGAGACGGTCCACTTCGAGGGGCAGCTCTTCGACCCCGTGGTCTTTGACGACTCGGTGCGTGAGTTCATCAACCTGCGCGGCAAGCTCGCCAACTACTTCGACGACAGACAGGACGAGGATATCTTCGACTACGTGCCGCCGCAGAAGACCAACCAGATCTTTACTCCCCGAAACGTGGTTGTGAAGATGGTCAACCTGTTCGAACAGGAAAACCCGGGATGTTTCGACGACCCGGATCATACCTTCGCCGACCTCTACATGAAGAGCGGCCTCTATATTACCGAGGTCATAAAGCGACTGTTCAACAGCGGGAAGATGCGCGAGCTCTTTCCGGATGACCGCGCGAGGCTCGACCACATTCTCGAGGAGCAGGTCTTCGGCATCGCGCCGACCGAGATCATCTACAAGATAGCGACGAACTACATTTTGGGCGCGAGCGGCGAGGTGGGCGGCAACTGCGACACGAACTTCGTGAAGGCAGACTCCGCCGAGCTTGCCAAGGAAGGGAAGCTTGCCGAGTTCGTCAAGCAAACGTTTGGAGGGAAGTTGTGAAGATAGACTTACATTGCCACACCAAGAAGTGCAAACAAGGTGACTCTCCCAATCGTAATGTCAAACCCGAGGACTTCAAAAGTGCCATTGAGGGTGCAAATGTTGACATCGTTGCCATTACAAACCACAACATGTTTGACTTGAATCAATTTAACAGCTTTGATAAAGAACTCGGCGAAACAGGGCGTCTCTGGCCCGGTATTGAACTTGATGTTTGCGGTAGTAGAGAGAAATCTCACTGGCACATGCTGGTAATTGCAAGTCCATTAAAAAAGAGCCAGTTTGACACCGCATTGAAGCAGCTTTTAAGGAGCACGCCACCCGATAAAGTGCTAGTGAATGTGGAAGACGTGTTTGATTGCTTCCGAAACATCGGTGCAATTTTCATATCTCACGCCCACGACAAGAGTCCCTATATCTCTCAGGATGATATGAGTGAGATGGAAGCCCTCATCGGTGAAGAAGAAAAGTGGCGACTCTTCTATGAGCCTAGAAGCTTGGTTACGGTCGGTATCTGGACTAACCACGGCTTCAATATGATGCTGGGGAGCGACGTGCAGGATTGGAATAAATATCCAAACTGTGAACTTCCGGACTTGAGGCTTCCTGTGAGCACGTTTGAGCAGTTCTGCCTGCTTGCCAAGCGGGATGGTAAGACCATCGAAACTCTCCTTGGAAAGCGTGGAATCTTTAACGTTGTTGCTCATCCTCATTCTGGAGTTGATGTAAATTTGACTCTAAGGGAAGATATCAATGTTGTGTTCGGCCAAAAAGGCACCGGCAAGACAGAAATATTGAAATCGATTGAGAACGTTCTGGTATCAGAAGGGAGAATGTGCTGCAGCTATTACGGAAACGAGAAGCATGAAGATTTCAAAGAGCTGCTGTCAACCAAGGGTCTCATTCGAGATCCGTCTCATTTTGGAAAAGCTACTGGATCGGATGAGATTTTAAAGATTCTAAACTGGACAGATGCGATGCCAACCTCTTTAAGCGAGTACGTGACTTGGTGGAGTACGCGTGGAAACAATAAAAACAAGGACAGGTTTGAGTTATCCAACGCCCAAAGCCTTGATGAGCTATCAGACAGCGCATTCGAGCTAGATAAAGAGGCTAACACGGTAGTATCGAACTTTATCGCGGCATACTGCGATAACGGATATAGCAGCTATCTTGAAAAGCAGGATACCTATGCTCTTACAGAGTTGTTGGAAAAGTTGAATGAGAGCATCCGCTGTCAAGCAAAAGAGCATTTCATCGAGTACCGAAGCATACAGTTGGCTAATGCCGCACTAGCGAAGATTAAAGATGAGATTGATGCTAAATCTGAGACGAAATCCAAACCGGGGTCGACGGGCTTCTTTGCTTTCGTCAAAGCGAGGATTGAACTTAAGGAGACCGCAGAGAAGCTGATGCACGCCCTCGACCCCATCGATTCCAGCCAAGAATTCGAAAGAAGTTACCTAGGTGATTTGGATGACAAGGGTGATGCCTACATTGTAACGCGGTATAGATATCTTGTAAAAGAATCTAAAACTAAAGAATTCGAGAAGGGTATACGTGACCTAAAGATGTGGAAGACTGCTCTCGAGGAGTTACTCGATCAAGCGATGGGACCAATGGCGAATGCAAAACAGCAAGATTTTGCAGCGCTATGCAATGAACATGCCATATCGAATCTCTCTCCATTCATAGGAATCAGTAGATACATCGCACTAGGCAAAAGTAAGGACGAATATGTTCCATCAAGCGGTGAAGAGGGAATTCTACTTCTAAGTCACACGTTGAATGAAGATGCAGACGTATACATACTCGATGAAGCCGAGCTTGGAATGAGCAACTCGTATGTTGATGCCGTCATCAGAGAGCGGATACAAAAACTAGCGAGACAGGGAAAGACCGTCATTCTCGCGACCCACAATGCGAACCTTGCGGTTAGAACACTTCCGTATCTGTCGGTGTACCGTGAACATAACAATGGTACATATAAGACCTATATCGGAAACCCATTTACGGATAAGCTGGTCGATATTGATGACGCTAATAATGTACTCAGCTGGACTAAGAAGAGCCTTGAGGTGCTAGAGGGAAGCAAGGAAGCATTTTACAACCGTAGAGATGTATATGAGGCAGGTTTGAAATGAAGGACATCACAGCCAAAGTCGTAAAAATCGACGATAACAACGAAGTTCTCCGCTTCGCGATTGATGAAAAGAAACAAGACGTCACGCTAACGAGCAAAGAGGGAATCAATGAGCTGAAGGCCGTTTATGAAAGCTTGCTAGCGGAAGTCATCAAAGATGATGTGACAGTGAAGCTAGAAGAAAAAGACGAGGGTGCAACTGCAATGTATCAAAACGTTTGCAGTGAATACATCACGCTTTTGAACAACGACTTAGTGTCAGCACGACGAGAGGTCATCGAAAAGGGGCTTGCCTTGCAATCTGACGATAAATCTAATCAAGATTGATGGACAAGTACGATCGCTGCCGTCACTTAAGGAGATAGAGAAGTCAGCTAACTGACCTGCAGCGTAGGAGGTTGAAGTATAACGATGTCCGCTGAGTCGAACTTCGAGCGAGCAGAGTACTGGCCACGACCGAATATGAGTACGTCTCGGTATTTTGACCGCGCTACGATGGTACTAAACAACTGGTCCAAGCAAGATGTTGTGACCATAAACGACGCCATTGAGGTTTATCAGTGCAAGCTGATAGCAGAAAACTATGGTGAGTATCTTGATATTCCCGATGCAAACAAGCTTAAGAATGCTGTCTCAACACTTTTTGGAGCAAGCTGCCGTTTGGCTTTAGACCTCGTTCAAAGCAGTGACCTAGCACCTATTTTCGATAGTGTTGAACTGCAATATAAGGAGCGTCTTTGGGATCTTCTTGACTTTACGAACCTGTGGGATAGGGTGTCCGACGAAAGCTTCGGGTCTTTACTTACCGCGTTTCCCTATCAGATTCCTTATTTACTGGCCAGCAAGCAGGCAGTAAATAGATTTGGTTTGGCGCTGGCAGAAGCCATGCGACTCAACGTGAGAATATCGGCGGAAGCTGTCATTCACGCGTTCGGCGTTGCTGGAAACAATAGCCTTCACTTTTACCGCCCGGATTCGCTTACCGACGACGACTTGCACCAGATAATGCTCTCGTATCTCAAGTATTCACCCCCAGAAGCAAATCTAAATCATGTTCGTGTTCTTGCATTGTGGCCGTCGGTCGCAAATGACAATTACAATCCATCACCTGAGGTGCGAGTTGCTGCGCGCAGACGTGCGAAATCTCTGGAAGAGGAGTTGTTCCCCAACCCTGAGGGTGGTATACGTTTCGGGTCGGAAGTCCAATTCTCGGCAGAACAAAGAGCCTGCAAGAAGATGGAATATAAGGATAAGATCAGCAGCCGAACGTATGGGCTTGAATGGCTCCAAAAGTACGTAGACCCTCCGACTGTGCTTAATAACTTTCTCTACGTTTTCGACCTTGTAGGACGAGACGGCATATTGAACTGTTCGTCTCATCCCCACACTGAATCAACGCTTAGCAAAGCGTTTGGCTTGCATCCAAAGAACGAATATCGAATGACCTTTGAGGCCCGTGCGGAGAATATGGCTTTACAAGGAGAACTTTTTCTCTATGAGAAACTCCTGCTTGAAGAGAGTACAAGACTAGAAGACGCAGTGGAATGGTTCTTCAACAACTATATCAAGAGTGTATTCGGGGTTGCCGGCTTCAGCGTCAGCTTACCAACCGAGGGTACGTCGTGGCTGGATAAGTGCAAGGCAATCGGCCCGGAAATCGAGCGGGTTCTTAAGGCGTTTAGGCTGTATGCGCAATCCGGTTCAATCGATACTGCTCTATTTGAATTTACGGATGCTAAAAATTTCGGGGATATCCCATCGCTGCTCAACAACAAGTACCTTATAGAGGGCGAAGAATTCGATAAGCCTGCAAATTTGTTGTTAAACGACCAGTCTCGTCTTGCATACACCTCCATGCGGCGTGACGGCGAGGGTGAATTCTGCAGGCTGGTGGAGCGACATAGCCTCACAGAATGCGATTTCCACGAGATCTATCGTTCACAGCTTCAGTACTTGATTGATAGCGAATATGTAACCTTAAGCGATAATGGTACATTGGGCTTGACCATGCGTGCACGCCTCGTTGAGCTTGTCTGGAAGCGTGGTGCAGCCCTGTCATTCTATTTTTCGCATTCTTCAGGGTTGGTTGAAAAGCTGGTGTCTGAGAGGGTGCTGAAATACTCAAATACACTGTTTTCACCAGACGAGGCAGATTACATGAGCTACCTGCTTAATAACGCGAAGTTCAGTAATGCGCTTGCGCTGAGAAATAAATACGACCATGGCTCGGGCGCGGTGTCAGACCTTACAGAGAACGAGATGAAATCTAACTACTTCATGATGCTGGCAGCGCTTATCGGTATCGTGCTGAAGGTAAATGAAGAGCTATCGCGCAAAACTGAAAAAGGTGGTCTTATCGACTGTGACTTAGTTGACTGGCCGTTAACGGAGGAAGAAGACTTGATCAAGCTTCACACAATGGTTTCTGGAGGCTCTCATGCCAAAAAGTAAAATCATTTTAGCCATTGTCAATAATGACATTTCGATAGATAAGTCATTGATGCAGCTTCAAGTTCTAGCTCATGACGTGCATAATGATGAATTGCAAGAGTGGGCAGAACATGAGTTGACCGGTTACCCAACGGAGGACGTTCCAGAGTATCGTAAAGCTAGGAGTTTGTTGTTTAACTATACAGGGATAAACGGGACTTTCAACGTGAAAGATGCTCCATTGCCTCTGGGGTTTTTAAGCAGTGAGACCTTGGACGAAGTATCTAAGGTAATTGTCAAAGAAGATATCTTATCGGTACAGCAGATGTCGGAATCAGACAGCGGAGCTTATCGAGACTTATCTATCTTAGCAGGAGAGGTATATAAGCAATCAGGTGGAGTTCAATGTGTTAGCATTAGACAAAAGATCCCAAACACGTTATATAAAAAAATTGTTGCTGAAGTTAAAAATCGGATAGTTAAAGCGTTGATGATTCTGGAGGAGAGGTATGGAAATCTTGATAATCTGGGCATCAATATAAGAGAACCTAAGTCGTTCGTCGGTAATCTGATGATTAATGAGGCTCTGGGTCTACCGCAGCCGTCTGCCCCAGAGCCTATTCGCTCAAAGATTGCTTGGAAGATCATCGTACCAATAATTATTGCGGTGTCAGGAGGCGTTCTTATGGCTATCATTAATAAAATTTTTAGTTTGTAAAGCATAGATATCCATTCTATGCACAGTGATCCTAGTGAAGAAAGGTGTGGGATGGATTGTATGGATGATATTTATTTAAGACGGAGCAGTGATTCAGGCGAAACTCTGTCAAAACAATTGGAATACCAGCTAAGCATCGAAAATAAAAGCGCGGATAAAATTTCTACTTTTATAATGTCCAGCCAACTACTGGATAGGTGGATATACACTAAGACTGAAATGCCAAGTTTCCCGTCAGGTGCTCTTGGCTTTCTAATTCCCAAAACTCGTTATAACTTGAACTGTAATCGAATTTGAATTGACATCATTCAAATGTTTCTTGGACTTTCAATAAGTTCTATTCCTAGAGACATCATTGCAGGAATGTTCAAAATTCTAACCGACAGGCTTAGTAAGCTATCAGACGACGAAGTTGCCCTTCTTGGAATACTGAAGCTTCTTTCGGGGAAGTATGGGGAGCCTATCAAGCGTGATCTTATTGATGAGATCTTTGACAAGCGTTTAGATATTGTCGAATCTAAAGATTCTTCAAATTTTAAAGTCATGGAACAGCGAGATCTTGAAAGTTTGAGAGACAAAAAATGCATTGAGGTACTGAGTGATGGAAGTGTGCGGATATGTAAGTAGCTAATGGTCTTTACGTTTATGCATAATATATACACCGTCCACCTGCCCCGAACTTGAGGGGCTCAGAGCAGTTGCTTTAGTTTCACCTCCTGTCGTTGAGAACGTTGTGGTGGTGGTGTAGAAGCACCCTTTCGGAGCCGACCACCAGAAGGGTTCATAATGCCATGGAGGATACTGGTAAGATTTCCCCTCGGTTTCAGGGAGATAGGCCGCTACGATGCGTTCGGAGCGCATCCGCGCAAGGGGTGAAAGCAAAATGCGGACGCGCCTTAAGTTTTCTGAAAGGCACCCTAGCTCCTTCGGAAAAGTTCTTGCGGTGCTTGTACTGAACAGGACTGTGGATGAGTCTCTGCTCCCAAGACGAGATGAGATAGAGCTGCTCATGGAGGTGGAGCGCGGGAATGTGTTGATGTGGTCGCAGCAGGACTTGCATGTCTGTGTGCTAGGGTATGAGTTGGAAGCGTGATGCGCACGGATCTGCAGCAGCTTTACAGGGTGCGGGCTGGTCTTCCGAGTTGGTTCCGAGAGGGCTTCTGCGCTACTGTCGTGTCAATCATCTTGACGAGGAGGTTGACTCAGACGACTGCTTCGACCTTCGGACTCAGGGTTCAACGCATAGTTGCATTTTGGGCTTCGTATAGACGAAAAGGCATGGAAGTGCATACACTTTGTATGCACTTCTCGTTCATTTGTTCTGTAAGGGGTTTGTGGGGTTATGGGTGTTGCAAGCAATGCCTGCTGTTGATGTTATTGCTGCTATCATCAGTTCGGGCGCTTTGCTAGACTATTCGTTTAACGCTGTGGTAATTGCACCGATGATGGCTGCATCTTTGATTTAAGTGACGGCAAAGCTCTTTTCCGGCATCCTTCAGCGACGTGCCTACCAGATAGCCTTCAGTGTCATCTAAGATAAGAAAGCGGTCGTGGAACGAGGTAATATGACGGATCTTGAGCTTCGGGTACTGCACGTTAAAGGTCTCTGTCACGCTCGGTAAGGCTGGTCTTGGGATGCGTCCACACGGTGACAGAGACGCCCGGTATCTTCTTAGCGAGAATATTGAGGGTTCCTGTGTCCATGTAGTTGTTAATCAAGGCGATCTCATGTTTCGCCCTTTGCACGAGGGACGCCAAGAACTCGAACGCGTCATAGACCTGTCCCTCAAAGAAGATCTTCTGGCTCGGTGATTCGTGGGTCTCCATGTAGTCGGAGACGTATTCGAAACGCTTGCTTACACCTGGTAGAGCGCCTTTGCCTCTACTCCGTACAGCTTTGCTAGGTCACTGTCGAGTATTACCTGCCTGCCATGCACGGTGTATATCATGTTCCTGATCTGAGTATCGCCGAAGGAGGCGATTGTCGTCTCGGCCTTGTTAGATTCTTTGCTAGACCTGTTTCTTCTCTTTGATCCATTGGTGAAATTTTACCAAGTACGTTTCACATCCACCGCGAAATGGTGCGGAAGAGTCGGTGTGCGAAGTGACAGGGGGATCGGGCGGGTTGAGGCATGACAGACATTGAAGCTAGTGAAAAAAGAGTGGAAACCCAATGGGATATGCTTGGCGGCCGATCTTCATGCACTTACTGCCTGTCTTATGTTATTAACGGAAGTGAAATAAGATATACTTCCGTTAATGAGGATGAAATTGTACTGAATATCAAGGAGCTGCTATGTGGCCGGGCATCACATACGAGACATGTGCTTGGAAACGGGACCCTGACGAGCTGGCACTCATACCCAAAAGCCGTCGGCGCAAGATTCTGCCGACCTACGAGACTGCTGTCCCCGCGAGCATAGCCGCGCTTCCCGTGGAGATCTCTGCATCGTTGGCGCGGCGTATTGTCGAGGTTGAGGTCTCTCTCGCTCGTTTCGATCAGGCTCAGGCTATGCGGAACTACGCGCTCCCCGCGCTCTTGCTGAGGAGTGAGTCGTCATCAAGCTCCCAGATCGAGCGACTTACCTCCAGCGTGCGCAACGTCGCGCTCGCTGAGCTTTCCGACAGGGCACCGGCAAATGCTCTGCTCATCGCAGGCAACGTCGCTGCGATGCGTGAAGCGCTCGGGCAGAGCAGGGAGATTGACATCAACTCCATCTGTGCCATCCATGACGTGCTCCTGAGGGGTACGCACGAGGCTATGGGTCTGCGCGACGAGCAGGTTTGGATTGGCGGATCTCCCTACAGCCCACACGGAGCGACGTTCGTGCCCCCGCATGCCGATCGTGTGCAGACGTGCCTGGACGACCTCATTGCATTTGCCACGCGCGAAGACGTCCTGCCGGTGGTGAAGGCTGCTATATTCCACGCACAGTTCGAGACTATCCATCCCTTTACAGACGGAAATGGGCGTACAGGCCGTACCTTGTTGCACCGCATGCTTGCTGCTGACGAGGTATTGCTGCATACGATGCTGCCGGTGTCCGCTGGGCTCCTGCACGATGTTGAGCGCTATATGGATGCGCTTAACGCCTATCACGATGGAGCGTTTGAGCCGATGATCGAATGCCTTACGGATGCGCTTGAGCTTGCCGTTGTCATCGGGTCGCGCATCGCCTCGGATGTGGACGACATTCTCGCTAGATGGGCGTCAGCGAATACGGACCGGGTGGGCTCTGCATCACACCGACTTCCCGCGCTTCTCGTTGAGCAGCCGGTGGTCGATGTCGCTTACGTTGCGTCACATCTCGGCATTACTGATCGGGCGGCTCGCAATCTGATCGATGCAGCTTGCGAGCGGGATATCCTTGTCAAGATGGGCAACGCGAAGCGGGGAGCATTCTACCAGGCGACTGATTTGATTGTAGTTCTTGAGGAGGCTTCGAGTCTGGAGGGTATCCGAAGGATTGCCGCGCGATAGCACAAAGCAGAGTGTTTTCGCTAGTCTATTCTAAGAGAAGAGTCTTTGGACAACTACGCTTAATCGCCAAGATGAAGGAGCATGCCGGCATTCAGCTTTTAGCCAAGGCGATCACCTCAAGCGATGTGCCGTTCATCATACGCGGTCTTATCTGATGTTGGGATGTACGCAAGGGATTCGTGATAACCGGATGTTGCAAGTCAATCGGCATGGGAAAGTGAGGTTGAGAATGGAGAGTACTGTGCTTGACAGGGCAATCAGATTCGCTACGCTGCTCATTCGGGGCAGGAGCGCCGCGAGCGCTTGGGCTATAGCTTCCGTCCTGTGACCTGGCTTCCCGGCGGCAGATATACATATCCTGCGGATGCAGCAAAGATCGAGTACTTTTACGATCGGGGCTGAGGAACCGACAAACCTTCCGTATCTCTCATTTTTGTAGCTCTATGGCTCTCTAGCACAGGTCGATCTTGCTGACAAAGATGTCGCCGGCGGGAACCGCTTCTCCCTGTTTTGTTCGCTCCAGGTTGCTCTCCCTAGGCCTTTCGGGTGGTTGAGATGACCTCGCGGAGCTTCTCGGCAATCTGAGTTGCATTCTGCTTGATTTTGCAGCTGTGATTCTAGTGAGCAACTAGATACCTCTCAAAAGATACTGACGGGCAATTGTATTTGACACTTCCATTAAAATGTCACGAGGACATGTTGCACTCTATGAATATAGGAGAACCTATGAGTAAGAAACTGTTTACCCGTCGCTCTTTTACCGGATTGGCAGCAGTAACTACGATGAGCTTCTTTACCGGCTGTGACAAAGTAATGAAGCAGGTCCTTAATGGGTCGGACCAAGACGACAACCAAGGAAGCAGCCAGACTCAAGGTAAAAACCAAGAGGACGAAAAAGAAAGAGTTCTTGCCGCTTGGAATGCAACGCCGTTTGTAGAAAAGCCGGATAATCCAACACTGGACGGAGACATCAACAAAATTGTCGTTGGTGTGTGGCAAGTTGATACGGCTATCGGAGCCGGTGACAAAGCCGGTAAAACCTACGATCACGCAGGTATGCTTAACCAGGCATACCATGACGGTACCGTCCCTCACTACATTTTTAAGAACGACGGTACCCATGAGCTGCACCATTTCGACGGTAAAGTAGATCATGGCAAATGGACTGCCAAAGGCGATTCAGCCATTTCTTGTGTCTATGAGGAAGACGGAACAACGGATGAGTGGAGCTACGACAGGGAAGCACAACGACTCAAGTTTGAAGGTAAATCTGCTATCTCAAGTTATCAAAAACTAAGCGACAATCCCAAAGATACCTCTCAAATTGCCTATATTGACGGCAACGTTGTCAACTTTGCTGCAACGATACCAGGCGTGTGGGAGCTCGTAAGCCTCCATCGTATTAATTCGGATGAACCTGATTTAAGCACAGAGGACGTCAAATCTAATATTAAGAAGACCGGAACAAGCTATTTCTTCTCGGTACATAAAAACGGTTTCTGTGCTCTTTTCTATCCAAGCGGAAGAGTCTTGCCGGGCAGAATCGAGGCAGAGAGTTCTTCTGGTGATAAGCAGACCTATCCGATGCTTGTTGCGGCGTCGGATCAATTTGAAAACGTTGAAGAGGCTTCTCTTCAAGCGCATCCAAAGCGTCCGACAACTGTTTATGTTAAGTTGAAAGACGTAGAGCTGCTCTTTCAGCATGTGAATCATCGCGAAGATGACTTTGGCGATATTTCCTATGCTCCAAAAGCATCGTTCCCGTGGCACCTCGATAAGCTCGGCAATCCAACGTCTGAATCGAGTAGAGATAATTCCTAGAATCGGCTGAAGCCAACCAAAAGGCCTTGCATTTGCCTTTCATCTAGTGTCTAATATTCATGTAAATAGTAATAGTTACTATTTATGAAGCGAGAGAAGAATGAAACGAGCAAGAAAGCACCAAAAGCAAATAAGAAAGTGCCGAACGGTACAGAAAGGAAAAGACAGTCGTTATGAGGTACAGCAAGCAGTGAGAAGCAATCCGATCATATATGGAAGGCCGTCACGATCATCCGGCTGCTGACAGTGTATATGTAGCGGTTCGAGAAGAGCTTCCACATATCAGTTTGGGCACGGTTTACCGTAATCTCATGCAGCTTGTTGATGCCGGAGAATTGCAGGTGGTTAATACGGGGGATAGTGTTTCTCGGTTTGATCCTATAACGCGCGAACACGTACACTTTCAGTGCAGAGAATGCGGCAAAGTTATGGATGTTAAGGGTCCGAGTCTTGCTGATCTAACGGCACTTGCAAAAAATTCGTGCGGCAAGATTGACTCATATGCGCTTTGCTTTACCGGTGTCTGTGATGACTGTCTTGCCTGTCGTTCTGAATCTCGCGTAAGTAGTAAGTAACCTTTGAAAGGAGCATGTATGATTAACGAGAAGCTCAACCAGCTTTTGTCCGATTACGCAGTAGAGGCACACAAAACTCATAATTTCCATTGGTACGTGAAGGGGCCAACGTTTTTCCAAGTACACACGCTTCTCGATAGCGTGTATGGCGCTATGTATGACCAGATCGATGAGGTGGCCGAGCTCATTCTTATGAACGAGGGAACACCGCTGGGTTCTATGGCGGAGTATATCAAGAATTCACACCTTGAGGAGGCTGCGGACGGCTATAAAGATCCTGCAGAGATTTTCTCGGCAATCCTTGTTGATTACGAGAAGATTCGCAACTTTGCGGCAGAGATTAAAAAGGATGCCGATGCAGAGGACAACTACCTGGTGTCTGCTGCCATGGATGAGCACATTGCAGCTCTCTCCAAGACAATCTGGATGATTAAACAGTCCCAGAAGTAATGTAGGCTGTATCGTTATTGAAGATGCCATCGGCTTGTCCGGTGGCATTTTTTGTGGAGATGAAAATGCTGACGAGTTGCTGATACCTGGACAATGATTGTTTCATTCAAAATCGTCTAATCTATACAGAAATTGATTATCTAAAAATAGACAATCAGTGATCTTTCCGTCGAACCTGTAGGTCAAAGTACGATTCAAAAATAAGTTCGAGAAGGTAGTAGAAGGGAAGTCTACTGTTCAAGTCCATGCCGTCATAGGTCATGGACCTCTCTACAACGTAAAGTGGGTAATCGGCAATTTTTGAAAGCGGATTCTTTGAAAGGCCTGTTAGACTCACTATGATCGCACCTTTTGATTTTGCAATGGCTGCCGCATCAACGGAAACCTTAGTGTCTCCGCTAATACTGACTGCAAAGAAGACATCATTGCTGTGAGCCTGCTTTGCCGCGTGCGTCATGACATGACGCTCAAGGTATACATGGGAGTTTTTATTCAGCAGTAGAAGCTTTCTGCACATATCTTCACAAGGCAGAGCCGACAATCCCGATGCAAGAAAGACAACATTGTCAGCGTTAGCCAGTGCTTGGGAAATGGCGGAAATGTGTTCCATGTGAATAAGCGCTTGGGTTTTGCGTATTTGCTCGTTAAGCGAAGTATCTTCTGCCGAATATCTTGCTGCGGCAAGGCTTGTGAGGTACGAGGTTCTTAAATCGACAAAGCCGCTAAATCCGAGCTTATGGCAAAGTCTCGTGATGGTGTTGGGAGCTGTATAGAATTCGTTTGCCAGCTCCTTAACGGATATCTCGGAAATCGATTGTTCAGAAGCAATGAGGCGTCGCAGTATCGTTTCCTCAAGATCATTGAGTTTGCTAGAGTTGTCTGCCACCGCTTTATAAAAATCCATAGCTCCTCCTCAGTTGGTCCATACCATTGTATCCATGTGTCGATTTACACGCTATTGTGTATCGTGTAAATCTGAGTTTAAACCAGCTGAAAATTGCCTTGAGTCAAGATTCTTCTCGCTGTATGCAATACAACTATTGATATGTCAAATATAGCGCGAGCTTTCAAATCTTGAGAGAGGCAGTGGTTCCGGTGAAGGAAAAACTTAATGTTGTTATTGTTGGTGGAGGCTCAACATGGTGCCCCGGTATCTTGAAATCGCTTACTAAGCATCAGGATATCTTCCCGCTTAATCGTGTCGTTATGTACGACATCGACGAGGAGCGTCAAAAACCATTGGGTGAGTTCGGAAAGATCCTTTTTAAAGAAGAGGCTCCGGGAGTTTGCTTTGACTATACCACCGACAAGGATATTGCTTACGAAGACGTTGACTTTGTACTTTGCCAGATCCGAACCGGTGGCTATGCCATGCGCGACAAAGACGAAAAAATCCCTCTGCACATGGGGCTTATTGGACAAGAGACCGTCGGTGCGGGCGGAATGGCTTACGGCATTCGTTCAATGACAGACATGATTGAAATTGTGAATGATGTTCGAGCACGTAGTCCAAAAGCATGGATTATCAACTACACCAATCCTGCAGCTCTTGTCGCTTATGGTTTAGCTAAGGCATTTCCAAATGAAAAGCGGATTCTCAATATTTGTGATCAGCCGGTCAATCTTCTCCGTTCTTACGGGAGGCTTCTTGGTCGTGATTCAAGAGAATTTGAACCGGTCTATTTTGGACTCAACCACTTTGGATGGTTTACGCACCTGTATGATCGTGAAGGAAACGACCTTGTTCCGGTTATTAAAGACTATGTGAAAAAGAATGGCTTCAAACCTGCAGACGCGGAGCAGCGCGATCAATCTTGGCTGGATACCTATGCCGTAGTGGCCGATATGCTTGAAGATTACCCGGATTATCTTCCAAATACCTATCTTCAATATTATTTCTACCCGAACTATAAGTTGGCGCACCTTGATCCGAACTATACGCGCAGCGATGAGGTCATTAATGGGCGAGAAAAGCGTGTGTTTGAAGAGTGCCGCCGCGTAATTGAAGTAGGAACGGCAAAGAACTCGTCCGTCGTACAAAACGATGCCCATGGCGACATGATCATAGAGGTTTCGTCTGCAATTTACAGAAACACCAGACAGACGTTTATCGTAATGGTCAAAAACGACGGGATCATTAAAGACATGCCCGACGATGCGATGGTCGAGGTGGCAGCAAGCGTTGGGGTAAACGGACCTCAGCCGTATGCGGTTGGTGAAATCGGCACATTCTATCACGCCCTTATGGTCAATCAGTATTCCTACGAGCGTTTGGCAATAGAAGCCTATTTTGAGCACTCATATGAGAAGGCACTTCAGGCACTAACGCTCAACAGACTTGTTAATGACGGTAAAGAGGCTCGAAAAGTCCTTGATAAGTTGATTGAGGCCAATAAGGACTATTGGCCTGAGTTGAAGTAAGTCACATATTTACGGTTGGTTCGGTTTCGGGTGGTTATTGGAGAGGATTTGTTATGGAAAAAGCGGAGCTTTTAGGAAAGTTCCAGCGTCTTGGCAAGGTGTTGATGACGCCGGTATTGATTCTTCCTGTTGCGGGCATTCTTGTTGGTCTGGGTAATGCATTTACAAGCTCGTCTTTGCTTAAGATTGCTCCTTGGCTGGGATTGCCGGCAGTTAGTATTTTCTTTGCAATCTGCAAAGTTGCGGGAAATATTGTTATGGGCAATATCCCAATCATCTTCGCCATATGCGTGGCCTATGGATTTGCAAAGTCTGAAAAGGCAACTGCAGCGCTCTGTGGGTTTTTGGGTTATATGACCATGAATGCGGTCATGGGCACGTTTCTTACCAAAATAGGCACCATTGATCCTAAGAACTTAGTTACAGGGCAGGCATCAATCCTTGGCATCATTACCCTTGATACGGGCGTTATCGGTGGTCTGGCAGTAGGTCTTCTTGTTGCATACCTTCATAACAGGTTCTATAAAATCGAGCTTCCGCCTGTTCTTTCCATCTTTAACGGGACGCGTTTCATTCCTGCAATAACGTTATTTTCCTGCAGCATTATGGGCTTGTTGATGTCCGTAGTTTTCCCCCCAATTCAGTCTGCACTGACGGCGATGAGTGAGTTTATTCGCAGTACCGGAGTTCTCGGAGGCTTTGTTTATGGTGCCGGCGAAAGATTGCTTCTTCCCTTTGGTCTACATCACTTCGTTTACCTGCCGTTTATGTTTACTTCGCTTGGAGGAAGCCAGACTATTGATGGTAATGTAGTGACCGGCGCCGTAAATCTCTACAATGCAATCCTTAATACGCCGGGAATGCCTTTTGACATTGAAGTGAGCCGGTTTGTGATGAACGGAAAGGTTATTTTCGCAATATTTGGTCTGCCAGGAGCGGCACTGGCCTTTTATAAGACTTCTTTGCCTAAAAACAAAAAGAAGATTGCAGCGCTTATGGTAGCGATCCTGATTCCCTGTGTTTTCATGGGTATTACCGAGCCGGTGGAGTATGCATTCCTCTTTGTGGCGCCTGTTCTGTATGCGGTGCACGCAGTATTTGCGGGTCTTGCATATGCTCTGACGTATCTGCTCAATTTCAATGTTGCAGGTTCGACTGCCTTCGGCGGACCTTTCCTGTCATTTATCTTCAACGGTATCTTGGGTGCGGATAAAGGTTCAAACTGGCAGGTTATTTTGGTGCTGGGACCTCTTTATTTTCTGTCCTACTTCTTCATTTTCAAGACGCTTATCAAGAAGTTTGATTTGAAAACACCAGGCCGCTCTGTCGAGGAAGACGATTCAAGCGCGGCGACTATCTCGGAGAATTCTAAATCGCAAGAAAAGCAGGGCGCATCTTTCACTCAGTCAGATGAAATTGCAGCGAGAATCCCGGAAATCATCGAGGCTGTTGGTGGTGCTGGAAATATTAAAGACGTTGACGTATGTTTTACACGCCTTCGGATAGCGCTTACTGATACGGCAAAGGTTGATGAGGACGAAGTATTTACCAAAGCTCTAGGAGCGCATGGCATTGTTCATGTGAGTGGCGGTGTGCAGGTTATTTATGGTAATAAGGCCTCTCTTTATGCGACTCAGATGCGAGAAGTGCTTGGGCTTGAATAGAAGCTTTGTAAAATATAAAAATTACCTCAGATAAGTGAGGCTATGTTTGGCGCAAATGCAACGCAAATACTTGCGTTGCATTTTTCATTTACAACGAAAAATGATTTTGATTACGAGATATGTAACTTGATATCAACGTACATAAACGCGCGCGAATAAGCCAGTCTCATTTAGTTCATTAATTACGAAACAAATGGGTTTTGTTGCAGAATA
>ERZ772955.663-NODE-663-length-25240-cov-7.967322_pt1 | contig 25240 bp, 23 predicted proteins | sample MGYA00511133_ERZ772955 | MGnify/ENA primary metagenome ERZ772955 (study PRJEB29015, sample SAMEA2737914) | human oral metagenome | biome: human oral; feature: human-associated habitat; material: dental | place: China | collected 2149 ... | reverse complement strand
TACTTGAGACCTTTCGCGGCGGACGATTTGACCTCCTGCCGATCCTGCGCAGCGTACTCATGAACCCTATGATCCTGGGGGCGATTGCGGGGGCGTTGTGCCGTCTCGTAGAGCTGCCGATTCCTGCGCCTGTGCTGAAGCCTGTCGCGCAGATCGCGGCGGCGACCACGCCCGTCGCGCTCATCATCCTCGGTGCATCTTTTCATGGTGGGAGCTATCACGCACATTTGCGCCAACTCATCTTTTCGGTTGCTTCACGGCTCATCATTGTGCCTGCCATCGTGCTTTCGCTTGCAATCGTACTTGGCTTTCGCGGTGTCGAGCTCGTGACGCTCATCGCCGTGTTTGCCACACCTTGCGCCGTCGCCGGCTTCGCTATGGCACAGCAGATGCAGGCGGATGCGGAGCTTGCAGGCAACAGTGTCGTCTACAGCAGTGCGCTGTCCTGCTTTACGATTTTCGGATGGGTGTTTCTGCTCAAGACGTTAGAACTTTTTTGAAAACGTAAGTACCTTGACAGTTGGTTTGAATTTTGTATAATTAAGATTAGATTGCAATATGAAGGGGATAGCCACAATGACATGGAAGAAACATCTCGCAGCTCTCGGTGCGTTTGCACTGCTTGGCAGCGTTGGCACCATCCAGCCGTCTGTGCAGGCGGCTGGGAATACCTCTGCCGGTCCAACAGTTGTGAGTGATATGCCGTACCACGTCGTTGAGGGCGGCGACTTTAAGGTCGCCACACTTAAGGGCGATCGTCTGCTTGATTCCTACCGTCTGACGAAGTATGATGTCATTGACATCCAACTGATCGGCTTCTCCGAGGGAGCAGGAATGAGCGATATCATGATCGGCCCCGACGGCTATGTCCAGCTGCCGTATGCAGGATCGGTCAAACTTGCAGGCCTGACACTCGATGAGGCAAAGACTGTTCTTTCGGAGCGCATGGGGCAGTATTTGCGATTTCCCGATATGTCACTCATCATGAAATCGTACGGCACACGCAAGATCTATGTTATGGGCGAGGTGAAGACCCCCGGGATTCACGAACTTGGAGCCGACAGCTTGAATGCCTACGCGGCAATCTCATCAGCTGGCGGCGTCACCCGTCGCGGACGCAGTACACAGGTACAGGTGTTGCGTGTCGTAGGGGATACCATGTACTATAAGCAGCTCAATATCAAGAATTACATTAAGAAGCATGACCTCACACAGAACGTTGTGTTGCAGGATGGCGATATCGTCTACGTGCCGCGTTCGAATGGCATCAAGTTTGACGAGGATGTTTTGCCGTATATCAATGTTTGGGCAATGTATAAGGCATTGAAAGACTAGGTGGGAGGATAATCATGGAACGGAATGAAGACACGATTGACCTCTCGTACCTGTTTCGTATTATGGGGGATCATAAGAGCAGCATTTTTGGCATCATAGGTATTTGTACGCTTGCAGCCGTTGTGATATCTTTTGTATTGCCTAAGCAGTATGAGTCGACGACCCTCGTTCAGACGCGTTCAGCGGCAAAGGTTGACATCTCAGGAGCTGCCGCTGCTATGGCTGCACTTGGCGTAGGTGGGGGAAGCGTTTCCTCGCCGACGATGAACTACATTGAGTTGATGAAGTCCCGTACTGTTCTGGAGCCGATTATTGACAGCCTGGGCTTTGATCCAGATGAGCGTCCAGATACAAAAAAATTTGCTAAGAAATATCTGGATATAAAAAATACAAAGGGGACAAATCTGATTGAGGTTTCCGCTCAATGGGAAACACCAGAAGAAGCACAACGCATCTCTCAGGCAGTGGTTGATAACTTCCTTCTTATGCAGACGGATATGAATCAGCAGACGCAGTCACTCCTCATGAAATTCCTCGACGATCGCATTGGAACCGCTAAGCGTGAGGCTGAGGATGCGGAAGCGAAACTGGCAGCGTTTAGTCGTGAACACAAGTTGTATAGCCCTGACGATCAGGCAAAGGCTGCGATCGAGCAGATGGCGGCATACGATAAGGCGATTGGAGAAGTAGAGGTCGCCGCACGGTCGGCACAGGCCTCCCTTGACGCAGCAAATGAGAAGCTCGGCGAGCAAAAATCAGCGAGCAAGGCGTATAATATCTCTGATAACGCTACTGTGCAAAAGATTCGCGATCAGATTGTAGCGAAACGTCTTGAGATCGTGGGACTTGAGCAGAACTATACGGATCTTCATCCAAGTGTGCAGCGTGCGCAAAAGGAATTAGAGCAACTGCAGAACAGCCTCGACGCAGAGGTGCGTGCGACGGTCGAATCCAATGCGACAACATTGAACCCGACACAATCGCAGCTTCTCAGCAACCGTGCGCTTGCTGCGGTCAACCTTGCTGTTGCAACGGCAAGTGAGAGTGCCCTGAAAAAGCAGCAGACGAAGAAGGAAGAGGAGCTTGGTGCATTTCCGGATGATGTCATGGAGTATATGCGCCTCAGCCGTGACTCAAAGGTCAAAAATGAGGTATATCTGAATCTCGTCAAACAGTATGAGCAGAACAAGATCCAGGCGGCGATGGAGAGCATGGATATCCAGATCATCGATGCGGCGAACCTGCCGGATATTGAGAAACCGGTCGCACCGCGCAAGAAGTTGATTACGGCAGCGGGCTTTTTAATAGGTTGCTTCCTTGCTTTTGGGTACAGCATCATTCTATACAAGAGACAACAATAAGAGAAATGGGGGGAGAATATGCGCCTGCAACAGTTTCCAAAATCGCGTAAGCTGGTTATGCTCGTTGGAGATATTCTGTTGATGGGCGTATCCTATCTCATCTCGGTTTCTATCATTTTAAACGGCGACATGCTACCCGCCAATCTATACTCTTATGGGAGTTTGTTCCCTCTGCTTATTGTTTTAACAGGGCTGCTCCTCAATATCAACGGGCTGTATTCCGTTGCTACAAAAAGGTTCGCAGAAGTTCTGCTTAGCGTTGCAGTGACGAATCTTTGCGCGCTGATTCTTATTTTTGCGCTTAGTTTCTTTATCCAGGAGCTATCCTGCTCTCGCTCGGTGCTGCTCCTGACGGTTTTTTTGCAGTTTTTTCTTCTGTCGATTTGGCGTTATCTCGCATGGCGGGTTGAGCGGCATGTCTATGCCGTGAGAGATGTGCTGCTCATTGGTTCTGAGGAAGAATGTACCCACGTTTATAACCGACTTTCCCGACAGCGTCATCTCAATATGAAGCTGAAGTATGTCTGTACTGACATGCAAAACTCTCTATGGAAAGAGTCCGCCACCTCCGTGGATGTCATTATTATGTGCCCCGGTATGCGGCATCGCCATAAAGTTCAAGTGATTAACTTTTGCTATCAGCACGGAAAACGTCCTTTGCTGATACCGAATACATTCGAGATTTTTTGTAGCGGTGCAGAACTTGACAAGATTGATGACATCCCTGTGTTTCGCCCGTCGGTACTGCGCCCCACCCTTGAAGTGCGGACACTTAAGCGTGGGCTTGATCTGAGTGTTGCGGCGATTGGTTTTGCCTGCGCGCTTCCCCTTATGCTGCTCACAGCTCTTGCGATTAAGCTTAGTGATCGTGGACCGATTTTCTATAGTCAGGTGCGGACGGGCAGAAACGGGAAAGAGTTTTGTGTTTATAAATTCCGTACCATGCGTGTGGATGCGGAGAAATATAGCGGTCCGATGCTTGCACAGGAAAATGACCCGCGTATTACAGCCTTGGGACGGTTCTTGCGTGCTGTTCGATTGGATGAACTTCCTCAGATATGGAATGTTCTTGTTGGAGATATGAGCATCGTTGGTCCACGACCGGAGCGACCTTTTTTTGTTGAACAGTATATCAAAGAAATGCCGGAATACGCCTATCGCCATAATGTCAAGCCAGGTATTACAGGAATGGCACAGGTCTATGGTAAATATAATACAACGCCATTCGACAAATTGATTTATGATTTGATGTATATTCAGCGTTGTAGTATTTTGACGGATTTGACTATTATTATACAGACCGTTAAGGTCTTATTTACGAAAAGTGCAACAGAAGGGCTCGCATCAATGAAGGAGGATGTGGATTTATCTGTATATGATGTTGGGAAAAATAACATCTATGGAGATTTTTAGAACTTAGTTTCTGTAGAAGGGCGAGGGAGAAATGTGCGTAACCTTCGTGAAATATTAGCCTATTTAATTAAGCACAATACAATAATACAGAGAATATATCAACAATTCTTTAATGTGGTGTTTAATATACTGGGTGATCTTGTTTCAAGAGATGAGAAGCTTGTTTTGCTGTCCTCCTATGGTGGGAAACAATACAGTGACAGTCCCAGAATTCTTTTTGAAGTCATGAAGACTGATCCGAGGTTTTCAGACTTTCGCTATGTTTGGGCATTCGAGTCTCCAAGTCATATTGAAGTGGATGGAGCAGAGAAAGTGCGCATTGACTCGGTTCGGTATTTTCTCTGTGCATTAAAAGCAAAGATATGGATCACGAATGTCAATATTGAGCGTGGCTTACACTTTAAGAGACCGTATACAATCTATCTGAACACATGGCATGGGACGGGTCCTAAAAAAGGAGGGAATGCTGTTCCGGGGCGGAAAGATTACGATTTTTCACAGGTTGATATCCTATGTATTGATGGGGGCTATATGCGAGATGTTATGCTCCAATACTTTGGTGCGTCTGAAGAGGGGCTTCTATACTCCGGTCGTCCTCGAGAGGATGAACTGTTTCGGTTTCAGACATCAGATTGTGAACGTATTCGGGAGGTGCTTGGACTCTCAGAAGGCAAGAAGATCATCTTATACATGCCAACGTGGCGTGAGTATGGCAATCAGGAGCTGAATTACGATTATTGGCACTCTCGTCTTGCGGGTCAATATGTAATGCTGGTAAGAGCACATCATTTTGCCGGCTCGGTACAACATGACCACGAGGGTGAGGGTTTCTGGTACGATGTGTCAGCATACCCGGATGTTAATGAGTTGTATTGGATTGCAGATATTTTAATTTCGGATTATTCCAGTGCTTTTTTTGATTATGGGCTGCTTGGGAAGCCCATGATTTGCTATGCATACGATTATGATCGTTATACAAGAGAATATGGATTGTTCATGGATTTACAAAATGAGTTTCCAGGCGGAATAAAGAGAAGTGAACAAGAAGTCATTGATGAAATCTATACAATAGCATCGGATTACACTGCTGCAAGTGGGCTTTGCCGACAGTACTGTGAAAGTTATGTCACACATAACGGAGATGCAACGGAACAATGTTTGAATCGTTTAGCAGAACTTTTGAAGAGAGATGACGGAGTACACTGATGAACATAGCGGTGATATTTGCAGGTGGTGCAGGGAAACGCATGAATACGCATGCAAAGCCAAAGCAGTTTCTGGAAATGCATGGCAAGCCGATTTTGATCTATACGTTGGAACATTTTGAAAATCATCCGGAGATTGATGCAATCATACTTGTTTGTATCGAATCGTGGATTGACTATGCAAAAAAGATTCTGTATGCGCACCATATCAAAAAAGTGGCAGCAGTTGTACCCGGGGGCACTACAGGGCAGACTTCTATTTTCCAGGGGCTTTCGCGTGCATGGGAAATGTCTTCAAATGACCATGATATTGTTTTGATTCATGACGGAGTGCGCCCTTTGATTGATGAGAAGACGATCACAGCGTGTATTGCCTCTGTAAAAGAATATGGAAATGCTATTACCACCACTCCCGCGATCGAGACAATTTTTGTAAATACGGATGAAGGCGAAGTGGGGAAGATCTTTAACAGATCTTGCTGTTCCATGGCGCGTGCTCCGCAGTGTTTCTACATGAAAGATATTTATGAGGCGCACTGTAATGCACAGAGAGAGCGGAGAACAGACTTTATTGACTCGGCAATGTTGATGCAGCATTATGGTGCAAAACTTCGTATGGTTGAGGGACCTGTAGAAAATATCAAAATTACCACTCCAACTGATTTTTATCTCTTTCGAGCACTTCTTGAAGCACAGGAAAATATGCAGATTGTAGGATTGTGAGGCGTTCTTATGTGGGTGGAACAATCAATTTTTCGGGAGGACATGGAATATATATCCGGGGTAGATTTTATTCCTTGGGAAGACTTGCGAGACAGTACGATTCTGATTACGGGAGCAACGGGTCTGATTGGCTTTAACCTTGTTTCAGCATTGGCGTATATCGCGCTCTATAAGAAAATTCCCCTGCACATCCTTGCCTTAGTACGAGATGAGGAAAAGGCAAGGGAACGGTTTTGTGAACTCTTGAAGGAAGAACCTCCGATTTCTTTTATTATAGGTGATATGGAACATATTCCCTCCATCCAAGAACCGGTTGACTATATTATTCACGGCGGCAGCCCAACTGCAAGTCGATATTTCGCAGAACATCCGGTTGAAACAATTCAGTGTAATCTCATAGGTGCCATGTCGCTCTTAACACTTGCTCGAGAAAAGAAATCCAAGGGATTCATCTATCTTTCGAGTATGGAAGTCTATGGCAGTCTCCATCGACAGGAGAAGGTTGACGAAAATCATGAGACATTTATCGACACCATGAATGTGCGAAATTCCTATCCTGAAGCAAAGCGTATGGTGGAGGCTCTTTGTGCTGGATTTGCAGGAGAGTATAGTGTTCCTGCAAAGGTCGTTCGCCTGACACAGACCTTTGGCGTAGGCATTCGTTCGGATGATAGCCGCGTTTTTGCACAGTTTGCCCGCGCTGCTCTTCGTGGTGAGGATATTATCCTATTGACAGATGGTGGAACAAGTTACTCATATCTATATACCGCTGATGCAGTTACTGCAATTTTTGTTATACTTTTGTGTGGTGGTGTGGGTGAAGCCTATAATGTGGCAAATGAGCAAAGCTATTGTTCCATTCGGGAGATGGCAGAGCTTGTTGCAACTATGGATGCGACGGAGAGACTGGGCTATGGTGTAGTCAATGTTTACGTGAAAGAGAGTGAAGATGCGAAAAAACTCTACCCTCCGAAGAGATATATTGATTTGGATACGCAAAAACTAAGAAAACTTGGATGGAATGCAAAATATCTGCTTGAGGAAATGTTTCGTCGCATGATGGAGGTACATCGTGGAGACTTTTGCTAATATGACCTCCAATAATGAGATAAGACCTCTTGTCAGTATCGTAGTCCCCGTATATAACGTAGAGGATTATTTGACAGAATGTATTGAGTCGTTATTGTCACAGACATTGACGAAAATAGAGATTATATTGGTGGATGATGGGTCTACGGATCGCTGCCCATTGATTTGTGATGATTATGCGAAACGTGATGCACGGATCAAAGTTATTCATAAAGAAAATGGAGGACTTAGTGATGCGAGAAATGCAGGAATAGCAGTATGTACAGGTGAATATATTGGCTTTGTAGACAGTGATGATACGGTTGAGCCTGATATGTATGAGTTGCTGTATTGTAATGCGAAAAAGTATGAAGTTGATATTTCGATGTGTAGAAGTAATCGTATTGTTAATAGTAGTATTATAAGGGATAATTCTTCTAGACACACACAGGTGCTCCTTGGGAGGGAAAATATAATCCGATTCTTGTTTACTCAATCGGGACAAACTATATCTGTATGTTTGAAGATATTTAAGAAAGAAATAGTACGGGCGATTTTTCCAGTGGGAAAAACTTCAGAAGATGCGTTTGTAGCTTTACAATTTATGAAAAATGACAGTAAATTAGTTGTTGATTATGTTGGAAAATATAATTATCGATTGAGAGAAGGCAGTATTACGAGGCAAAAGCTATATCGTCGATCCCTACTTGATTGTGTGGAAGCGTATGAACGTAATTGTAGGATTGTTGCAGCAGAATCGATGGCATGCCAGCTTGCTGCAGAACGTAGATTAGGCTGGGCATGGGGAAATGTTATGTGGCAAATCTTAGAGACGAGTAATTATCAACAGCATTACTGGAAAGTTCGATATCTGCAAAAAAAAATTCAGCAGAATTACCACTCACTACTTAAAAATCCGTATTGCAGGTTTTCTGACAAGGTGACCTTTACATTGGCTGCAATCTCCCCAGTTCTTTATAAGATTGTGAGAAATATGACAGAAAATCTTCGACGATAGGAGGTGACTCCATGGAATTCTGGTGGATATTTTTTGGGATATCTGTTTTTATGATACCGATTGTCTATCTTCTGCCGGAAAAATATAGGGACCTAGGAGTCTATTCTTACTTGATATTCGTCATACTGGTAAGTGGATTTCGCGACAATATCGGTACGGATTTTGGTGCTTATCAAGAATTTTTTACGCTGTATGGCTCACATGAATTCTTCTATGCAATGGATGCGAATGCGCAGTTGGAACCTGCGATTGCTTTCCTGATCCCCTTCTTGGAACGGTTGGGGGGAGCATATCAGAGCTTTTTCATGGTGTATGCAATTATTACTTTTCTTGGATTTTATTATGGTGCCAAGAATTTCTTTCGAGGCAATTATCTCGGTATATTACTTGTTCTTCTTCTATATATCACCTACAATAGTACAGGAGGGTTTTGGTGGGGGATGAACGGTGTACGACAAGCTGCAGCAATGAGTATCGTTTTTGCGTTTTCATCCTGTTTGTATAGGGGGGAGAAAAAGAAATTTATACTAGCGGTGTGCCTAGCCTCGTTATTTCATTATAGCAGCCTTGTCTTTTTGCCAGCGTTCTTTCTTTGTCAGATAAATTTTCGAAAAAAATGGGTTCTTGTTTTACTTGGTTTATCCGTAGCTCTTATGCTCACCGGTCTAAGCAAAGATATGGTTTTGGGAGTTCTTTCTTTTGGCTTGGAGATATTGGGGCGATATGAAGGCGCTCTGCTATTGATTACAGAAGGAAGTAAATCCTTTTCTTATATGTCGTTCATTTATGTGGCAATGTATCTTTTTGCTTTTTATACGGTTCGGGATATAACAGGGAGACGAGAGCAAACCTTTTTCAACATGGCTACGGTCTTCATTGTTATGCGTATTTTAACGAGTTTTTCTTTGGGAGGGGAAAGCATTCAGTATATTTTACATCGATTTGAAGTATACTATTTGCCGTTCTTTTTTGTTTTTTTTACTGAGGCACTCACACTAACCGCAAGACGATTCAAACCTGAAATTTGTGGATGGATACTTGTGTCTTTTTTTATTGCTGCTATGTCATTCCTTAATGTCATCAATATTGCTCGGGTTGGTGGTATTCGTGATTATCCGTTAGAGCCGAGTGATATGGTGATCAATGTGGAATATCAACCGAATTTTAAGTTGGTTGAGTAAAGGCGGTATTGTTGATTTGAGAGTGTAGGAGGCATAACATGATTCCAAAAATCATACATTACTGCTGGTTCGGGGGGAATTCCCTTACAGAGGAGGCGAAGGCCTGCATTGATTCTTGGCGGCGATATTGTCCTGGTTATGAAATCATAGAGTGGAACGAGTCAAATTTTGATGTCACGCAGAATGCATATTGTTGCGAAGCCTATGAGGCAAAGAAATGGGCATTCGTTTCCGATTATGCGCGTCTTTTCGCTGTACATGAGCATGGCGGTATCTATATGGACACGGATGTCGAAGTCGTTCGCGCTCTTGATTCCTTGTTGGAGTGTAAAGCCTTTATGGGGTTTGAAAATAACGAGTCCGTTTCAGTTGGTACATTTGGTGGGGAGAAGGGAAATAGTGTTATAAGCAAATTCTTTTTCGCGTATGATACGCGTCATTTCCTACAGGTGGATGGTAGTTTTGATATGACGACGAATCTAAGAGTGGTTACAGATATTCTTGTTCGAGAGTATGGATTGAGGCTTGACGGACGAAGACAAGATCTCATGGGGGAAGTTGTGATATACCCGATGGAGGCATTTATTGCAAAGGATCATCGAACAGGTTGGATTTTACGAGATGAGTCTACTTATGCTATACATCACTATGCTGCATCTTGGATTGATGATAAGCAGCGGAGACGCGAAGATGTTTATCGTCAGTATTTGCGTACATATATTAGAGCAGTGCAGCCATTTCTTAGTAAATATGCCAGTATCCGCACGAGTTATGAACTTGATGGTATTTTGGGGGTAATGGAAAAGATAAAAAAATATATATCCAAATAACCATGCGACTTATGCCCTTCGAATAAAGCGTTTTTATTTTCGGAGTAATTAGAGATGAAAAAAAAAGGTTTAATCCTTGCTCCCCATCAAGATGATGAAATATCCATAGGCGGAGCAATGATCCCTTTCTTGCAAGAACAGGGCTTTACTCCTCATGTGCTATTTTCTACAAATGGAGACTATCGAACTTCGGGTGAGATTCGCATGCAGGAGGCTTCTCATGCATTAGCAATTCTTGGTGTCAAAAAGGAAAATATTCATATTCTTGGTTATGGAGATACTTTGAATACTCCGGATCACCATCATATCTTTTATAGTAAAGAAAACGTCGTGCGCTCTCCCGCAGGGCATGGTGAAACCTACGGAGTAGAAGGATTCATAGACTATGCATATTTACGACGGAATGTGCATAGTCCGTATACGAGAGAATCCTATCAGAAGGATTTAAAAGAATTCTTACTAGATCTCCGTCCGGATGTTATATTTTGTGTGGATTATGATATCCATGCGGATCATCGGATGCTTTCACTAAGCTTTGATCATGTCATGGGTGAGATATTACAGCGCGAGAAAAATGACTTTTTTCCTCATGTCTTTAAAAGTCTTTCTTATGCCTTGTCCTTTTATTCATATTTGGACTTTTGGCAGGACAATATCTTTTCTACCCGAAGACCTGTACCAGGAAAAATAGAGACTTATGATGAAGACCTGGTAGATCAATCGTTATATACATGGGGGAATCGCATTCGTATCCCTGTTCCCAGGCAATGCATCAGTAATACGTTGTCCCAGAATCTTATCTATTGTGCATTGAAAGAGCATCGCTCCCAGTGGGCGGCTTTGCAGGCTCCAAGGATTATCAATGGTGACTGTGTGTATTGGGAGCGTCGTACAGACAGTTTAACATATTGTGCAGATATTCGAGTTTCATCTGGGGAAGAAAAATATCTGCGGGATTTCAAGCTGTTTGATGTGGAAAATATAGATTCCGCAAGGTTTTTACCGATGTGCTATTTGTGGCAGCCTGATAGCGCAGATTCTGAACGGTCAGTTCTTTTTTCTTGGAAGAGTTCGCAGCATATTGAGTTGGTTCGTATTTGGGGGAATATTAACGGGGGGGATATAGAAGAAATATCTATACATTCAAGTACGGGAGAAAATAATTCTTTTGGGCCTTTGAAAAATAAAGGACAAAAAAATGATATTTTCTTGGAATGTACAGAGGGCATTGATTGGCTTGAAATCACGATTAGACGTACAGTGGGGGAGGGGATTGGTTTTGCTGAAGTGGAAATTTTTTCGAGCACTCAGCCTCCCACTAGTATTAAACCTTTCATAAAATGTATGATAGATAATCATTTTGTATATGATTATTGCATTAAAGAATGTGTAAGAGAATTGGTGCTTTCCACATATCAATATGGATTGGACGAGGAGATCTTTTTTTCTGTTACAAAAGGGCGGTCTCGTTTTGAGGGAAATATATTACGAATCAATCCTCTTGATAGAGAAATTTTGGTAAAAGCTTATACGAAGTCAAATGTTTATGACCTTATCAAAATAAGACGATTATCTGCGGTGTCGTTACTTGTCCTTCGTGGATACCAATTTATAGACAGATTATGCTGGTATCTGAATTGTCAGCAACACTACATAATAAAAAAATATAATCGAATAAAGCATATAGGAGGAAAAGAAACTGTAAAAAGAATTATACAGAAATTATGTTGCTAACCCAAACATCCCATATGAAAAATCTGCATAGTTTCTTGAATATCGTATATCTATGGAGGAGATTTTCTAAATGATAAAATTCGACTTTTATAAAGATGTATTATATCGGTTTATACGAGAAAAATTAAAAAATAACCCCAAAATAAATTATTTTCAGCGTGTATGGCGACATCGAAATGATGAAAAGTTTGTATGCACGGTGATGAATATTAAACACCCAAACATGATAGAGTTTAAAAAATTCGGAGATAAACATCCTGAAAAAAATATATATTTCATATCGTTTAACGCGTATATGGGACTTGGAGGATGCTTAAAAGAAACTATATTGGGATTAGTTGAGGCTGATCATTTAGGCTTTACTCCTGTTGTGTTTTATCCGCCACGAGATTGTCCATATGCCGAGGAAGAAAAGGTAAATGGAACGGATAATCCGTTTGAATATTATTTTGAACAAGTAGCTGACATACCCGTAGAAGATGTATACGAAAGTGCTCGTGTCTTTTTATATCACAATGGACATGCTGTGAGGGCAGAGTATGATCTTGGGAATCCAGATCCATCTGCATCTGCATCATATTTTGTTAGTGATGTTTATTTGAATGGAATGGCGCGTGTATTAAAAAAATATATTCGCTTGAATCCGATAGTTGATAAGCGTGTTTCCGAGGATATGGCTCACTTGTTACATGAGGGCTGGGATGAAAAAAAGATATTAGGGGTGCACGTTCGTGGTACAGACTTTGAATTAAATTGGATGAACCATCCAAATATGGTTACAGTCGATGAATATATTCAAGCAATTGATGAAATTATGTGTATTCATGACTATGAGTATATTTTTTTAGCTACAGATGATAAACGGCGTTTGGCGTCACTATCTCAAAAATATGGCTCTAAATTGATTTACTATAAAGATGTTTTTAGAGGTGATCGTGATCTATGTGTAGCTATGGAGAAAAATGACCGTCCGTTGCATCATTATTTAAGTGGTCTAGAAGTTATTCGTGATATGTATACGTTAGCTCGTTGTGATAGTTTTGTTTGTGGCTTATCACAAATTTCTATTTTGGCTCAAACAATTTGCATAGCTGAAGATAGATCATACCGATATCTAAAAGTATTGGATAAAGGGATTTATCGGGGGTAAATGATGCGAGTAGCAAATGTATTGCGCAACAGCATATATGCGATGGTGCTTTACGTTGTGCTGGCTGTTCTCGGCATACTGATACGGCAGGCATTTACCCGCAATCTGCCCATTGAACTCCTTGGTCTTGAGGGGTTGTTTACCAACGTGATCTCCTTGCTGTCTATCGCGGAACTTGGTATCAGTAATGTAGTCAGCTATGGTCTCTATCGAGAGATTGCAAACAAGAACGAAGCCGAAGTCAACATGCTGATGAGCATCTATCGGTATATTTATCTCATTATCGGTATGCTGGTTGCTTTGATCGGAGTTGTTCTGTTCTTTTGTTTGCCGTGGATTGTATGCGACAACAGTGTGGAATGGGGCTATGTCCAATTCATCTATGTCATCCAGATCTGCACTGTGCTGAGCACCTATTTTCTGGCATATCGGCGTACCTTGTTTACAGCGGATCAGAAGGACTATATCTGTGTCCGTATCGATCTTGTTTGCACCTTTGCTGCGAATCTCGTGAAGTTTGCAGCAATAGTTGTTTGGCAGAGCTATACGATATATGCGCTCTCTGCGCTTGGGTTCAATATCTTGGCGAATCTGATCATCTCGCATCGCCTAGGGAAGGAGTATCCATTTCTCCATACCGTTAAGGTTACAGTACAGGATTTACGGCAGAGAAAATTTTTTGTGGATGTGAAAAATTTTCTAATTCATAAGCTCTCCTATGCTGTCTATTTCGGAACTGATGCGATTGTTATTTCGTCCATTCTGGGACTTAGAACAGCGGGCTTGGTAGCGAACTATGTCCTTCTTTGCGATGGTGTCTATAAACTCTTGTATAAGATGTTGCAGGGAATTATTCCCTCTGTCGCGAATCTTGTCTATACGGACGATAGGGAAAAGAGCTATCGTGTTTACCGTATGTTGGATTTTGCCTACTTCTTGATGGGGGGATATGTTGCCTGTATCTATTTCACCGTGTTGCAGCCCTTTGTGGCACTCTTCTTTGGTACAGATTTCTTGCTTGACGATGCCTATGTGATGGCGCTGGCGTTCAATGTGTTTCTTGGGATGCAGTTTGAGAATGCCTATAATTTCAGAAGCACACATGGCGTATTTGAAAATGACCGCGGTTATATGGTTTTGTCCGCTGTAACCAATTTAATTCTGTCGGTGATATTAGCTCATTATCTCGGCGTTGTGGGTGTTATGATGGGGACGATTGCGGGGTTGGCGTTTATCGTATATGGTCGCGTTCAGTTCGTCTTTCGAGTCATCTTCCGGCGCAGCATGAAGGCATACTGGTGGAAGCATGCTTGGTGGAGTATCGTGGTTTTGCTGGAAATCCTACTGATTGACCAGATACTAAGTGATTCTTTTTTCTCATCGACGTATATGGGACTTCTGATCAAGTGTCTCTGTGCGGCCGGTTTGATGCTTGGAATGCAAATTCTTGTGTTTCATCGGCGTGAGGAGTTCCGAAGCATGTGTATGTACGCAGGCGAAGCTCGGGCAGTTCTTATGAGTAAAATACGAGGGAGGAAATCTCAGTGAAAAAAGCGTTGATTACAGGAATTGCGGGACAGGATGGCTCGTATCTTACGGAACTGTTGCTGGAAAAAGGATATGAGGTACATGGCATCATCCGCAGACAGAGTAGTCAGAATACAGAGCGGATTGACCATATCTTGAATGATCCAGTATTTGCCGGTCGTGTTTTCCTCCATTATGGTGATCTGACGGACTCGAGTAATGCACATGCGCTCATTTGCGAGATTCAGCCGGATGAAGTCTATAATCTGGCAGCACAGTCGCATGTAGCTGTATCCTTTGAGGTGCCAGAGTATACGGCGGAGGCGACAGGTGTCGGTACGATTCGTTTGCTTGAGGCAGTACGCCAGAGCGGGCTGCCGATACGCTTCTATCAGGCATCGACTTCGGAACTTTTTGGTGGCTTACCAGAGACTGCACCTCAGAGTGAGGCAACTCCGTTTTATCCGAAGAGTCCTTATGGGGCGGCAAAGCTCTATTCATTCTGGATTACGAAGAACTATCGTGAGTCCTATGGGATGTTTGCGTGCAATGGAATCCTCTTCAATCATGAGTCTCCTCGTCGCGGAGAGACGTTTGTCACGCGTAAAATAACGATTGCTGTGGCACGTATTGCAAAGGGCGTGCAGGAGAAACTGACGCTTGGAAACCTTGAGGCAAAGCGCGACTGGGGATTTGCAGGGGATTATGTAGAGGGGATGTGGCGCATGCTTCAGCAGGATGTTCCCGACGACTATGTGCTTGCAACGAATGAGACACATACAGTTCGGGAATTTGTTGAGAAAGCTTTTGCTGAGACGGGTGTTTCGATCCGCTGGGAAGGTGAAGGGAGCGATGAGAAAGGTTACGATGCCAAAACGGGAAAGCTCCTTGTCGATGTGTCAGAACAGTTTTATCGTCCGGCAGAGGTTGATCTTCTTTGGGGAGATTCGACGAAGGCGGAGAGAGAGCTGGGCTGGAAGCGCAAGATTAGATTTGCTGAGCTGGTCAAGATGATGATTGCAGCGGATTTGAATAAATTATCATAAATCGGAGGGTGATAGCATGAATTACTCATTGGCTGAGAAAAAAATTAAGAGCCTGAAGCGTGTCATATTGGAAACAGCCCATAAAACAAAAGAAGGGCATATTCCCAGTGCATTTTCGATCTTGGATATACTATATGTGCTCTATGATTCTGTTTTGAATGTTGCCCCAAAGAATCCGGAAAAAACGGATCGAGATTATCTTTTGGTCAGTAAGGGGCATTCTGCTGTTGGCCTTTATGCGGTGTTAGCGGATCGGGGATTTTTCCCCATGAGTGAGTTGGATACTTTTGGCCAATTTAATAGCCGCTTGGGCGGACATCCGGATCGGAACAAGGTACCGGGCGTGGAGGCCTCCACAGGCTCTCTTGGGCACGGGCTTCCTATTGCTGTAGGAATTGCAATGGGCCTTGGCTATAAGAATGAACTGCAGCGTGTTTTTTGCATCATCGGCGACGGGGAACTGAATGAAGGTAGTATGTGGGAGGCCATTTTGCTCGCCGGAGAGCACAAATGCAAGAATCTTACCTGTATTGTAGACTATAATCACTCAATTGACCGCTCGATTCTTTGGGGCGACCTTATGGAGAAGTTTAGAGCCTTTGGTTGGGATGTAGTGGAAGTTGACGGGCATGATCTCATGGCGCTGGAAACGGCGTTTCAGCGCGGTGAACGGCAGAGGCCTTTGGCGGTTATAGCGAATACCATCAAAGGAAATGGATGTAAAAGCATGGAGAATGAGCCTGGCTGGCATCATCGCAGTCCGAACGAGGAAGAGCTTATGCAGTTGCTGAAGGAGTTGGAATAGAACATGAATATGAGACAACAGCTTACTGCAACAGTGACTACGCTGGAGGAAAGAGATGAACGCGTAGTTTTGTTGTTGAATGATATTGGTGTATGGGCATTTCGACATCTTAAGGCGCAATATCCAAATCGTGTGCACAATTTAGGAATACTGGAGCAGGCGTCTATTGGTGTGTCGGCAGGATTGGCACTCACGGGATATATACCAATTTTTCATACGATAGCCCCCTTTATCGTGGAGCGTGGGTATGAGCAGCTAAAGGATGATTTTGGCTATCAAAATCTCAACGGGAATTTTGTCAGTGTCGGCGGTTCGTTTGATTACAGTACCTTAGGAATGACGCACTATTGTCCCGGCGATGTGGGAGCGCTTATGCAGATTCCAAATATGCAGGTTATTCTGCCGGGTACCGCAAAAGAAATGGATCACTTGATGATGGAAGCCTATGATAATGGCAGTCCGACATATTTTCGACTAAGTGAATCATCCAATGAGATGGAACATGAAGTTTCGTTTGGACGAGCCACTATTGTGAAACAGGGAACAAAAGCAACGGTGATTGCTGTCGGTACAATGCTGTCGCCTGTTATGGAGGCCGTTGCGGATCTGGATGTCACAGTTCTGTACTACACAACCGTTCGTCCATTTGACCGTGAAGCACTCCTGCAAAATATGCCGACCAATAAGATTTTGCTCTGTGAACCTTACTATACCGGAGCTTTGACGACCGAGATTATCATGACGTGTCGTGATAATCCTGTTCACATGGAGTTTATCGGTCTTTCCTGCACAGTGCCAAGGTCGTATGGAACAGTACAGGAGAATATGGCTGTTTTTGGTATGGATGCAAAAAGTATTCGAGATAAATTGAGTTCATTGATCTTTACGGAATTTAGTGGTCGGTAAGGAGGGATATGTTTTGGATAAAATGAGTAAAATATATATAGCAGGACATACGGGACAAATTGGATATGGATTATTGAAAAGACTGCAAGCGGATGCCTATAAGAACGTGATAGTGAGGTCTCACAAAGAATTAGACCTGTTGAATCAAGAAAGTGTACGATGCTTTTTTGAAAATGAACGACCTGAATATGTTTTTTATTGTGCAGGTTCACTGGGCAATGTTGGTTATTTAGAAAATAATCGTGCTGCGGTTGTTTATAATAATCTTATTATGCAAGCAAATGTAATCTATTTTTCTATAGCTAACAACGTCAAAAAGCTGCTCTATGTTGGAAGTGGGTCTGTTTACGGCAGACATGCTTCTTCACCATTTGAAGAGACCTCGGCCATAGATTCTATCCAACAGGGGGGGATGGAGGCCTATGCTGTTGCAAAAATTGCTGGACTTGAACTATGTAGACAATTTTATGGTATTGGTGGGAGTAAATGTATTTCAGTTTTGCCTACGCATGTGTATGGAACGAAAAATATTTTGCGTATCAAGAACACTCTGGTTGAAGAGCTGTTGCAAAATATACATCAAGCAAAGCAAGAAGGGACAAAAGAGCTTGATTTAGATATATGGGGAACAGGAAAAAAGTGTATTCGGCAATTTATCTACTTAGATGATTTGGTGGACGCACTTATTTATATGATGGTCAATTATGATGAGAATTTGCCAGTCAATATTGCCCCAAAGGAAGCAGTTTCATTGGATGAGTTAGCTCATATTATTCAAGAGGTTGTCGGTTATACAGGGACGTTGCATTATCAGACAGATAAGCCTGAGAAGGCCGATGATCGTCTCATGTCGGTAACATATATGCAGAAACAGGGCTGGCAACCTCGTTATACATTGCGTGAGGGAATCCAATCTTTCTATACATGGTATCTTGATGAACTTCAGGAAAAAGGCATCATAAAATAAAATCTCAGGAGGAAATTAGGTGAAGATCTCGGATAAGATCTATGTCGCAGGGCATACAGGGATGGTTGGTTCCTCCATTGTGCGGCATCTGCAGAGAAGTGGGTATAGTAACCTGCTTCTAAGAACACATGGGGAACTTGACTTGACGGATCAACAGGCAACCAAGATTTTTTTTGAGCAGGAGAAGCCGGACTATGTGTTTATCGCCGCAGCGAAGGTCGGTGGAATACAGGCAAACAATACATTTCCTGCAGATTTTTTGTATGTGAATCTGATGATCAATGCGAACATCATTCATGCGGCACATGAAGTCGGTGTGAAAAAACTCCTAGCTCTGGGGAGTTCCTGTATCTATCCGAAGTTTGCCGAGCAGCCAATCCATGAGGATGCCTTGTTGGATGGTAAGCCCGAGCCGACGAATGAGGGGTATGCTATTGCGAAGATTTCGGCGATGGAATTGGTGAAATTCTTCCATTGTCAATACAATGATCCATTTATCAGCTGTATGCCGACGAATATCTATGGTGAGAATGACAACTTTGATTTGCAGGGGGCACATGTTATCCCCGCAATGATTCGTAAGTTCCATACGGCAAAAGCAGAAGGCGCGGACTCTGTTACTCTCTGGGGGACGGGGAGTCCGAAGCGTGAGTTCCTCTATGTAGATGATCTTGCGGATGCTTGTGTTTTCCTTATGGAGAATTACGATGAAGAGGGGCATATCAATATCGGCAGTGGTGAGGAAGTGTCCATGAAGGAGCTGGCCGAGGAGATTGCATCCGTTGTCGGCTTTAATGGAGAGTTGATCTATGATATGGAGAAGCCGGATGGAGCACCTCGCCGTCTTGTGGATTCTACCCGTATTCATGAACTTGGGTGGCAGCATAAGGTGGAGTTGCGTGAGGGGCTTGAACGTTCGTATCTGTATTTTTTAAATCACTGTGTAGATAAGTAAGTGGTTTTTTGCGAAGGTGGTGTAGTATATGGAGCGATATCGGGATCCTGTTCATGGCTTTATTGAGGTACGGCCGTTGGAGAAGAAGATTATCGATTCTGCGCCATTTCAGCGCCTCCGTCACATCAAGCAGCTTGCTATGACGCACCTTGTGTTTCATGGTGCGGAGCATACGCGTTTTGGTCATTCACTTGGTGTGATGCACTTGGTGACGAAGGCGTTTCGTATGGCTGTTGAAAATGGAGTCGAGGAGTACCCACTTTCGGATGAGAAAATAGAGTGGTATGAGCAAATACTTCGCCTCATTGCGCAGGAGAACAACTACGTACTTATGCCAATTTGAAGAAACAAATATATAGAAAGTTTGGGGCTGAATATTTTATAGAGGATAGTTCGGCCGATAAAATGCCTCATAAAATTCCAGTTCGCTCTGAAGTGGAAGATGAAAAGGCTGTTATTTTACTAAATAGACGTATGAGAAAGAGAGTGTCTATTTCAGAGGAATCTTATATTATTCGAGCCTTAGCAACTAAAATAGGAATTAAAAGACTATATGCACATCCAGATGTTGCCGATGAAGCAAGAGAAATTGCAAAAAATTGGTATAACCCAGATGAGGAGGAATCTCAATGAACCTGCTTGATAAATATACATTTCTTATAGACGATATCTGCAAGGGGAAACAGACTGGCAAGAAAAAACTGCAGAAGCTTATGTATCTGATCGAGCGGAAGGGTGTTCAATTAGATTTGAGATATTCAACTCATTTTTTTGGTCCATATAGCTCAAGACTTGATCATGCAATTCATATCCTTGAAAATGAAGATTGGCTGGATATTGATACCTCTGGACAGACCCATCTTATTATTATAAAAAAAGAAGTGAGTGGTCAGTTGTCGAAAGAGGATAATATCCTTGTTGATGAAGTGCGTGAAGCTTTTTATGATAAATCCCCGATGGAACTTGAAGCGTTGACAACGATTGATTACGTAGCAACTACTTTGTTGGACAGTAAGGCTTCAAGAGCAGATGTAATAAAACAGGTGAAAATAATAAAGGGGAAGAAGTTTTCTTCTCAGGAGTTAGAAAGAGAGTATGATGTCCTGATTGAGCAAGGATATCTTTCTGCATAATCGTGTTTTAGAAGGAGAGCACAGATATGGAAAAGATTGGTGTTGGGTATGCGTATGTCAGTGATGCTGAGAAACGCTATGTCAATGAGGCATTGGATGCAGGACGTCTTTCGCAAGGTAAAATGGTTCATAAATTTGAGAAAGAGTTTGCGCGGCTTCATGATCAGAAATATGGAGTTGCCTGTAATAGTGGAACGTCTGCCTTGCACGTTTGCCTAGAGGCAATGAAAGAAGTGTACAGGTGGGCAGATGACAGTGAGGTTCTCGTTCCGGCGATTACCTTCATCGCAACCTCGAATGCGTGCATTCATGCAGGGCTGAAACCTGTCTTTGTCGATGTGGATCCGATCTCGTATAACATGGATGCCTCTAAAATGGAGGAGCGCATCACGGATAAGACCGTTGCGGCAATTCCAGTGCATACATTTGGACAGCCATGTGAGATGGATGCGATCATGGCTGTAGCAGAAAAGCATGGTCTGCGTATTTTGGAGGACTGTGCGGAAGCTCATTTTGCCACCTATAAAGACAAGAAGATCGGTAGCTTTGGTGATATGGCTGCATTCAGCACCTATGTTGCCCATACGATCACCACAGGCATCGGGGGCGTTATCACGACGAATAATCTGACGCTGACGGAGATTTCTCGCTCACTTATCGCGCATGGACGTGCCTGTACCTGTGAGACTTGCTTGGCATCTGATCCGAGACAGGTGTGCAAGCTGCGGATGCAGACCGAGATGGATAAGCGCTTTATGATGGTGCGTATGGGCTATAGCTACCGCATTGGAGAGTTGGAAGGCGCTCTGGGACTTGGTCAGCTGGAAAATCGCGACCTCATTATGAATACGCGTAAGGAGAACGCGCATTATCTTAGTGAGGGGCTGCAGGGAACAGAGAAATATTTGCAGTTGCCTGAGTATCCAGATTATGTTGATCATTCCTTTATGATGTATCCAATTGTCATAAGGAAAGATGCCCCATTCACGCGGGATGAGTTTACGCATTTCTTGGAGAAGAATAATATCGAAACACGCCCGATGCTTCCCCTCTTAAACCAGCCTGTTTATAAAAAGCTTTTTGGCGACATCGAGAGTGACTATCCTGTTGCGGAGTGGTTGGATCATTATGGTCTTTATGTGGGATGTCATCACGGGCTGAGCAAGGAACGGCTCGATAAGATTGTAGCGACAATCAAAGAGTTCTTGCAGGATAAAGCATAAAAACATGGAATGCGGGAGGCTTCTGTGGTGGAGGTTTCCCGTATTCCATAACGTATATTGTGGGAGAGACAGTGATGAATATCCTTGTTATAGGGAATGGTTTTGATATTGCACATGGTATACCGAGTAGCTATAAGAATTTTTTAGATTTTGTTGGAATCTTTAAGAGCATTTATGGGTATAGACAAACAATTGAAAAACTTGATAAGAATGAGCGAAAAATTTTTTATGAAGGCAAGTTAAAACAAATATCCAATATATATAAGGATATTTTTGGACTATGGGATATCAATAACACGATAGATCCTGTTTTTGTAGAATTCTATCAAATGATAAATAATAATACATGGATGAAGTTTTTTTCTGATCGAACGTCACGATATGAAGGGGAGCGTAATTGGGTAGATATTGAATCAGAGATTTTATATGCAATACAAATGATGACACAAGAGCGTGACCCAATCACGGGAATGACCTTTGATCAAAGAGAAATCGGAATACTAAAAAACGATAATATGGATGAAAATATTTTATCGCATGTCATGAATCGTCTTTTAGAAGGTAAGTGTGGACAAACGGTCAAGAAACAGCAACAAATAAAATATTGGAAAGAATTGCAGGCGAGATTACGTTCAGATTTTGTACGCACTATTCGATCCTTAGAGATCTATCTGGATTATTTCATTGACTTCACAAAAGTGAGTAAGGGCGAGATTTTTGATGGAATTAAATTTGATCGACTTATAAATTTTAATTATACACAAACATATCATAAACTTTATGATCCCTGTCTTCCTACAGATTTTATACATGGGAAAGCCATATATAAACGAGATAAAGAAAAAAGCAACGTCGTTCTTGGAATTGAAGAGTTCCTAGGAGAAAATCAAAAAAATAAAGATATAGAGTTTATCAGTTATAGAAAATATTACCAGCGTATTGTTAAACATTGTGATTTTTCCTATAGAAAACAAGTAAATAGCAGAGACTTCCCCATTAATACATGGTTTTTTGGACATTCTTTGTCATTTTCTGATAAGGAAATTCTTATCAATTTGCTTCCTTGTTCTGAGTTTGTGACTCAATCTGTGCAAAGTGCTAGAAGTTATATAAAAAAGTCTTATATTTGTTATTATAGTCAGCATACATTGGAGCAACAAGTTGTAAACTTAGTTCAAATTTTAGGCCAGGAGGCTCTCAACGATTTGGTTTGTGGTGCAAATCCCAAAATTGAGTTTGTTCCTCAAAATGAATTTAGGAATAAAGTTCAGAGCATCGTGGGATGAAGAAGAGGGAAAGTATATAGTATGCAAATTGTATTACTCTCAGGAGGCGCTGGAAAACGTCTCTGGCCTCTCTCAAATGACCTCTATTCTAAGCAGTTTCTCCGACTCTTGAAACGAGAGGACGGCACACGGGAATCAATGATTCAGCGTGTCTGCCGTCAGCTTCAAACGGCTGTCCCTGGAATTCCCATAACTATTGCGACAGGACGGGAGCAGGTCTCGCTGATTCGACGACAGCTTGGCTCAGGTGTGAATATCTCCATTGAGCCATGCAGGCGTGATACATTTCCTGCGATTGCCTTGGTCTGTGCGTATTTGCATGAGGTGTGTGGCGTTCCTAATGACGAAGCGGTGGCGATTTGTCCTGCCGATCCTTATGTCGAAGGAGATTATTTTCATGCGGTTCTCCGGCTGCTTGAGGAGGCTGAACGGAAAGAAGCTGCAAATCTCGTGCTGATGGGGATTGAGCCTACGTATCCGAGTGAGAAATACGGTTATATTATACCCGCCTCCCAAGAATCGCAGAGCGTGGTACGATCGTTCAAAGAAAAACCCGATAAGGAAGATGCTGAGAAGTACATTGAGCAGGGGGCTCTGTGGAATAGCGGTGTTTTTGCGTTCAAACTTGGGTATGCACTTGATAAGGCTCGTGAGCTGTTGAATTATACGGACTATGAGGAGCTATTCAACCGCTATGAGGAACTCTCCAAGATTAGCTTTGATTACGCAGTGGTTGAAAAGGAGTCCGCTATAACCGTTCAGCGTTATAGCGGCACATGGCTCGATATTGGCACATGGAATACGCTTGCCGAAGTGATGCCGGAGTCTTCGACTGGTCGTGTTACGATGGATGAGATTTGCAAAAATGTCCATGTTGTGAATACATTGCCGATGCCGATCCTCTGCATGGGATTGAAGGATGTTGTGGTCGCTGCAAGCCCGGAGGGGATTCTGATTTCGGACAAGGAGCGTTCCAGTGCAATGAAGCCATATGCAGAGAAGCTCCATACACCAGTCATGTATGCAGAAAAATCGTGGGGTGAGTTTCGTATCATCGATGCAGAAACGGAGAGCCTAACGATCAAGATCACGCTTAGTCCGGGACACTCTCTTACCTATCATTTGCATGAGCGTCGAGATGAGACTTGGACAGTGATCAAGGGGCGCGGCTGGGTGAAGCTCGATGGCAACGAGTTCGCTGTTGCTGAGGGGCAGACGGTGCGTATTCCGCGCGGGTCATTTCATACAATACGAGCGGAGACTCTGCTGAAGGTAATGGAGATCCAGACGGGTGAGGATATTGATGTGGATGACAAAATTGTGTGGGGGCTGTAGTTTTTACTGTAAGCATTGATATTGTAAAAACAGGCAATCCACAATAGAAAAGCCGCCTCATCTGAGGTGGCTCTAATATAACAATGAAAGTTCTGTGGAACCAATAACTGACATAAACATGGCGTGAAAAGCGAATAGACAATCATTGAACTGATCCCCAAAAGTTAGACTTAGGAAAACTTTTGGGGATATTGTTATGGAAAAATACAATATAGAATACAAACTGGAGGCCGTAAGGGAATAACTTGCCGGGCAAGAGGATAACAATTTCCCTATGTGTCCATTAGGGAGAATCTCCCCCGTGAGGCGCTTTCTCTTTCTCTTTTTCTCTCTTGTGTAACATATGATTGACAAACCTACAGTGCCGTTTGGAAGAGCGGTAAGAAAGGCTTTGAATATGACGGTGTTTATGGTAAAATTTATCTATCTGAATGTGTTTTTTTGAGGAATTATCTATTTTCAACATGAAATGCGACAGGTAGGGGATGAAATTTGTACGTGCATAGGGAAGGCTGGATTTCGTCACACGCGTCCGTTATATGTGCGGCGTTTCTTTTTGTTTTTTTTGATTACATTGCAATTCTTTTTGCAGAATATTTTGCGTTTGGACTGCGCGATGTGTATGGGAATTTGAACGGGACAACCTACCTTCTTCCTGACGAGTTCGTTTTTCTTTGGATCCCGATTGTCTTTATCGCATTTCTTGCCATCATGCAGACATATACAAAGATGCAGCCGATTTTAGAAACGGTGCGGCAGATTTTTTATGCGATTCTCTATGCACTCATTGCGTGTATTCTGGCACTTTATTTTGTAAAGGAGAGTTTGCTGGCTTCGCGTCTCTTTGTCGTCTTATTTGGATGTTTTGCGTTGTTCAATATTTACCTCGGGCGTTATATCCTCATGAAGTTCCTTAAAATAAACAATGCACTATCAAAGCCAGTTATCCTGATCGGTGCCGGGAAGACGGCAGAACTTGTCCTCGAATTCTTTGACGGAGACCTCGGATACCGCTACAAGGTCGTTGGTATTCTGGATG
>ERZ772955.662-NODE-662-length-25282-cov-12.995798_pt1 | contig 25282 bp, 18 predicted proteins | sample MGYA00511133_ERZ772955 | MGnify/ENA primary metagenome ERZ772955 (study PRJEB29015, sample SAMEA2737914) | human oral metagenome | biome: human oral; feature: human-associated habitat; material: dental | place: China | collected 2149 ... | reverse complement strand
GCCGTGGACCCGGCCGAGGCCGCCCGCCGGGCGGTCGCCTCGCTCACCCTGACCGAGCCGGGTCTTCTCCTCGACCCGGACCCCGCCGCCAACGAATGGGGCGCCACCGCTGTGGGGTTCCACACCTGGTTCCACGCCCCCGACCCCGGCGTCCTCCGCACCAGTGCCACCGCCGATGGCCTGACCATCGACATCACCGCCTCTCCTGGGCTGCTCACCGTGGACACCGGTGACGGCCGCCGTCAGGCCTGTCGCCATACGGTCCCGTACCGCAACCCGGACGGGGTCAACGCCCCGTCCCCGTACTGCGGGCACACCTGGGAACACACCGGCGAGTCCACGGTCACCGCGACCCGTACGTGGGAGATCACGTGGTCCGCCGCCGGCCGGTCCGGGACCGACACCGTCACCCGGCCCGCCGGTACTCGTGCCGTCACCGTCATCGAACTCGTCTCCGTCCTCACCGAACCAGACCGATGACACCCGAGAGCACACGGACCGGGACCATGCACGGGGCCCCCCGCAGCTCCAGCCGGGCGACCCCACCCCGCGCCTCGAGGCCTGCTCACGGTGTCCGCGGATGACACTGCGACCAGGAACGACGATCATGATCCAACCCCTGTGGACGAGTCTCTGGGAGATACCGGACAGAAGAAGGCCCGCGGGATGGGGGACTGAATGGGCCACGGGCCCCTGATTCATGCCATCGGGGTGTGTTGTTGCGATGGTGTCTGGAGGGCATGAAGGGTTTTGCTGGCGACAGGGGTCGGGGCGTCCTCGGCGAGGTGTTCGTGACCGGTGATACGGACGGTGATCTGCTGCGGGGGTGTGGCCGTGCGGATGGTCTTCTTCGAGCTCGTCCCGGTCGCGGTTTGAGGGTAGCGGGCGACTGCGAGGGTGCGGCCGCCACGGTGAGGCGGGCTTCGATGGCGTCGCGGTCGTGGCGGGAGATCGGGGCGGTCGCGGATCATCGTCGGCTCGTCATCGTGGAGCAGGGGACCGATTCCCGGCTGTGGTTCCCGTGGGTCCGGGCGCAGGGTGCGCGCCGGATTCTGCGGAGCGGTGGGTGGTGCCCGCTCGATCCGGCTGGTGCCGGTTCGGGCCGAACGGTCACCCGGTTCGAGTCTGAAACGAAGAAGCCCCGCCATCGGGCGGGGCCATGTCGAAACCAACGGTGTGGACCTACGAGGACTGTTTTCGAAACTTGCCCCGCGGCTCCGACGTGCGCTGATGGTCGTCAGGAAGGTTCGGCGCCGCCCGAACGGGGGCACGGCGCGCTGGCGCCGCGAGTCTCACCAGGTTGTCCAGTTGAGCGAGCGGCAACTTGCCGCGGCTGAGGCTCGCTACGCGGAGGGGGCCAAGCTCCGGGACCTCGCACCGGAGCTTGGCGTTAGCCGAGTCCGACTCGCCGACCTGCTCCGTCAACGAGGCGTACGAATCCGCAATGCCTCTCCGACACCCGACGAGGTCACGGAGATGGTGCGCCGCTACGAGTCCGGGGAGTCGTTGGAGCAAATTGGAGAGCGTCTCGGGTTCAACGGCGGTACCGTGCGAAATCGCTTGGTTGCCTGTGGCGTAGCGATGCGCGACTCGCACGGCCGCGCCCGGTAGGACGCCGAACTTTTCAGAGGGGAAGGGCGCTTGAGAGCCCCTCGATCAGTTGGCGGGTCACCTCAGCCATTTCGGCCGTGGTACCAGTGACGACTCCTGCCGCGATGGGTGCCAGCAGCCCCTTCAGGAACGTCGTCGCCCGCTTCACAACACTCTTCTCTGGCTCCGGCTTCACAACCTCATCAAGAATCACATCGGCATTGTCCCGAGCGTCCGCCCTATCGTCCTCATCGAGCGGCAGGTTCGGAAGCTCGTTCAGCAGCGTGGACACAATCTGGGCGAGTTGCTCGTACCCCTGCGCGACCTCTTCCGTCCGCTCCTGCGTCTGCGTTACGTGGTCCGCATCCCAGGCGAGCTGTGCGCGATCCCCGTTGACTGTCACGATCGGCGCGTTGTAGTTGTTGACGGTAGTCGAGTGAGACCCAGTGCCACGTGGCCGGTCGGCCTCCAACGGGACTCTGACTGGGTTGCGCGCGAACTCTCGTTCGATTTCCTTGGTCATCTTTCGAATCCCTTGCTTGTTGATCCTAAAACCATTCGTCATGGACGGCCCCTCTACCCGGTCTGTACGTTCAGGAACCAAGATCGCATCCCGGTCCGACAACTACGGTGACTCTCGCGCTACCGATGCCCTGCAAGGTCTTCCCAGCGCGCGGAACTCGCGCTAGATTAGTGGTGGCGATCTCTATCAGCTTGTCCCGTCGCTGGACGCGATGGGACGGCTAGCCTCTCGACTGGCCGATCCTCTTCATCCTTGTCGCCGAAGACTTGGGGAGGACTGTCGCCGTGCTTCGCCTGATATGGACCGCCAGCGTCCACGTGAGAACCATCATGCGTCGGTATATGCCGACGAACATCGCGCTCGACGGGCTCCGCTCGCGCCGCGGCCTCAAGTGGGGCATCCCAGCGATGCTCCTCGCGATCCCCTATCTCTACACCGCCTCGCTCCTCACGGCGCTGATCGACAGCGGAGCGCCCCGATGGCTCTTCGCCTTCACGGTCATCTTGATTTGGGACGCCTTCAAGTTCATCGCCATGGGGCCGGTAAGCCTCGTAGCGCTGCTCCACGTGCGCGCTGCCGAGTCCCGCCAGCACCGAGCGCTCCGGCGCCCTGTAGGCCCACTCACCCACCTGTAGAACACGTTCCATCGAGCCACCAGCCTGTCGGTCATTTTAGGTACGGCAAGAGGGACACAACCTTTCGGCTGCCGTCCTCTTCCGGATGTTCGTTCGCACCGATTCCCGGCGCTCGTGCGGTCGCAACTTCGAACAGCGAATCAGGCACACACGACTCCTCGACGAGGACCGGAACTTCGATGCCATCTTCATCGAGCAGCGCCACTGCTCGCGGCATGAGAGACGGCTGTTCCAAGATCTTCACACGACCAGGTTCCTCCCGGCGCCAGCCGCGGGACGACAAGACCATCATGGCGTTGCGATACGACACATCTGACAGGCACCCCAGCTGCCTCGCCCGATACAAAAGTGCTTGAAGGCTTACCCCCCACTCTTCTTTCAAGCGAGCGAGTCTTCCCCATGCATCCTTGCCCATCGAGGCAGGCAAGAGTGGGAGGAGCTGATTTCGCGGCATGAGAAGTTCCGCAGCAAATCGATTAGCTTGGTCTTCAATCACACGCCCTCCGGGTTCTGAATCCGTGTGCATCACCAAGTGTCCCAGTTCATGAGCAACGTCGAATCGCTGTCGGTAGTAGTCACGCTTAATCGGATTCAGAACGACCACAGGCCGCACCTTCGATTCGAACGAATACGCGTCAACAGTCGAAGCCTGAGGTGGACTGAAGACGACCAAGACGCCGTGAGTTTCAAGAATCCTGACGAGATGCCCGACTGGTCCGTCACCCAGCTCCCACGTCTCCCTCAAGGAGCGAGCCGCATCCTCGGGGGTGGCGGCAGAATCTTGATCCAGGTACACGGGAAGTGACGGCACGTCGACCGCTGGAAACTCGACATGCTTCTCAAGGGCGATCGAAATCTCCAGCGCGATCTTGCCGTATGCCGCAGCTTGATCCCTGGCAAGCTGCGTTGTGGATCGGAGGGACCGAAAGTGAGGGGTAGAAAGCGCAGCTACATCGCTTCCGCCAGCGGTAAAGAACTCTGGCGCAACGCCCAGCCCCATTGACAGCTGTCCGACAGTTTCAGCTGAAGGGCGCTTCCTTCCGGACTCCCATGCTGTAACGGCAGCTGGACTCTTTGCGATCATGCCTGCCAACTCCGTCTTTCGGAGACCGGAAAGCTGCCGCGCTGTCGTCAGACGCGCACCATCAAAAAACTTCGCGACAGTGGCAAGTCGATCTCCCCTGCTCACTGATTCCCTCCGACCGTGTTGTTGACCTGCGACGCGGCTGGGCGGCGAAGCTTGACAGGAGCGTCAGGAACCTCGTCGGGCTGGACGAACGCATGTTCAGCCGCATCACCGCGAGCCCCGCCTGGGGCCTGTCCGGCGAGGAGATCCATGGTCCAATACCACGCAGACGTGCCGTCTGGATTCCATCGCGACTGTCCAAGAACAAGCTCTCGGCCATATGTAACAAGATCGAGCGAATACCCAACAACAAAGGTATCGACATCGAAGGGGTCCCCGTTCCAAACGAAGAGTTCGTCACTGTCTACATTTCCCGCGTAGTCATCGAACAAAGATGGACTCTCTTCGCTCTTGCCGAACTGACGCGCGACCAACTGCTTTGTAGGACTTTTACCTGTCCACTCAATGGCATCGATTCCACCTGAGCGCGCAGAGGCAAGAAGCCAGCGAACGCCTCCGAAACGCCAACCAGCACTACCGTTCAAGTCCGACCTTGAGACGATGCCAGCGGCAATCTTAGGAAGAGTGGCAACTTCATCGGAGGTCAGCTCTGCATACAGCAGATCGAGCCCAGAGTCCTCCGTCTGATCAGGATCCACCGCGTACTTACCACAGGAGAACACTCGATCCAGCCGATCCGCAAACAGGGCAAGGAGGCCGACACCTGCGCAAGTCGCGTTGTACCCAGCAGATTCCGAAAAGTCCTCCACCAATCGACTGGCGGCCGAACGGTAGGCCCAAGCGATCCCGGCGAGAACCCCGGTCTCTCCAAGCTGGTTGCAGAGCTGCTCCTGACTCATCATGGCACGAGCATACACCATCCGCAGTAGACTCCGCGTGAAACTGAACCACATGAGTGCCCGCGCGACCCAGACTGCACCACACTTCGCCCGGGGGCTACGGTCCCGACACGCGCAAGCTGCACAACCCCTCGCTTCAGCGCGAAGGTCTCTTCCCAGCTCCCCGGTCACAAGAATCGTCCCGATGACGGTGCCGCAGTCTGTACTTTCTCCATCGGCATGCTGCTGGCCGCAAGCCTGCGGACGGCGTCGAGCGCTGCCTGAGCTCTGGCTGCGTCGATCTTCTGCCCAATGGTCTCGGCCTGGGTGCCGATCGCTGCCTCAGTGATTACCTGGTACCGATCTCGGTAGGCGGCCACCACCCGGGCAGAATGTCTCCAGGTCGCCAGCTTTTCGACGTCCGTGGGCCGTGGTCCCAGCTCCGCGGTCCATGGCGCGGCTCCAGCGAGTGCATTATCGAGGACAGCGTCGGCGCGGGCTTCGATGAGGTCGCGGCGTTCGTTGAGGGCCTGGCGCATCTCGTCGCTCATACTGCCGGTGGCTTCCGGGATGAGACCAGCAATCAGCCGTGGGGTCTTGCGGGTGCGTCCTGATCCTGCTGGGCGTGCGGTGGCCATGGCGACGCGGTGGTGGAGGACGGCTGCGACGTCGTCGGCGTTGTCGAGCCGTCGCGCACGCACCAGTTTCGGGAGAAGAACGTCGACGTCGTGATGGTTTGCTTCTGCCCGGCGCAGTTCTGCGGTGAGTGGCCCGAAGGCGTCGGAGGCGAGCACGTCGGCTGCCTGGGTTTCGGTGAGGCCGGAGTTCTGGATGAGGGTGGCCCAGCGGTCATGTTGGGCGGCCGCGGCGATGGTCTCGTATTCGGCAGCCAGCTGAGCAATCGAGCCCCAGGTCTCCTGCTCGGCTGCGATCGTCTCATGGGCCGACAGTTTTGCGCCCGCGTGCTGAAGGACGCCGTACAGGACGCTGCGGCCGGTAGCGGCCTGGTTGTCGCCGGGGTGCGGAATGTCGTGGGCTGTATCGGGTTGGTCGACGGCGACGTAGGCGATGTTCGCGTCCCGTCCGCGTGTCATGGCCACGTACAGGTTCTCCCGGGTCATCGCCGAATCGACGAGGACGTGCGCGGTGTCGGTGGTGATGCCTTGCGCCCGGTATGAGGTGACCGCGTACCCGAGTTCCACGTGCTCAGCGACGTAGTCCGCGGGGACGATGACCGTCGCACCCCACTTTGCTCCAGCGCGTTGGAGGGCCATGGAGCCATCGTCACGGACGTCCATCACGTTCCAACGGTCACCGTTGCGCACCCATCCCCGCCCGGCCCGCAGGCGTCGATCGTTGCGTCGGGTGATGACGACATCGCCAGTGGCGGCGCGCGTCCCGTCGTGGAGGTCGACTTCCCTTGGGCCCCGGACGGCCCCATCGAGGATGAGGTCGGTGCGGGCTCGCGTGTTCAAGGCGGTGACCGACTCGTTGGAGTCCGACACCAAGACAGTGGCTTTGCCTGCCAGCAGGTCGGCGCGCCAGGCGGTGTAGGCGGAGTCGATCATCTCCTCGGTCTCTCCATCGTGGATGCGGCCGTGAGCATCGTAGCTGTCGATGACATCGGTGCGTCCATGCCGCAAATCGAGGGATGCTGTCTTCTCCCACGCGTGGGTGAAGCGATGGACGTCCACCAGCTCCGGGGCGTCGCCTCGGTCGTGGACCAGCAGCCCGAATGAACCGCCCGCATCGACAGCCTGGAGCTGCGCGTGGTCGCCGACCAGCAGCACCTTCGCGCCTTCTTCGGCGGCGAGGCGGGTGATGCGGTCAAGGGAGAGCGTGCCTGCAAGCGACGCTTCGTCCACGATGACGAGTTGCCCGGCGTTGAACGTGGCGCCCGTGGTCTGGTGGCTCTGCCACCATTTCGCCGTGTTCTCCGTCGCGATCCCCAGATCCTCCGCCAGAACCTGGGCGGCACCCGCCGACGGCGCCAGCCCAACGACGGAGCCCGCACCGTGCTCGGTCTCCCAGGCTCGACGCAAGGCGTTCATCGCAGTGGTCTTCCCAGCACCCGCGGGACCGACCAGCACGTCCAAGACACGGCCAGACACTGCGATCCGTACGAGCGCGTCGGATTGGTCCTCGCCCAGCACGCGTCCATCGGAGTCAGGACGCCTGGCGATGCGTTCCATCGTCCTCAGACCGACTGTCGGGCCGGTGGTGTCATGACTGCGCTCCAAAAGCCGGTCCTCGGCGTCGAGGAGCTGGTGGGAGGAGTAGATAGTGGAGTTCTTCGGCCGGAAGACCGAGGTCGCGTCCGGGCGGCGAAACGCTGCGGGGCTGGAGGCCAGTTCGAACGGCGTCAACCGGAGCGACACCGCTTCGGCGGCGTCCACGACCAGTGCGACGATGGCTTCGCGGTCCTGGGTGGTGGCGAACCGGTAGTCCATGGTCTGGCGGGCTGCTTCGGCGGTGAGATTCCAACGCCGCCACGTTGAGCGCTTCTCGCCGACCGCCGCCACGACATTCTCACCAAGGGCGCGAACAACGTCGAGCGATATGTCGTCGGCCCTCAGCAACAGCGGCTGCTCGTTGGCTACAACCCTGCGTGCCCACCCGGTTGCATCCTGACCCAGCACAGCAGTGGCGCGGTTGCGCCAGGCTGCGGTGAGGTCGGCCAGGGAGTGCACCGTCTTCTCGGGCCGAGTGGAGAGTGTTGCTTGGGCGCGCAACTTCATGATCGTCGCAGCCGACGGACGCCGCCCGTGCCCGGCCACGTACGTGTCGATCAGCCGGTCGGTTACCTCGTCGATATGGCGTGCACGGGTCGAGAACTCCGCAACCAGCTCTTCGGGAACGCCAGTGATCGCCCATGCCGGGTTGCGGTCCCGACCGCGGGCCCGTGCCTCCCACTCAACCCCGAGCATCCGTGTCAGGTGGTCGGCAAAGACGGCCTCGTGCAACTCCGAGAGCGCGACGGTCGCGCCGTGCATCGGGCGACTGTCCAGAGACCTCCACTTGCCATCCAGCACGGTCTGGACCTTGTTGCTGATCACCACGTGCGTATGCAGGTGCGAGTCACCGGCACGGGAGTCGTAGTGGTCGTAGGCGGTGGCGATGACACCGCGAACGTCGACCTGGGCGACCGCGCCGTCGCCTGCGGTCGTGCCGGTGCGGGTGGCGGCGACCTCACGCTCCATGAAGGCGATCATGTCGGCAACGGCGTCATGGTGGGCTTGGGCGATCAGGGATTGCGTGCCTGCGTCAGCGACGGCCCACAGCACGCTGGCGGATTTCGGGATTGAGAACGTGAAGTCGAATCCTGCAACGGCCCTCCGCGTCCCGCGCTCGGCCTCTTCGGCCTCGATTGCAGAGATTGCGCGGGCACGCGCGGCCGGGTCAAGGTGCTGGTCGAGGGTTGCAGTGCGCTCCTCGATACGTTGCGTGACCGTCTTGTAGACCGGATACGCCCGGCCGAGCGGCGCGCCCGTCACGGGGTCGCGGCCCATCCCCACCAAGAGCTGGAGCTGGGCTTCGCTGACTTCGTCGCCCGAGGTGACCTGGCCGGTCCCGAGCGCTGGGAGGCCGCTGCCCATCCACCGGCCAGGAGGAGTGCCCTCCGCGTTGTAGTAGCGGGTCAGTGGCGTCGACAGTGACCGGTTCCCGTCCCCGGCGGCGACGGTGCGCAGGAGGTACTTGTAGCCGTCCCCGGCCGACATCACCCGCATCGAGACCGTCACGCCCGTTCACCTTCCCTGTGTCAGGAAGGAGGTGAACTACCCGGTCCACCGGGGCCTCGATCTGCCAGAGGCGTGGCAACCCTATATCGTCGATCAGAACGGCGGATCAGATGGCCAGTCGGCATCGACCAAGTCTTTATCGTCAGGCGGTTCATCGCCACCTGAGTTAGTCGTGAGGGGCAATCGCCAATTGGTTGTCACTGACATAGTGCGACTGTTGGGAGCTGCTTCAGACGGTAGACCCCCGATACGCACGACGACTGGGACTTGAGCTGAGACTCCCGCCAAGACGCAGGTCCCAGTGGGCAAGATTGGAAGCGACTCGAACGAGACCCGATCGAGATATGCAACCGCCTTCTCGATGGCATGCACATCTAAGTTGTTAACCAGCCTGTGGAGAAAATAGTTGTGCAACTGCGACACTATCGTCTCAGAGATGTCGTGCGGGCGCTGACTCGCAAGTGTCAGAAAAACTCCGAATTTTCGGCCTTCCTTGATGATCTCCTCGAACGTCTCTAGGCGGTAGTCGCGCCACGCGTCACTCTCCCTCGCCGACTCTGTCGAGAGGATGTTGTGCGCTTCATCGATGATCAGGTTCAAGTATCGCTGTCCCTGCGGGTCTGTCAGCTTCTTAGCGTCATAGAGGTGCTTGCAAACGATCATTGGGATGACCTTTCGCATGGCAAGATTGACGTTGCGAAGCGAAACGACAGTGAGAGGAACCTGGGTAAACGCGTCATCGGAAACCTTGACGAGACGCTTGATGCTCGGCACGCGCTCATCCATGCGCTTCATCATCGGTCCCAGATGCTCGCGGTTCGCGAACCCGCTGATCACGTCACGGTAGTACTGAAGCACCAACTTGAAGCGCACGAGATCGATATCTCCTACCCCCGAGAAGTCTTGCTGGACACCACTCACCTTGCCTTTGATGAAGTCGAACCAGTCTGCGTCGGTCGCCCACTTGCGTTGGGTACCCGCTGCCGCATCCCAATAAAAGTTGTGACTTTGGCTAAAGTAGCCGAGACTTGTCCGCACCTCATCAATTAGCGCAATAAGCTCAGGCGACACCTGGTCGCCGAGACACGACACGACCTCTTCGAGGAAGTTGACTGGTAGCTGACGATCCAAGGCGCCATCGTTGCTCTTCGTTGCGCGCGCAACCAGATCGCCTATGACAGCGAGTAGCGCCTGAGGGTCAGGAAGCAGCTGCTCCCAGTAATCGCTCTTGAGTACGCGAGAGATGAACGGGGCCTGCGTCTTCTCGGTCGCATCAAGCAGCACTGTCCAGAATACTGGGTCGTGAACGGCGGACTCTGGAAGGGGCAACAGGTCCCCGCGGTCATCGTGAGTCGAAAGGTTGTAGACCTGCTTGACACTGTCCCCGGCGATCACAGCAGTCGAATAGTCATCACTCACTGCCGTTCGGTCGACATACTCGCCGTTGAAGTCGATCAGGACGAATTGTGACCGCTGCCGGAATGTCTCGGTCGTGCCGTACTTCTTGAATAGCTCGTAATATAGTTTGGCTAGCGTGTACGATTTACCACTACCAGTGTTGCCGAATATTCCTACGTGACTCGCAAATACTGCGTCGATGCCAACAGATACCGGTTGGTTTGGCTCCATCGCCAATGTGCCGATTTCGAGCGGCTCATCACTTGGTGAGACGAAAGTGTGGATGAGTCGAAACTCATCTTCGGTGAGGATGAAGCATTCGTTATCAAGGAGCGGCATCTCGCGTATACCTCGCTCGAAGCGTCCGTTTTCGAAGTAGCCAATGAGGCTCACGTCAAGTTGCCGGGACAGGGGGTCAACCCCTCTGCTGTAGCGTGAGCTGGCCCCGCGATCCTCCTCCACGACCTCGCCGTCGACTTTGGCAATCAGTTCAACGAAGCCTTTGACGATCTTCACGTAACTCGCGACAGCGACGTTTCGTACTAGTCCGCCGTGATACAGAAGATGGGAACTGTTTTTGAGTTTGTCGACTATGACTCGCACACGTCGTCCGTCGACAGATACGACCCTGCCTACACGGAATACCGCTTCCTGATCTAGGGTGACTTCTTCATTCATTGGACGGCTCCGCAGTTGTCGTCCGGATATCAAGCTCGATCCGCTGATCCGGTACGGGAACCTTGTCGCGCACGATCGGTGCGAAGTAGTCGGATTCTAGAACGGCGAGGTTGATCTTACGTTCTTCCAGTCCACCTTCTGGCTCTTCCGGGATTACGAATTGGATATTGCCGTTCTTGACTTCAGTATCGGGGAGGAGCGCCATGTATTCCTTGAGACCCTCGCGCGCGTACGAGAACACGACCACTTGCAGAGTTGGGTTCGTTCGTGCTGCTCGAAGCACGAGGTCGCGCAGATGCTCATCCCGGAACGAGAATCCGTGGACGAACAGGACGCTGTTCTCCTTCTCTAGTTCGTTAGAGAACCGACGTATTAACTCGTAGTACGTCTCGTTGAGCACGGTCGTAGCGAACTTGCGCTTGTCCGGGTTAACGATACCGAGCTTTTCGTAGGCATCTGAAAAGGCGCGGATCGTCTCGTCTACTTCTACTTCCGTGTTCGGACGTTTTGCGTCTTTCAGTCGCCGATTTGCGTCGGCCAAAAGATCCGCGGTTGATCGGATTGTCGGTCCCTGGCCCTCAGGCTGGGGGTCGACAAGCGCGGGTAGCAGGTGTTGTCTTGCAACGTCGTGCAGCTCCGCGGTCCTGCGAACGAGCGTCAAGCCGTGGTCGAAGTAGATATCTGCCTTACGGTTCTCTCGTTCCTGCTGAAGCCATGACGCCGAACCGTGGATCTTAACGAGGTTGAAAACCGGCACCTCAAAGCGATGCTCGTACCGGCTACCCATCCTGTACCGGAGAGTGTTGAAGTCGCCCAGGTCAAACTTTGGCCTGATCTTTCCACTGAACCCGTCGGAGCAATCGATGCCGAGTTCTTCCATGGCAACTTCGAACAACATGTCGACGTTGGTGGTGAAGATGTTGGCCTGCTTCGACAGAAGTGTGCTGTGCCGCCGGAGCAGGATGCGGTTCAGGGTGCGCATAAAAGTCGCGTAAGTACGAAGGACCGGTTCAGCGGAAGCTTCACGCTCGATTACCGCGATGTTGGGGACCAGAACGTTCTCGAAGAAGTAGGCCTGGATCGATGCCCGGACCAGCAACTTCACGCTGTCGGGCCCTTCCGCGGCAGCGAGGTCTGTTAGTGCTTGCTCGATGTTGCCCAGCGGCGCGAAGTAGGGCACGGATGTGCCCGCCCCAATCAGGAAGTTGAGATGCGCGGACTCAACGATGGCGCGAAGGCGTTCGGAGCTGAGTCGGTTCGCTTGCGATTCGGGTACAGGCTGCTGTGCCACCCCGTTGATTCGGATGTCGGCCATCATGCCCCCACGAGCTGCATCAGCTCGGTGTAGTCGGTGACAACGTTGTAGGTGACGTCGCCGTCATTCTTCTTGTTGAGGGAGGCGAAGAACTTGCGGGCGCACTCGATCTTTGCGTCCTCGACGCCCTTCAGCTGGAGGGTTGAGAGTGAGCCCTTGGTCTCCGCGACGAAGTAGACGTGCTTGACGCTGCCTTCCTTGAACGCGATCGCCCAGTCCGGGTTGTAGTCCCCGACCGGAGTCGGGATGAAGAACCCGCGCGGGAGCTTCGCGTAGACGGCGACCTCGGTGCTGGTGTCCAGCTCGTTTACGAAAGCACGCTCGATCTTGGAGTCTGTCACGACGTAGTCGTAGATGTGCTTCGTGAGTTTGTCACCAGCGTGGGTGAGGTCTTGCTTGGTCTGGTTCTCCGTGAAGATCGCCGAGTCGAACGTCTCGTCCAGAGCGTCGTACGCGAGGTGTTCCACGATGACGGTGGCCTTCTGTTCGTTGATCAGCCGCGCAGCTTCGGTGATGAACTGTTCCGGGTTCAGCCTGAACTTCCCGAACGTATCCGGTCGGACACCCTTGAGGATCGCTGCGACCGTACGGCGGGTGAGCTTCGTCTTTTCCGCGATCTCGCCCAACAGGTCGTACTTCACCTGCGAGCCCGCCGTCACCGTCTCGGTCACGGTCTCCGTGGCGGACACCGCGAACCCCGAACCCTTCGACAGGTCGTCCGCCTCTAGCTCATCACGCTGCTTGCCCGACTGGATGACGTACTGCATGGACGCAACGTTGAGATGCTTGTCCATGTGCTCGACAGCCTTGCGGATCAGTTCGTCTGAGTCGAACTCGACCTGGTAGACTGCCTTGTGGTTGATCCGACCCCACAGGTTCTGGAACTCCTTGCGCGCGAAGTTGGCCTCGTTGAGGGGAACCTTCTTCGGCTTACGGTCATCGGTAGGCTTCGGGACGTCGATGTACAGCGAGTCGACCAGCGGCCAGATGAAGTCCACCACCGGCAACAAGACCTCCGAAGTCGGAACAGCAAGCGTCCCTTCAGCCTTGGCCTCCTTGTAGGTGGGCGTGATATGGCCGTCGTCGTCGATGTAGTCGTTGCGCGCCAGATAGTTGTAGAGGGACCTGGCCAGTTGCTCCTCCACGACCGACTCGCCCGCGGTGGTTTGGATCGTCTTGCCCGTGAAGAAGTTGACGCTCGCCTTGCGCGGACGGGCAGCCAGCGACTCCGAGATCTCCTTCTGGAGCCCGTCAACAAAGTCGGTGTAGGACTCGTCGGTGACGACCGTCAGCTCGTTGATGTCGTGGACACGCGCGCCGACGGTTGCCTCGTCCATGCGCTCGCCACGCTGGTCAACAGCCAGGCGGAGGCCACGGCCGATCTCCTGACGTCGGGAGACGGTGTTGTCGCTCTTCTTCAGCATGCCCATGACGAACACGTTCGGGTTGTCCCACCCCTCGCGCAGCGCTGAGTGGGAGAAGATGAAGCGCACGGGCTCGGCAAAGGAGAGCAGTCGTTCCTTGTCCTTGAGGATCAGGTCGTAGGCGTCGATGTCGGTGGACTGGCCCTTGTCATCACCCCGGCCGGAGACCTTGCCGTCGACCTGGTGCTTGGACTTCTTGTCGATGGAGAAGTAGCCCTGATGGATCTCTCGGATCTCGTCGCGGCGCAGGTAGGCCTGGTAGGCGGCAGTCGCCTCGTCGAGGGCCAGCTCGCTGAGCACCTCGTCGCGGATCAGCGTGTACTCCTCCTCGAACATCCGCGCGTACTCGCCGAGCGTGTCTTCTCGGGAGTAGTCACGGTACTTCGCCACCTCGTCGATGAAGAACAAAGACAGCACCTTGATGCCCTGGCTGAAGAGTTCGCGTTCCTTGTCCAGGTGGGCGCGGATGACCTCCCGGATCTGGATGCGTCGCTTGGTTTCCTCCGTGACGTCGCGATCGGCGAGCTGACCGGCGAACACGATGTCCCCATTGCTCAGCTCGATCACGTCACGGTTGGCGTCGATGTCGACGACGACGAGGGACTTGCCGTCGGGGCGGTAGGCCTCCAGCCCATTGGAGAGATCGTGGAGATTCGCGCCCTTCTCCACGCGCTTGACCTGGCGCTTGATCCCGGTCTTGGTCTGGACCTCGATCTCGACCCGAGCGCGCGGCAGTGCGCCCTTCGCGATCTCGATCGCTTCGAGGTACAGGTATGCCGTGGACCCGGCCAGACCTTTCACGGTGATGCCGCGTACGGCAATCTGCTTGACCAGCTTCTGGTTGTACGCGTCTAAGGCGTCAAGACGATGCACCTTGGTGTGCTCCACCTTGTGGGTTGCCGAGTACCGCAGCATCATCAGCCCGTTGAACTTCGACAGCGCCTTGAGAGACTTCTCCACTCCGATCTTCTGCGGCTCATCGATGATCACAATCGGACGGTTCGCGGCGATCACATCGATCGGCTTGCGAGACTGGAAGTCATCCAAAACGTCGTAGATACGCCGATTGTCCTTGCCAGTCGCATTGAACGCCTGGATGTTGATGATCATCACCTGAACACCAGCATCCGAGCTGAACCGCTCCAGCTCATGAAGCTGAGAGGAGTTATAGACGAAAGATCGCGGCTTGGTGCCATACATCTGCTGGAAGTGCTCGCCTGTGACATCGAAGGACTTCTTCACGCCCTCGCGGATCGCAATCGACGGCACGACGATGATGTACTTTGACCAGCCGTACCGCTTGTGCAGCTCCATGATCGTCTTGATGTAGACGTACGTCTTGCCTGTACCAGTCTCCATCTCAACGTCGAGGTTCGGAGCATGGGGAGCAGCCTTACTGTCCTTCAGTGAGGATGAAAGTGGCAGATTCCTAGTCTGCTGAACCTTATGCACGTTGCCCAAGAGCTGTGCATCGGTCAGCGCAATCTCCGCGTTGCGCAGGCCCGAATCCGAGTACAGCGAAGCCATGCCCGCTTGGGGCTTTCCGGGATCGACGCGATACGAGATGCCGTCATGCTTGGGTTGGCCTTCGAACACCTCGACCACAGAATCCACGGCATCTGTCTGGTACTGCTGGACCTTGAACTGAAGCTTCATCCCGATCAGATCGCCTTCACTTCAGTCGATGGGGAGACTTCGCGGAAGATCTGCTCAACATTGATTCGTTGTGCGTCAGACTCAAATCCGTCGTCACGGAAAACCGCGCGGATTGGCTTACAGACGGCAATTGACTGGACAACGTCTGGCGTAAGAGACTTGTCGAAACATGCAATTAAGGCTCCATCGTCGACATCAAAGACTCGATGCTCGGCGATCGTCTTCTGCACGATCGGCATGGTAAGTTCTAGCCCCCAGTCGAGCAGGACCTGGAACAACAGGTCTTCGCCAGTTCGATCACGTTTGATGCTGGGTTCAAGTTCAGTAAGGGCGAGCTGGTCGGTCGCGTCTGGCTCTCTTATAACGTCGGTCATGTTTGTGGTGTCGACATGGAGCGAACGAAATCCGAAGTCTTGGGATTCCTGGCCCACTATGTCGTCGCGTTGGCTGTCGGCCTTAATCGACGCAGCGGCTCGACGAATCCGCTCCCGGCTGAGCTGCGCGATATCTGAAAATCCTTCCGCGGACGCGATAGACCTCGTCGGAGTCTTTTCTGGCAGTTGGACCATAATGAATTGTCGAGACCCGCCATCAGCTGCGTTCTGCGCAAGTACCGCATGGGCTGTCGAAGACGATCCAGCAAAAAAATCCAGGACAATCATGTCCTTTGACCATTCACTGGACGGTGGCACAAAAATGCTGAGCATTTTTCGGATTAGCTTAGTCGGCTTGGGAAAATCAAACACGGCCCGGCCGTTGAAGAGTGCCTTTACCTCGTTCCCCCCTTCATCTGTCGTACCCGCCTTCTCGTACGACCAAAGATCAATTGGGACCATCCCGTCGTCCATCTCACTTAGGAAGAGCTTTAGTCGCGGGTACTGTGCCATGCCGTCGCGTCCCCACCAAAGCCGATCTTCGGCAGAATGCCGCTGATATTCTGAGCGCTGAAACTTCCAAGCGTGCGTGGGATGCTCGATAGATGCTCCATCTTCCGGGCGAACGATCGAGTAGGCGAGATTTGGGCGTGCTGCCTTTGTCGCTGGGTTCACGTACGAGGCGCTTGTCCAAGGACCTCGTGGATCATTGTCTGGATTGCTGTAGATATCTTCAGCTGTGTCGCCTCGCAACTCCTTGATTCGTCCAGCTGCTTCGGATCGCCGACAGAGGATGAGGGTATCCTTAACTGAATAGAAGCTGTTTGCATTATTACTGCGGGTATAGCGCTTCTGCCAGGCGATTGTCGCAACGACATTGCTGCGCCCAAATATCTCACCAGTTATCTGCACGAGCGCTGAGGCTTCGCTATCATCTGCGCTCATAAACATCAGACCTTCAGGTGCGAGAAGATTCTTAGCCAGCTTTAACCGGGGGTACATCATGCTGAGCCAGTCAGAGTGAAATCTTCCATTCGTCTCGGGGTTCGCGACCAGACGATCACCACTGGACGCTTGTTGACCCGAGCGCTCCAGATACTCCTGACTCGATTCGGCGAAGTCGTCTTCATAGACGAAGTCATTCCCAGTGTTGTATGGAGGGTCGATGTAGATCAGTTTGACTTTCCCCAGGTATGACTCCTGAAGAAGCTTGAGGGCGTCAAGGTTGTCTCCTTCGATGAAGAGGTTCTTGGTCGTGTCGAAGTCGACGGACTCCTCGCGGACGGGACGGAGGGTCTTCGCGATGGGTGCGTTGGCCGCGAATGCTGCGGCTCGCTTGCCGGGCCAGTCGAGTCGGTACCGCTCCTGGGGCCCGTCGACGATGTGATCGGAGAGTTCCTGGCGAAGGAGATCGAAGTCGACGGCACGCTGCGGGTTGCCTTCGCCGTCGAGCGTTTCGGTGACGACGGTTGGGAACAGCTCGGCAAGCTTGTCGATGTTCGCCTCGGTCAGGTCTGGCGATGTCGTGCGCAGTTTTTCCACGGTCTTACCTTTGCTGTTCCAGCTGTGCTTGTTTGGTCTTGAGGGTGCGGCGCAGTCCAACCTTCCGGTTGAACTGTTTCTCGGTGCGGAGCTTGCGCTCCAGTGTCTTGATCTCGCGTTCGAGCTTGCCGACGGTCTTCAGTCTGTCAGCGACCTCCGACATTCCTTCGCCCGGTCGGACCTCGACGTTGGCGAGCGGTTCGAGCAGGGCAGCGTAGAGGGCAGCCAAGGTGATCGCGGTCGGTAGCGGTTGACGCTCAGTGTTGGCGGGCTGCCATCCAGTGGTGAAGTACTGGCTGATCTTCGGAACGCCCGCACCGAGCTGCTTGTGGGATGCGACCATGCGAGTCTCGCGCACACCGGCAACGTCGCGGTTGACCTCGAAGATGATCGGGCGAGGTATCGACTTGTCAATTGCGGTCAGCACCTGCTCGGAGACATCCGTGCCTTTGACGGCAACCTGGAAGACCGCGACATCGGGGACCTCGTCGGTACCCGCCAGGTTGATCGTCGCTTGCGCGAGGTCGTAAGCCCAGAACACTCGATCAACCTCGGTGATGAATTTCTCCCGCAAGGCGGTGTTGACGCTGGCGTGTTCGTAGAACTTCTCCTTGGACACCCGTCGCCCGAAGTGGGCTGCGCTGGGCCACTGATACAGCAGGTCAGTCACCGGCACCCGCCTCCTCCGTGGAGTTGACGACCACGATGAACGCAGTGAGTTCGAAGTCGTCGAGTCCGGCGATGGTCTGGGTGAGGGCGGTGGTGGGGCCGGGGGTGAACAGGCTGTCGATGTCGCGTTCTTCGGTGACGTCGATCATCGAGTGGATCGCATCCGTCAGCAACTGAGAGTACTGGCTCATGTCAGCGCCGTCGCGGGTTGCTTGATTGAAGGTGTGGACCGCGCTGGGGACGGGCTGGTCGTAGGGGCGGCATCCGGTGCGTAGGAGGTCGAGCAGGTGTTTGGCCTCTGTGTGGTCGGCGATCACTTGGCCGTCCTCGTCGAGGTAGACGAGGTAGTGCGGGTGGAGACGGTTTCCACGGTTCATGTGCTCGTCCGCGTTGACGTTGCGCAACGCGAAGATTACGCCGGGCACCAGTCCCTTGGCGGGGTCAGCGGGAACGACGGCATGCAGTCCCTTTGGAACGGTGGCGAGGTCGCCGTACTGCTTGATGTATCCGAGCAGGTCCATGCGGAAGTCGTTGAGTCCGAGGTCGGTGATGGAGACACCGGTTCGGACGTCTTCCAGTTCAATGACTTCGTCTTGGAGCTTGCGGAGCTGTTCCTTGCGGAAGGCCGCGTCGGGGTCTTCTTGGGTGAGGACGTTGTCGTCGGCGGTGCCCGCGATGTCGGCGATGACCATCCGGTTCTCGACGCGTTCCTTGAGGTTGATGTACTCATCCAGTGAGATGTCGGGCCAGAAGTTCACCAGCTGGATGACCTGGTTGGTGGACCCGATGCGGTCGATGCGTCCGAACCGTTGGATGATGCGTACCGGGTTCCAGTGGATGTCGTAGTTGATCAGGTAGTCGCAGTCCTGGAGGTTCTGGCCCTCGCTGATGACGTCGGTGCCGATCAACACGTCCAGTTCGTGGGTCTCTCCGGGCATGGTCAGCTCTCGCTGTTTGGAGCGCGGGGAGAACAGGGACATGATCTGCTGGAAGTCGTAGCCCTTGCCCAGGGTGGTGTGGGCGCGGTTGCCGCCGGTGATGACCGCGGTCTCTAGCCCCGCGCTGGCGAGAGCAGGGGCCAGGTTCTTGTAAAGGTAGTCGGTGGTGTCCGCGAAGGCGGAGAACACCAGGACCTTGCGGTTGCCGGGGTTGATGGGATGCTGCTCTTTGGAGCGGATAATGTCCTTGAGCTTGCGGAGCTTGAGGTCGTGGTCGGGGGTGACCTTGTTCATGTCGTCGAGGAGTTCGCGCAGGGTCTCGCGATCGTTCCACAGGTCGCGTTGCCAGGACTCGATGTCGAGGTCGTCTAGGTCGATGCGGATTTTGTCTCCGAAGGAGAGGGCTTCGATGTTGGCGTCGTCCTCGTCGTCGATGTCGAAGTCTTGGCCCGCCATGTCCGGGACGAGGTCGGCGAGGTTTCCAGCGTGGTTGCTGATCCGGGACAGGGTGTGTGTGACTGAGCCTTGGACCTTGCCCAGTGTCAGGCGGAAGGCCTCAACTGAGCTTTCCAGGCGCTTGAGGAGGTTGACGGTCATGAGCTGCTTGAGGCCTTGCTCGCGGCCTGCCTGCCCCAGATTCGACCGGGCGTTCCCGGCGGTGACGTCGTAGAGATCCTCGTACTTGGCTCGCCGAGACGGGAACACGTAGGCCAACGGGGTGTAGACGGCCAAGGTGAGGGCCTGGAGCTGTTCGAAGATGTCGTTGAATCCGGGCACGTCTGGGAGGTCGGTGAGCGGTTCACGCACGGAGATGGGCGTGAGGCGTTCGGGGAAGGCGCCGATCTCGGTGGTGTCGTAGAAGGCCTGGATGTGTTTGCGCGACCGGGCGATGGTCACCGAGTCCAATAGTTCAAAGAAGTCGAAGTCCAGCATTTTCAAGATTTGGTCCGTGGTGCGCTGCTCGGCGTCGAGCTTGGACCATTCGTTGAAGACCCGTTGGGCGTCGGAGAAGACTTTCTCCACGCTGGTGGAGATGTTCAGGTGCTTGGCGAGATTCTCCGACTCACCCTCGTAGGCGAGCTGGAGCTGGTTCTTCAGGTCGTTGAACCGGTTGTTCACCGGGGTGGCCGACAGCATGAGGACCTTGGTCTTCACGCCCTCCTTGATGACCTGGCGCATGAGGCGCTGGTAGCGCGATTCCTTCTCCTCCGCGTAGTCGGCGTTGCGGAAGTTGTGGGATTCATCGATCACCACCAGGTCGTAGTTGCCCCAGTTGATGCGGGCCAAGTCCAGGCCGAGGGATTCGCCCTTCGTCCGTGACAGGTCGGTATGAGCGAGGACGTCGTAGGCGAAGCGATCCTCGCGGAAGAGATTGGTGGTGTAGTTGGAGTTGTAGTTCGTCCAGTTCTCCGCCAGCTTCTTGGGGCACAGGACCAACACCGACTTGTTGCGTAGCTCGTAGTACTTGATGACGGCCAGTGCGGTGAAGGTCTTACCCAGACCGACCGAGTCGGCGAGGATGCAGCCGTTGTAGGTTTCCAGCTTGTTGATGATGCCCGTGGCGGCGTCATGCTGGAAGTTGTACAGGCTCTTCCAGACCTTGGTCTCCTGGTAGCCGGTGCGGTCGTTGGGGAGGACATCGTCGTTGATGTCGTCGAGGAAGTCGGTGAACAGGTTGTAGAGGATGAGGAAGTAGATGCGCTCTGGGGCGTTCTCCGCGTACACCGTGGCAATGTGGTCGCAGACCGCCTGGGTGACGTCGTCGAGCTGCTCGGGGTTGTTCCAGATCTGGTCGAACAGGGCAAGGAACGATTGGGTTTCAGTCGCGCCCTCGAATTTGGTGACGACGTTGGAGACGGCCGGGCCCTTCTCATAGCCCAGGTCAGTGGTGGTGAACCCTTGGATCGGGAAGTAGGCGGCGCGGTCGTCGACTGCGGCCAACGGCTGCATGGGGCTGCCCGTTGCGTTGGAGCGGAACGTGACCTTGTTGCGCACCCAGTCCGCACACTCCCGGGCGATGGCCTTCTGGGTGAGCTTGTTGCGCAGTCGAATCTCGAACTCTGACCCAGCGATCGCCGACTCGGCATGCCCGGCAGGGATGAAGAACTGACGGCGCTCCTTGCGGACTTTGTCGGTCACATCCTCGGCCACGAACGACGGGGACGTGAAGATGAACTCCAGCTCGTCGACCCGCTCCAGCTCCTTCTTTAACGCCTCGAAAGCGAAGATGGAGAAGGTGGAGGCAGCGATCCTGACCTTCGACCCACTGGCCAGAACCGTCTTCAGGTCATCGCCCAGACGGTCGTTGACGTTGTCGATGATGCGCACGTGAGTCAGTCACCCGCCTTGGTGGAGTCTGAGTCGGCGGCGCCGTCGTTGCGGACCCAGTCGTCGACCTCGGTGGCTTGGAACTTCCAGAGGCGGCCGATCTTGTGGGCGGGCATGCCCTTGTCGGCGATCCACGTGTAGATGGTGTCCTTGGTGACGCCGAGGTGGGCGGCGATGTCGTCTGCTGACAGCCACGGCTCGGTCACGTTGGTCCTCCCTCGACGGTGCGGGCCCCACCGGCTGGGACACCGTGCTGATTCTACCGAATCAGACCCCGTTTGTGCGGAGGCGTGCCACCGAAGCTGGTGCACTTCGAACGTGGATCGGCGAAAATAAGGTATGGATAGGATCTTCCCGGGCAGCGCGGGCGCTGTGCGGCAGCGAGCACCTGGGCCGATCCATGTTGAGATGGAGTCTTCCACCCGGGTGGTGGAGCCGGTGGCGTACACGTGCCTGCGGTTCGTGCTGGTGCGGGAGGGCCGCCTGTTGGTGCACTCTCGCCACGGGACTGCCCATGCCCGGCCGGGGATGCTGGTGATCGTGTGCGCCAGAACCTTGTGTGGGGCGATTCCGGAGCCCAGCGCGACGGTGACGACTGCGTTCGTGAACTTGGACTACCTGCTGGACCAGCTCACGTGGCGGCTGAATGGGCTGCTGCGGGATCGTCACGAGGCCGAGCTGATCGCTACCAAGGCGTTCCGCCACAACATGTGGGCCACCACCCCGCCCGCGCAGGCGACGGCTGACATGCTGGACCTGCTGGACCGCACCGAGGCCATCCAGGACGCTGGGGGCGGATTCTACGACATCGAGGCGGTGTTCGCCGCGTTCCTGGCCGACCTGGTGCCGCTGATGCCGTACCGGGAGCTGCCCGGCGAACCCGTCGTGTCCCTGGCTGGGGACGGCGTGGGCGGGCGGTTCCCGCCGCTGCGGCCCGAGATCGTCGCCGTTGGGGACGCCATACAAGCCGACTTGTCCCGCAGGTGGTCGCTGGAGGACATGGCGCAGGTCGCCCACATTTCCGGGCGGCACCTGGCCCGCGTGTTCAACGAGTCCTACGGGCTGCCGCCGGTGCAGTTCCTGGCGGCTCTTCGCGCCAAGGAGATGGCGCGCCTGCTGCGGGAGAAGCCAGGATGGTCGGTGGAAGCGGTGGGCCGCTAGGTCGGCTGGGAGGGACGCTCGCATGCCCGCCACCAGTTCGTCCGCGAACTCGGGCTCTCGCCCGATGAGTACCGGCGGCGGGCTCATGGTCTGGATCTGGCCACACCTGGACCGGAAACGGACGAGAACACCCCCGACCCCTCGTAGAACCCACTATCGCGTTGCTATGAGTGAAGGATGCGTCAGGTGTCACGCCGGGTCCCTGACGGCCAACCCCGCCAGCGACCCCAAGCGCTGGGCACCCGTTTCACAACTGTACTGACCGTCACCATCTCGCAGGACTCCTCGGCGCACCTCATGGCCACAGCCCCACCCCGGGGCACAGGCCCTGAGGCGGGAGGAGCGCGACATGACACCACGAGGAGAGGACCAGCAGGCGGCCCGTGAGGCACGCCTCGACGAGCTGCACGACAAACTCACCACGGCCGTCGACCAGCTCGTGTCCGGTGAGGACTGGAAGCGCGCGCTGGCGTTCGCCGCGAACTTCCGCTCACGCAGTTTCAACAACACGCTGCTGATCTGGGCCCAGCACGCCGCCGCCTACGAGCGCGGCCTGGTGCCCAAGCCGACACCGTCGTACGTGGCGGGGTACAAACAGTGGCAGGGCCTGGGCCGCCAGGTCCAGAAAGGCCAGCCCGGCTATCAGATCATCGCACCGGTCACTGGGCGCTTTGCCTCGGCGAACCCGCAGGATGCCGAGTCGTGGCGCAGACTCGGGAAGTTCGAGAAGCCGCGGCCCGGTGAGACGGTGCGCTCGAAGATGATCGGGGTGCGCCCGGCCTACGTGTGGGACGCCTCCCAGACCGCAGGCGACGACATCCCCGAACCGCCCCGCCCGCACCTGCTGGAAGGCGAAGCCCCCGCAGGTTTGTGGGAGGGGCTCGCCGCGCAGGTGAAAGCCGCGGGTTTCAACCTTTTGAACGTAACCTCCGCCTCAGAGATCTATGGCGCGAATGGGGTCACCGACTACCTCGCCCACACCGTCACCGTCCGGGCGGACATGGATGCGGCGGCCCGGGTCAAGACCCTGGCCCACGAGCTGGGCCATGTCCTGATGCATGGGCCGGACAATCAGGAGGCTCGCCAGCATCGCGGGATCGGCGAGGTCGAGGCAGAATCCGTCGCCCTCATGGTCGGCGCCGCGCACGGCATGGACACGACGAGCTACACGATCCCGTACGTCTCCACCTGGGCCGCCCAGGTGGAGGGACGCGAGCCTGCCGAGGTTGTCAAAGCCACCGGCGAGCGCGTCCGGTCGGTCGCCCTGAAGATCCTCGATCAGCTCGACACCGCCCAAGTCGGCAACGGCACCCCACCCGGGCTGGAACGCGACACCCCCACCCGCGACGCCCCGAGACAGCCTGCTGCTGTGGATCGGGCGGCACCGGCACGGCGGGAACCGGTGCTCGCTGAGGCCAGGAGCCTGTGATGCCCGGCCTGTCCGCGTTCACTCAGACGCTGATGCGCATGCCGCCTGGAGCCTCGACGGGTGAGGCGGCGATGGCGCTGGCATCTGCTGGAGTTCCCGTGTTCCCGGTCGCCGTGAATGGGAAGCAGCCGCTGACCCGGCACGGATTCCACGACGCCACCACGAACCTCGCTCAGATCCGCCACTGGTGGGCGTCGACTCCAGGGGCGAATATTGGGATGCCTACCGGCGCCCGCTCGGGTGTCGTCGTGGTCGACGTGGATGTCCACGGGCCCGCCAACGGCTACGTCGCCTCGGATCGCTCCGACCGTGCCGGACTCTTGACGGGGTGGGAAGCCCTCATCCAGACGCCCAGTGACGGGGTCCACGCCTACTACCCAGCCACCCCGGGCACCGAACAACGCTCGTGGCAAGCCGCACGGGCAGGCATCGACTTCCGCGGCGACGGCGGTTACATCATCGCCCCTCCGTCCAGCAGAGTCATCGACGGCCAGCGCTGCGTCTACCGGCTGGAGCAGGTGACCCGCGACCAGCCGCAGCTCCTGGATGCGAGGCGGCTGCGTCGTTTCCTCGATCCACCACCGCCGCGGACACACGGCCCGCGGTCGCAGGCGATGGATCACGGGGTCGATGTTGAACGTCTCGCCGCCTGGGTGGGGCGTCTTCAAGAGGGCGAACGCAATCACGGATTGTTCTGGGCGGCCTGCACCATGGCCGAACACCACGTCCCGCCGGGCCAAACTCTCGACGTGCTCACCACTGCCGGTGGTCAGGCGGGGCTCTCCGTGCGCGAAGTGACAGTGACGGTGCGTTCGGCCTACCGCACCGTCACCACCGCACCCACCAGCCTCAGTGCTGCGCCTGCGGCGTTGGAGCATCCGCCGCCCAGAGCGGCGAGCCCGGTTCGGAGCCTGCCATGAACGCGATCACGGGGCACCGCTGGGCGGTGATGACGGCGGTCGCGGGGACCGTGTTCATCGCCGCGGGCGCCTTCTGGTTGTCTTTCACCTCGCTCGCCGATCTGGCGCGGCGCTCCGGGATCGGGGCAGGGCAGGCGTGGGCGTGGCCGCTGATCGTGGACGGCATCATCGTCGTCGCCACCGTCGCCGTCGTCGCCCTGGCCGGAACTCGCACCTCCTGGTATCCCTGGGCGCTACTGATCGGCGGGGCCAGCGTCTCGGTGACGGCCAACGCCATCCACGCCGTCATCGCCGCCGACGCCGACGTCCCCAGCATTCTCGCCGGTGCCGTTGCCGCGGTCCCGCCCGTCGTGCTCCTGGCCATCACCCACCTGACCGTCATCCTCACCCGACCACCCGAACCTCACGCCACAGCGGAACCTCCCGATGCTGCGCTCCGCGCGTGGCCCGACATCGACGACGCAACGTCAGCGGACCTGGCCCGTCCCGAAATTCTGACGTCACCTGCGCCAACTTCCGACGACCCCAGCAGCGAACCCGCATCCATCAGCTACGGCCTCGGCTTGGAGTCTTCGGCGGATCGACGCGAGCGCGCCGCGGCCCTGCACGAGTTGGGGTGGCCGAACAAGCAGATCGCCCGCCAGCTCGACGTCCACCCCTCCACGGTCGGCCGCTGGCTCACCGCCCACACCGTCGCAGACGCCCCAGTAGACGACGTGTCTGCCGACGAGACGGACACGAACGACATATCCGCGGGCCTGAGTGATCAGGCCCCCATCCACGAGGAGAAGTCATGAGTACCGACGAGCAGACCTCAGACCCAATGATCGGGGACGTCGCTGGCGCCACGGGCACACCGGACGCCATCGAAGCCAGCCACACGTCTCGCAGGGTCGATCCGGCCGTCGACCCCGCGCTGAGCCGAGAGCGCCGTGTGGGGCGTGGGGTGGAATGGGTGCGTCCCACCGACCTGATGGCCCGAACCGGCTCGCGCGTG